>Ga0208277_1000856_pt1 | contig 17912 bp, 10 predicted proteins | sample ETNtaG_5_FD_185782 | JGI IMG/M metagenome (GOLD analysis project Ga0208277, IMG submission 185782) | Marine microbial and viral communities from oxygen minimum zone, Eastern Pacific Ocean - ETNP201406SV205 (SPAdes) (version 2) | ecosystem: Environmental > Aquatic > Marine > Oceanic ...
CGATCGATATCGATCGATATCGATCGATCGATCGGTGCGGTTCAGTCGGTGCGGTGGGTCGGGTCGGGTCGGGTCGATGCGGACGGGAACCATCCGCCTACGCAATCGTGCGGCACACGCGCGCGTCGGGGATGGAACCCGGCACGCTCGCGCTCGTGGCGGTTCTCGCGATGGCGGGGGTGAAGGTGACGATCGGTGGATACCTCCTCGCCATGGGGTACGTGAAGTGCGGCGGGGACGCGAACGGGGGGCGGTCGTGTCTGGGATTCGGGCGAAAGGATGGCGACGCGGGCGAGGAGGCGCGCGCGCGATTGACCGAGGAATGGGCGGAGGAGAGCGCGTCGGGGAAACCGAAGGAGGCGTAGGAGGGTACGCGATCGGTCGGTGCGCGGAGGGCTGGAGCCGCGCGCGGCGTCGGCGTCGTCGACGGGTGGTTCGGTTCAGGGAATGTTCAGGGAATGTTCACTTAGTGTTCACTGTTAGTGTACTGTAGTTCAGCAGCTATTACATTGTATTCGCGTCCTCACTGGATGCCTACGGCTAGTATGTCCGACACGAGACGCTTACGGAAGTATTCCATGTGTTTCTGGTCGAACGCGAGCTCGGCGCCGGAGGAGAGGTACTCGGCGTATTTCAACATGAAGACTCCGCAGTCGCAGCCATTCATCTGGAGAGGAATGTCCTTTGGGTAGTCTTCGATCCATTCCTCCGGATCCCAGTCCTCACCGAGCTTGTTTTTCGCCTCATCCACGATCCAGCGCTTGAGATTTTTTACCGCCACGCTCGATTCACCGAGGAGAGAGTCGTAATAACTGATTTTTTTTTCTCTCACTTCGATCACGGCGAGTACCCAGTGCACCTCTTGGTGAATCGGGACGTAAATCTTCTCGCACTTGAGGACGTCGTATTTGAGCTTCTTCGGCAGCGTCCATCGACGAACGTTCGAGTATTCGTAACGTCCAGTCTGTTTATAGAGCTTGTTGATGAAAAACGTGCTGAAGAAGTGCGCTTTCGGTTGCGTCTCGCCCTCCGGCATGCGTCGCATCTCGCGACGGGCAAGCAGGCCGACGGCAAAATTCGCCACCTCGTCGTTTAACCACGTGCCGCGTTTCAGCGTCGCGATGTCTTTCCCGGTGGCTTCTAACGCGCCCTGACCGACGAACGCGGCGCTCGCCAAGATTTCACTTGATGGTGCGTGAAGTGCGTCGTCCACAGCTTCGAGTTGTGCCTTCGTGAGTGGTTTCAGAAATTGTTTTGCCGCCTTTTCGCGTTCTCTTCGCGCCTTGTGTTCGCGCGCCTCGACGCTCAGACGCTCCAGTTGATCCTCTAATCCGCTCGCCGTGGACGACGAGAGCGCCTGACTCAACTTTTCGCGCCTAATTCTCAATGTTTCTTGCATCGAACGCAGCGTCGCCGCGTGTTTCGCGGCGAGCGAATCCTCCGGCTTCGCCCTGGCGTCGGCACGCTCGTCCCGCTTTGCCTCCAGAGCTAATCTCTGAGCGCGCCCGGTGAGCGTCCCGCTTTCGTACGACGCAATCAACGCTTTGTACGTCGATAAGCCATCCGCATCGTCCCAATTCTTCACGCTCACGTACTTTTTCAACGCCTCGCCGAAAATGTTCACTCGATCGAAACGCTTAAACGTCGCCGCTCCACCAAACACTCCATCCTTCTCCATCGATCCATCCCTCATCCCCGCGCTCTGCGTCGCCCCCATCGTCGTCTCACCGTACCCCCTATAAACAATCGCTCTATTATCTAATCCACTCGTCTCCCTCGTCCGTCCGAACGCACTCGGCGTCAGTCTCCACGCCGGTTCACGCGCGTCTCGCCGTGCCTCCCGGCCGAACGACGTCGTCGCCGCCTTTCCACCCAACGCACGATCTCGTCCGCTCGCGCCGACGAACTCGTCGAACAGACCCAATCGCCTCGGCGGAGACGCGTACGGATGCGCTCGCGCGTACGCCACGCGTTCGATCCACGGACTCGTCCGAGTAGTCTCTCGTCGCCCCAACGCGCCTCCCGGTGTCAATACAGGCGTCACGTGATCGACCTCACCGAGCGCGCTCGCGCGCGCTCGACCACGTTCGCGTTCGAGAACGTCGAGCATCGTCTGCGCTCGCGTCGGCGTCGCGCGCTCAGCGCCCCGCGTCGACGCCCGGTAGTCGTCGAAGGCGTCGGCGCGCGCGTTTAGAACCTTCGCGTGAGACGAGAGGATCTCGTCACGCACGCCGTCTCGAGTGTTTGTCGGTGCGTTTTCGTCGCGCGACGGACGAAGTGGTGACATTCGCGCGCGTCGACGGACGTCGGGCGGTCGCGCGCGAAGATCCGGACGCGACGCGACGCACCCTGAGGTGGGTGCGAGAAGATTTTCAAAGCGCCGAGAGGCGACGACGGCTCGGGCCGGATTAATTGTTTGTACTCGTGTGCTTATTTAAGGTTGTCGTAAATATCAATATCGCGTCGACGCGAGTGATGTCGGTCGCTGGAATCACAGGTCGAGTCGGTCGCGAATGACTTCGGCGATGGAGTCTTCGCCGGGGCCGATGTCCTTGCACGCGTCGAGGACTTCGACGATGACGTCTTGGCGGCGCTTCCACTTCGCGCTACCCTTTTTGACGCCGGTGGTGCTAAAAGTTCGCAACACATCCACAGCGACGGATGGGGAGAGACCCGTCAAGAGGATGGCGGCGAGCTTAACATCGGGTTCGGGCTTTTCTTCGGGCTTCTCGACACCCGGACGCGCGCCGAAACCGAGACTGGCGCGACGAAGAATGCTCACTTGTTCTTCGATCTCTAAACCAGCAAAAATAATCTTGGCAGCCTTCATGTTGCGATTGGCAACGAAGCGAAGAATTTCAACGCCGTTGTACACGACGCTTCTCAGGTAGTAGGGGAGAACGAATTCGGCCACGCCAACCATGCGACCTGGTTCAGACATATTGACCAATCCAATCGCGGCTTCGCTATCGCCGAGATTCTCAATCATGACATCGATGAGCTCGGAGGCACGAGTGAGTTCGAGACCCATGAGAGCTTCCGCACCACGCGTATCCTTCGTACGCCACAACTGAGCCAGGGCCGCCGCCGCCGCCTCCAAGTTTTCAGCCTCTTGAAGAACAAACGTTGCAGCAATCGGATCCTCATCTTGAGAGAGTTCGAGAACAACTTCTTCGATCTCTTGCTTCGAGCTGCTACGCTCAAGACGCTTTCGTAAGCTACTCGCACGATCAGTGGACTCGGACTCTTGCGCAGAAGCCGCTTCAGCCTTGGCTTGGTCAGCCGCACGCTTGGCAGCAGCTTGGGCGTCAGCCTTAGCCTTGGCCTCGGCATCAGCCTTAGCCTTGGCCTCGGCGTCAGCCTTAGCCTTGGCTTGGGCGTCAGCCTTAGCCTTGGCTTGGGCGTCAGCCTTAGCCTTGGCCTCGGCATCAGCCTTCTTCTTCGCCTCTGCTTCCTTGCGCTTGGCTTCTTCAGCCCTCTTCTTAGCTTCCGCCTCCTTGCGCTTGGCCTCTTCTTCTGCCTTCTTCTTCGCTTCTTCTCCCTTACGCTTGGCGTCTTCCGCTGCCTTCTTCGCCTTGGCAGCTTCCTTCTCCGCCTTCTCTTGAGCCCGGCGTCGTTCCTTGGCTTCCTTCTCTGCGAGTCGCTTGGCTGTAGCCGCTTCCTTTTCTGCTTGTCTCTTCTTCTCCGCTTGTTCCTTCTCAAGACGTTGCTTTTCCTCTTCAGCTCGCTTCGCGGCTGCCTTTGCAGCCTCTTCTTCAGCCTTTCGCGCTCGAGCAGCCTCTTCCTCAGTTTTCTTTGCCTTGGCGGCAGCTTCCTTGTCGGCTTTTTCCTTGGCTTTTCGCGCCTCTTCAGCCTTTTGCTTCATCTCTTTGGCTTCTTTCACGGCGTTCTCTGAAGCAGCCTTCGCAGCTTTCTTGCGGCTCTCTTCTTCTTCTTGCGCGAGCTTCTTGCGTCGCTCTGCCGCGGCTACGCGTTCGGCTTCAGCTTGTTCGGTGGCGATTCGCAACTCTTCCGCACGCTCCGCCGCCGCCACCGCCTCGAGGCGACGAGATTCCTCAAAGCTCACAGATGAGCTCTCTTCGAGAAGGATATCATCAGTGAGCGACTGATTGAAAAATCTTCGCGAAGCCTCGTCCGCTCGTACGCTCATCTCCGCGTCGCGTCGACTCAAGGTCTCAGCGTTCCAGGCGAGACGTCGCGCGTCGATTTCAGCGATGATTGCTGCTAACTCTGCTTCAAGCTGCTTGATGCGCATCTCAGCCACTTTTCTACGGGCATCTTCTTCCTCACGAAGGGCACGCTCCGCACGCACTGCAGCATCAGCTTCCGCACAGACCGCAGCGTGGCGTTGGTCCTCGTTGTGGGTTCGAGTCTGTTCTTCAGTCACAGTGCGCTCAATCGACATTTGAGATTGCGCGCGGCGCTCCTTGAATTCTTCGTAATTCTGCGAAGCAGCCTTTTCAAGCGCTTGAAGTTCTGGGATAAGCACGCTCAATTGCGATTCCATCTGCGAAATCGACGCAGAGAGGTTCTGGATCATGTTATCAATGGCAAGAGGAGAAGACGCGGCGAGGCGACGCGCATCCTCCTTGCGCTGTCGCTCTTCCATCATCTTTCTGAATTCAGCACGTCGAGCCTCTTCCTTCTCGAAAAGCTCCTTGATCTTACGCGCAAACTCATCGATTTCCTTTTGTTTCTGATCGCACATCGCATCGAAGTCAGCCCGTCGTTGCTTTTCTGCCGCTTCTTTCTGCGCGATGGCGTCAGCAGCTTGTTTGCGACGCATCTCTTCTTGCGTGCGCAAGAACTCTTCCTGTGCTTCAAGCTCAGCTCTAAACTGATCAAGGATGTCCGGGAGTTCGTCTCGGAAGCGATCCCGACGAGCGTCTTCCTTGGCAATGAGATCTTCGTCAATAGCTTTCTGGTCCTCAATTTTCTTGTTGACCGCCTTGCGTCGAGCGTCTTCCTCGGCACGGCGCACAGCCTCATCGCGAACCATTTTCTTGAGTTCTTCTCTCATTTGTAAAAGCTTAGCGTCCTCACTCAAGCGCAGCGCCGCATCTTCAGCGCGAAGTCGTTCATCTTCGGCGATTGCGGCATCGCGCTCCTTTCGGAAGTCTCGCACACGTTGAGCTTCAGCTTCGAGTTCAGCCTTGGCAGCAGCGTCGGCTTCACGTCGACGGCGTTCCAATTCTCGGATGAAATCATCGATTTCTTGCCGTTTACGGTCAACTTCGGTCGCGTGCTCAACACGTCGTCGCTCTTCTTGAGCGCGAAGGTCGTCTTCAGCTCTTTGTTTCGCCTCAAGCTCAGACTTGAAGGCTTCACGACGAGCAAGCTCAGACGCCCACGCAGATTCTTCATCAGAACGCATCTTACTGATGCGCTCTTCTTCCGCACTACGACGAGCGTCTTCTTCGGCGATCTTCTGCCGTTCTGCTTCTGCAGCGAGACGCATCGCTTCTTCGGCAGCAGCAGCTCTGCTGTCCTCCTTCTCACGACGAGCTTGTTCTTCCGCCTCACGGCGCGCAGCTTCGCGCTCCCAGTCCGCGCGGCGCTGATCTTCGCGAGTTCGGACACGCGCCTCTTCTTCGCGACGTCTACGAAGTTCATCTTGAGCACGAATTTGGCGTTCTTTTTCTTGCTGGATAGCACGCTCCAACGCCTCTTGCCTCATTCGACTCTCCGCCTCTTGAGTGCGACGCTTGTTCTCAGCTTCCACACGCAAACGCTGTTCGGCTTGATCCATCTCACGAAGAGCTTTATCCGCAGTCTCACGTCGACGGTTCTCGGCCTCAATTCTTTCAGCTTCCTTTCGAGCGGCCAAGGCAGCAGCAGCGTCAGCCTCACGACGTCGTTGCTCTTCTGCCTCACGCTTTTTACGTTCAGCCTCGGCAGCGTCGAGAAGATCTTGCTTTGCCTTCATTCGTCGAGCTTCCTCAGCTTCACGTTGCAGCTGCTCCTTGGTCTTGAATTCCTCCTTACCAACCATGTAATCGATTCTTCGCGAATCTTCCATGGTGCGCCTCAGGCCCTCTTGAGAGTTGAAGATGACGTTAGCCTTGTCTTGCTCCTCCTGGCGACGTTGCTCTTCCTCCTGCTTGGCTTTTTCCTCGCGCACGAGCTCTTCCTCATGGAGCTCATTCTCGCGTCGACGGTTGTCTTCTTCGGCGCGAAGACGACCTTCAGCCTCGCGTGCCGCGCGGGTGGCGTCGTCGTAGGCGCGTCGACGGTCATCCTCGGCTTGCCTCTTCTTTTGCTCAGCGTCTTCAGCCGCCGCCGCTTGTGCCTCGGCACGGGAGCGACGTTGATCTTCATCCGCGATTTTGCGCTTTTCTGCTTCTTCAAGCAGCTTAATTTCTTCAAGCTGCGTCTTGTGCTTTGCTTCAGCCGCAGCGAGGCGTCTCTGCTCTTCAGCATTGATGCGCGCAAGCTCTTGAATGTACTTCTGACGACGGTTCTCCTCAGTATCCTTGAGTCTGATTCCGAGTTGCTTGAACTCTTCAAGAGCGCGGCGCTTCTCAGCGAGATCATCGTCTTCAGAATTGCGTCTGTCAGCCTCAGCCTTGGCTGCGGCTCGCATGGAGGCTTGGGCGTTCGCCGCACGAATTTCTTCTGCCTTCAACGCGGCTTCCATATCTTGCTTTCTGCGAGCGGCATCGTTTTCAGCAGCATTACATCGATCCTTGATCTCGTTTTCAAACGCGATGATGGCATTTTTGAGGTTATTGATGTCTGCTTCCGCGTCACGACGTCGCTTATCTTCGTCATCGCGACGTCTAGCTTCATCTTCTTCCATATCGAGAAGTCTGCGCACAGCGTCTTCACGTCGCCGCTCCTCTTGGGCTTGACGATCGGCTTCTTCACGCTCGAGTCGAGCACGCTCATCATCGACCGCTCGTCTGATATCATCAGCGGCTTGTTCACGTCGAGCGTCTTCGGCTTCTTCGAGACGACGTTCCTCATCGAGCTCACGTGCGTGTTCGTCATCCCAAGCGCGTCGACGAGCTTCCTCCGCAGCGCGATCAGCGGCAAGACGATCACGCATCGCCTGGAGCTTGGCTTCTGCTTCAGCACGGCGACGGTTCTCCTCATCTTGCAAACGAGCCTCGCGTTCCAACAGCGCGCGAGTTTCCGCATCGAAACGCGCTCTGATATCGGCTTCTTGGCCCTTCGCTCGTTCGAAGTTCATCTTTGCCAGCTTGACGTCTTCATCCCCTTGAGAGCGTCGTTGGCGGATGTTGTTGCGCAGATCATCGATTTCCCGTCTACGACGATCGATTTCATCTCTAAGGCGACCGACAGAAATACCATCGCCGCCTTCTTGAGCCATGAGATCATCGAGCTCACCCTTCTGAGTTTCAACAATCACCTTGGTCGTGATGACTTCTTCAGAATAAATAGCTTCGCATTCGTCGTACAACTTATCGATTCTTTCCTTCTCGAGTCGTCGTCGTTTGTTCTCCTTGCGGCGTAATTTATTCTCTTCTTCAACAGCCTTTCGAAGAGCGTCCTCGGCTTGTTTGCGACGTTTGTCTTCCTCCTTACGAAGTTTACGCTCGCGGGCATCGATCTCCTCATGGAAGTTGGCATCGAGTTCTTTGCGTTTGTTCGCAAGGCGAGTGCTCACTTTTTCTCTCGTGGTGATCTTCGTCGTCTTCGTACGACCGTCGAGACTGTACACGACCGAAGTGCTGACGGTGCCGGCGGCTTCACCGATGCCCGAAGCAACTTCACCTATCTTCACCGGCTTCAACTCGAGCAAGTGAATGAAAAGGTACACGATGAACGCAATCACCGCGCCGATTATACTCGCATACTCCATGTTTACCACGTAAGTATAGAAAGCGCCGCTGCCAGAAAATGCACCAGCTTCGATCAAGTAGGACACGCCTGAAATGAGCGAAAGCAGGTTGGGCGCGGCTGCCACCGTGATGGCAATCATGGCGCGAGGATTCACCCCCTTGAAAAACCAATAAGGCCCCTTCGTGTCGCGAGTTTGCATGGCTTTGCGCGACAACTTACCCGCTCGCATGAGCCAGAAGTCACACAAAATGACACCAAGCACAGGAGACACCAAAAGCGAACCCACACCGATGATCCACGACGCGGCGGCGACAACTTGTTGCCACATGAGCTGCACTGGCGCAAAGAGGCCGACTGCAACGGTGATTATGAGAGCAGCTTGCTTGGAAGAAATCGTTCCACCGAGGTAGTTCTTCGTTTTCGCCCATGGGAGCGAAAACTCCTGCATATACTCCTGCGGACCAACAACGTTGGCTGCGCTGTTTGTCACGAGCGACGCAATCGCGATCGAGGCAAACAAAATCGGCTTCGGCGCTTGCGCCATGGCCGCCGCGACGATGGCGAATAAGCCAGACAACACAGGAAGCCAGAAAAATTGTCCGATGGGTGCTGTCCTCGAACCCTTGATGTGTGCGGTGTAATCAGGATACACGCTCGCGAGCGTCACCCACACGCCAACCATGAGCCAAGCGTGCTTCCAGAATTCGTCCGGCACGGCGCCCGGCAAGCCGCCCGATATCAAAGAACCCACGGCAGTCTGAGGAATACCTTGCCGCACCGTCCACGCGATAAACCCGGCAACCAACGCCAGGACGGTCTGGCCCGAAGCGAGAAGTCTCGACGACGGCACGGTGCGCAATGAAATCGCGAGCTGCACGACCCAGAACATCGCATACGACATCGCTCGCACGACAACGTCACTCTCAATGCCGGCCGCGATCGACGTCACCTTAAATAAGCCGAAAACAGCCTCACCACCGACCAAGGTCTGCACGGCATAGAGCAAAAAGCCCAACGTCGCGCGGCACGCGTCGGTGAACTCCGCCCCCCAAATTCCGAAACTCGAACGCGCCAGAATAGGCATGTTCAACTCGTACTTGGCCGCTGGATAACCGATCGCGGCGACGAACGGCATCGCCATCAGTGTCCCGAGAAACGTCGCCCCGCCCAACTCGTACCACAACAACGGCGCGAGTGTGTGTAAATTCCAACGCACGAAACCGTACGGCACGGAGTACATCACCGCGCACGTCGCGAGAGCCGCCCAGAGCGACAACTCCTTCCCCTTCTCGATCGCGTTCTCATCAGTCGTCGGCGGAATGATCAAATCTTCGTCTCCTCGCTCCACGACGAATCCCTCATCGTCCATGTCATCGTCTCCCGTTTGATCCGCGTACCCCAATCCCACGCGAGTGGCGCGCGTCCTCGCCGCCATCCTTTTCCCCGCACCCGCGCACTCTCTCTCTCGCGCCACCGCACCGACGACGCGCACAACCTCTCTCTCACATTCTCCTTTCCCACGCACGCGCACCGCCACCTTCATCGTCCCTCTCGCGCTAGAGAAGACGCCATTCGTCCCTCTCCCGCGCGCGATCGCGCTCGAGCCGTATCCGGTCCCCCGCCGCGCGAGCGCTCTCGACGTCGACGCCGCCGACGTCTCCATCCTCGCGACGATCGACGCGGGCGCCGCGGACGTCCACGCGCGACGTCCTCACTCGACGCACGCCTCGCCGAGTCGCGTTCTACCGTCCGCGCGCGCGCGCGCGAGGGAAATTCATTCGCAATTCAATTTTCCCAATCAATTCGTTCGCTCGCGCGCGGGCTCGTGTCGTGTCGTTCCCCCATACATGGGGGTTTCGCGCGTGGAGTATGGAGAGGGTGAGTCGTGATCGGTCATTCGTGCAGGGGGGTATGACCATGACAACCCTTAGTGGCACTAAGTTAGTGCTATGAGATGAGCGCATTCCTGGACGTCGTGTACGTACCGAAAGACCGATATCCATAGATGATAGTCACGTCCGCGCGTCCCCGCCGCGCGTCCCCGCAGGGCGGGGCGCAAAGGCCGACGCGATGCGCGCGACGTCGACTTCGATGACGACTTTGATGACGGCGCGCGCGGTGCGAGGCGCGCGCGCGCGGACGAGAGGTGAGGTACCCGCGCGTCGAGGGTCGGCGCACGTCGCGCGCGCGGGTAAGAAGATGGAGGGCCCGTACGAGGCGCGGAACGAGTTCGTGATCCCGAGCGGGGATGGCGGCGTGGTGAGACGATTCGAGGAGGAGATGCGCGCGCGGGAGAAGCTCGCGAAGGAGTGTGGGGCGACGGAGGCCAAGTTAGTGATGATGAAGACGAATGAGTACGCGTTCGAGCAAAAGTGGGCGAGCAAGGAGGCGTACGAAGCGTACATGAATACGCCGCAGAGACGACGAAGCCACTTGACGGTGGGGGTGTATCAACGCTTGCCCAAGGATAAGTGGAGCGTTCCGGATAACTTCACTCCGGTGACGAAAGCGTGAGGTAAAAAATCGTTCGAATCACGCGCGAAGCCGCAGCAGAACGTTTGTAAGTGTTAATTCTGAGTTCTACTAAAAATCGATATCGATCTCTAAAGCGCGCCAATCTTACCTTTGTACAAATCGAGGAAAATTTCCGGTCCCCAGATCGGGGAACCGTTTGCGCCCGTCTCGGGTGTCGCGAGGTCCATGGACATCGCTGCTTCTAAAGAGTCTGGATCGGGGGCTTCCGGAGAGAGGAAAAGCGTCGCCAAGCCGACGCAGATTAGGATCGGTGCGGCGATGGCGCTCGCTAGAACGGCGTAAATGACCGAAACGTACTCTTGCTTGGTCATGACGGACGTCGTGTCGCCCATTTGTCGTTGAAAACTTTGCCATTCCAATTCGACGAGCACGTCCAAGAACCACGACGTTTCGTTCTTGTCCAGAGGGCACAGCGTGTTGTAAAACATGTTCACCGCCGTCTCTTCCGCCAAACGCTCCCACTCTTCCTCGTCCTCTTCGGGGGTGACCATGAAGAATTCATCTCCGGACTCGCTTCCCGGTGGAGGATCAGTGCGGAAATCGATCCTGTCGAGTCGACTCACGACGTCGCCATCTCTGTTCACCTTGTACGTCGTTCGACCGAATAACCGACACTTCATGTCGTAAACTTTCTTCCCTTCGTTCGCCAACGGATACCCAGGTGCGAGTTTTTCCCCGTACTCTCCCTCGACGAGTTGACGCACCGCCCCCTCGTGCATGGATGACAGGAGTGTGTTGCTGAACTTTTTCCCAAACATCGGCGCCCCCTCCCACTCCGCCGTCCACTGTATGAGCAAAACGCCCGGTTCGATCGACGACGCCCGACGCGTGATGAACTTGAACTCAGTCAACGCCGTTCCCGTCGCCTCACCGAATCGTTTCATCAACGTCCGATACGCCTCCGCCCCTCGCACCGCGTGCACGTCGTTGTCGTACTCGGCGTTGTGCGCCAACCTCACGCTCGACTGCGTCATGAATGGATCCCTCTCAAACTCCTCTCGCAACCGCTGCGTCGTCGCGATCTGCGTGTCCAACGTCGACGCCGACGCCGACGTCACCGCCGCCTCCGTCGCCTCCTCGCTCCCCTCTCCCGCGCTCTCCGCCCCTTGATTGTCGCTCGCCCTCGAGACATCGCCCTCTCGTCCGTCGTTCCCAGACGCGCTCGCGCTCGCCCCCGCGCTCGCGCGCACGTTCGCGCGCGCGGGTCGTCGTCCTCGCGACGCCGTTCTCGCACCGAACGCCCTCACGCGCGCGGGTGCCGACGCCCTCGCCCCCGTCGACGCCGACATCCCCGTCGCCGAGTGCGGATGCCCCGCGTCGGCGCCCCGCGTCGCCCCGGTCGACGCTCGGTCCTCGTAGTGAAGCATCGTCGAAGACGATGATCAATCATCCACGCGTACACCGCGTGTTTATGTCACCATCGGGTGGTTGCTGATGACGTATTCGCGCATGTTTTCATCGAACGAGACGTATTCGTGGTGCGTTTTATGTTGTCCACGACCGATCGATCGTTGTTTTTTCGCTAGGGCTTTTTTCGCGCGGTCGCCCTAACTCGCGATCGCGACGTGCGCGCGTCCGCCTCTTCGCGACGCGCGCGTTCGAACACGCACACGACGCAAAAATGTCAGCGCAAATGTCCCAGAAGGAGGCCGACATCGCCATGATGCTCGCCGCCGGTTGCCACCTCGGTACCAAGAACGTGGATTTCCAAATGGAACGCTACGTCTGGAAGCGTCGCGCGGACGGTATCCACATCATCAACCTCGGCAAGACGTGGGACAAGCTCATGCTCGCGGCGCGCATCATCGTCGCGTGCGAAAACCCGCAAGACGTTATCGCGCAAGCGGCGCGTCCGTACGGTCAACGCGCGGTGTTGAAGTTTGCCCAATACACGGGTGCGAAAGCCATCGCGGGCCGCCACACCCCAGGTACCTACACTAACCAGAGAGATGCCCTCTTCCAAGAGCCGCGTGTGTTGATCGTTACCGATCCGCGCACCGATTCTCAGCCGGTTTCTGAGACTGCGTACGTCAACTTGCCGGTGATCGCGTTCTGCGACACCGACTCTCCGTTGAAGAACGTCGACGTGGCGATCCCGGCGAACAACAAGGCGAAGCACTCCATCGGTTGTTTGTACTACCTTCTTGCGCGCATGGTGTTGCAAATGCGTGGCACCGTGACCGCGGCGAACCCGTGGGACGTCATGGTCGATTTGTTCTTCTACCGCGATCCGGAAGAGCTCGAAGCGAAGGAGGAAGCTGCTGCGGCTGCCGCCGCCGCCGCCGCCCCGGCGGAATCCGCCGGCTACAACGCTGTCGCTGACGCCGCGTACGCCGCGGAGTCTTGGGACGAGCAAAAGCCGGCCGAAGCTTTCCCGGCGGGTGGCTTCGCCCCGGCTGCGGGTAACTGGTCTGAGGCCCCGGCGCCGACGGGCTGGGATGCCCAACAAGGTGGTGACTTTGGCTCTGGTTTCGGCGTTCCGCCGCAAGGCTACTAAGTTCCGCCGCCTCGGAACTGAACGCGGTGATCTCAACATTTGAGAATGCAGTCGTGGGTCTCGATTCGCGACTATCGCTCGTTTGTTCTGGTGATACACGCACCATCTAATTTCTAGGGAGCGGAATAGCCAGCGCGAGCTCATTAAGAAGCGTAGGAGTAAAGTTTGTAGTGTGAAACTTTCTTTTCTGAAGTTTTTTCCGAAACTCGTCGAAACGATCCGCTATCTCTAAGTCGCTACCCTACTCTATTTTTTCCTCATCCTACGCGCGATTGATCGCGTCCGCGATATTCGCGATCGCCGCGTCGAACAAATCACAATTCACCGGCATCTCAATCTCATAAAAAGGATTCTTCAACGCGTAATCGCAATACGCCTGATGCACGCGCCGCAGCGCCCCGCGCGCGTCCACCACCCCTTTCGTCGTCGTGATGAATATCTTCATCCCCGTCTCCGCCTGAAAACAATACAAATCAAACGTATCGCACTCCAGGCTCTCTATCCCCCCCCCACCGCTCACCGGCGCCACCTTTCTCGAGATCGCGTGCAACGAGTGCCACACGCTCGCCAACCGCAACTGCGCATTCGTGTCCAAACCTCCTCGTCCACCGCCACCCGCGTCCTCGAACGCGCGTCGATAGATCAATCCACCCGACTTATTCACGATCCACACGTCCACCGCTCTCGCGCGCGCCATCGACGATCACACGCTCGCTCTGCCGTCTGCCGCGCGCGTCATCCATCATCGCGCCCCTCGCCCGGTCGCTCGCCCGGTCGGTCGCCGCGCGCGCGCGCGCGCGCTCGACCCACGATCGCCCCGACCGACCGCGGGCGAATCAAAACGAGGGACTCACGACCGATCGTGACTCAGCAAGCCCAAGACAGAATCCCTGGGCCAATCACAATCCTCGCGCGAGGGCAAAAGCGCGCGCGAACGAACGCCGTCGCGCGACGATGACGCTGGGCGCGACGAACGGCGCGGCACGTCTCGACGCGAGAGCGATCGAGCGATCGAGCGATCGAGCGCGTCGATCGAGCGCGTCGACCGTCTGAGTCTGTGCGCGCGCGAGGTTGGAACGAGAGAGGATGACGCTCGCGAACGCGACGCGCGACGCGGCGGCGCCGGGGATGATGATGATGATGAAGAAGCGCGGGATTGGGCGATCGGGGAGGTGTGGTCGTCCGGGCGCGGGGGCGAGACGCGGGAACGATGCGGTGGCGCGCGCGGGTAAGAGACCGGCGCCGGGTGATCGTTTGTATAACTTCTCGGCGGGACCGGCGACGCTGCCGTTGGATGTGCTCGAGGAAGTGCAGGGAGACGTGGTGAACTACAAGGGGAGCGGAATGAGCGTGCTCGAGATGTCGCACCGCGGGAAGGATTACATGGAGATCGCGGCCAAGGCTGAGAGTGATCTTCGAGAATTGGTGGGCATTCCGGATAACTACAAGGTGCTCTTCTTGCAAGGGGGTGCGTCGTCGATGATGGCGTCCAACTGCCACAACTTGGCGACGGCGACGGACAGCGCTGATTACGTGCTCACCGGCGCGTGGAGCGTCAAGGCGCAAAAGGAAGGTGCCAAGTTGCTCAAGAACGCGAACGTGTGCGCGACGTCCAAGGAACAAAACTTTACCACGATTCCGGACGTCAAGGATTGGAACCTCACCGAAGGCTCCAAGTTTGTGCACATTTGCTCCAACGAAACCATCGGCGGCGTCGAGTTCAAGGAAGTTCCGGACGTCGGCGACCGCGTTCTCGTGGCTGACATGTCCTCCAACTACTTGTCCAAGCCGATCGAGGTCGAAAAGTACGGTGTCATCTACGGTGGCGTGCAAAAGAACATCGGTCCGGCCGGTATGGGCATCTGCATCGTCCGCGACGACTTGATCGGTAACGCCCGCGCGGACACTCCGTCAATGTTCGATTACAAGATCATGGCTGACAACGATTCCATGTACAACACGCCGCCGTGCTTCACGTGGTACATCTCCGGACTCGTCTTCGCCAAGCTCCTCAAGGATGGTGGCCTCGCCGCCGTCGAGCAACGCAACATTGAAAAGGCCAACGTGCTCTACAACGCCATCGACAACAGCGACGGCTACTACGTCTCCCCAGTTGACAAGCGATACCGCTCTATGATGAACGTGCCGTTCACTTTGGCCGGTGGCGCGGACCTCGAGAAGGAATTCCTTGCCGAGGCGAAGGCGGAAGGTTTCGAAGCGCTCAAGGGTCACCGCTCCGTCGGCGGCGCTCGCGCGTCCATCTACAACGCGATGCCGAAGGAAGGCGTGGAGGCTCTCGCGTCCTTCATGAAAGACTTCAAGGCTCGCAACGCGTGATTGGATCTACAAACTATGCATAATAATACACAACACTAACTTAATTTCTCTTTCGTCCACCACGGGTCTAACGCGCGCAACACCGAACCGCTCGGTCCCAGCGCCGAGTCTTGTTTCAGATGCATCTCTGACGCGTGCAAGCCCAATCTTTCGTCTGGTTTCTGCACGCGAACGTCGCTCTCGTCATCCTCTGAACTGCGATACAGAGTTTCACCAACGAGAGGGGCGCCGAGAGCCGCGAACTGGGCGCGTATTTGATGGGTTCTTCCCGTCAAGAGTTCAACTCTGGACTCGTAGTATCGGTCGCCCACGGGCAGGCTCTCCAACACACGGAGTATACACCTCTTCGGACCACTCACACCTCCTCGTTCGCCGCCGCCACGAACGGCGACTTTCGCAATCTCACCCTCCACATCGTCCGTCTCGATCTCAGTCATCAGCATCTTTCTCGGTCCCTCGGTCGCTGGCGTCGCGTTGTGGATGTGAACACCGACCGGCAACGACTTCGTCGTCAAGACGCGATACACCTTGGTCACCATCCTCTTCGCCAGCATGTCGCCAAAGTCTTTCGCGAACGCTGCTGTCGTCCCTAACACCAACACACCCTCCGTTCCGACGTCTAATCTGTGTATCGGCTTCAGCGAGCCCTCCTCCGCGCCCAGCGTCTTCTCGAGCATAGCGAGACACGACTCGCGCGCGTTATCCACCGTCGCCACCACGCTCACCCTCGCCGGTTTATGCGCCACCACGAATCCATCTCCCGTCTTCAACACACACTTTTTCCAATCAATCGCGCGACACTCTGGAAATCTCTTCGGGTGCACGTGAACTCGGATGTAGTTTCCCTCGCGCACGCCGAGCGCGGCGCCGTCGGCGAGCGCCAGTCTCCTCGCCCGACGCTCTCTCGCCACCCCTCGAAGCTCTCTCGGCGGCGGCGCCTCCGCGAACCACACCGCACCGATGTCCAAGAGCTCCTCCGCGTACGTCGCGTCCACGCCGTCGTCTCGAAGCTCGCGCGCGAGGTACTCGACCACCGTCGTCGGCGTCGTCGTCACCACGACGAGGTGTCGCACCTTGGCCGGGAGCGGGGGATCCGGGACGGGAAACAGGCGCAGCGAGGACATCGCGCGCGGGCGCGACGCGCGCGCGCGTTCGCGCGCCGCGACGCGTCGCGCCGCCGCGGCGAGTCGCATCGAGGCGAGAGATGGCGCGCGAGGTGCACTTTTTTCACTCCTCGGCGCGCCATGTGGGCGCGACGCGCGCTCGACGCGCGTCCGCGCGCGCGAGGACGCGGTGGGCGCGCGCGCGCGAGGACGACGACGACGATGCGGAATCGCGTTCTGTTCGAACCGCGCGAGGTGGACGAGAGGACGAGGACGGTGCGATTGGACGGGAGCGACTCGCGAGCGAGACACGTGCGAGACGTGTTAAAGGCTGGGGAGGGAGCGAGGCTTCGCGTGGGAACGGTCGACGTCGGAAAGTGCGAGGCGACGATCGAGCGCGTGGATGAGGACGGTGGGATGACGGTCGTGTTGGATCCAGAGGACGAGCGCGCGGAGGTGCCGAGGGTGGACGTGCTGCTGGCGACGCCGAGGCCCAAGGTGCTGCGGCGATTGTGGGCGCCGTTGGCGTCGCTGGGCGTCGGGCGAGTGGTGCTGACGAACGCGAACAAGGTGGAGAGGTATTATTTCGATAGCAAGGCGTTTGATCCAGAGACGATTCGAGGGGAAATTTTGCGAGGATTGGAGCAGGCGGGAGACTACGCGGTGCCGCAAATCGGCGTCGCCAAGCGTCTGCCGCCGGTCATCGATCGATTGGCGGGTGTTTTAGGCGACGACGAACCCGATACTAACGGTTTTGAGTGGTTGCTCAACGGAGACGATGGTTGGGATCGTAAGCCGGACGTTTTGCTCTTGGCACACCCGGAGGTGTCGCCGACGAGCATGGCGGACGCGCTGGCGGGCGCAGACTCAAACTCGCGAGTTGTCATTGCCGTCGGGCCCGAGGGTGGATGGACAAAATATGAGCTCGAGTTATTCGAAAACGCGGGGTTCAAGCGCGTGGGCCTAGGAAGTCGCACGTTCACCACGGACGTGGCGTGCATATCTCTTGTGAGCGCGGTGCGAGAGCGCTTGCAGAATTGGCTGTAAACTACTATAGACTAAATTAGATATAACGTCACTAGGACATAGCAAAGACGATATAGAGGCAGTAAAGCATCATGCAAGGATACGTGACGATCATTCGCTTCCCCTCAGATTGTGGCATGGCGTGAATCAACCCCGCACTGGCCTTTCTCGAGCTCCACAAGACGCTGAGTGCGGCGAAAACCATGCTCAGCGTTCCCGTCTTCGATGGGAGGAACAGCACGATCGCGCTGTATCCCACCACCGGTAACAAAGCGTAACCCAAAATACTTCCACACCTATTCAAACCGATCCCCTCACCACCACCTATGATTTGATTCAGCAACCAATACATTCCGAGAGACGCCAGCGTGCTCCAACCCAAAATGTATCCAAAGTGTAGCTTCCCAGCCAACAGATTCATCGTGCCCATGATGAGGCAAAACAACAGCGGTCCCGCGAGATCTTCATCCGATGTGTCCTCCACCTTGAACGGATGCAACACGCCCATCGTTCGACGATAAATCTGTTTCGGATCCACGCCCAGTTCCTCCAACAGCGGTGGCTCGTCCTCCACACTCGTGAACGAGGGCGCGCGATCGTGTCCACCA
>Ga0208277_1000857_pt1 | contig 17900 bp, 17 predicted proteins | sample ETNtaG_5_FD_185782 | JGI IMG/M metagenome (GOLD analysis project Ga0208277, IMG submission 185782) | Marine microbial and viral communities from oxygen minimum zone, Eastern Pacific Ocean - ETNP201406SV205 (SPAdes) (version 2) | ecosystem: Environmental > Aquatic > Marine > Oceanic ...
CGCCAAGCGTGAGGATATCTCAAAGAAGGAAATCAAGGAGATGCTGAAAGCTCTTGAATCTGAATTGAAGGTAAAGTGGGAATCAATACTTGTCGAGGCACGTCAAAGTGCTTTGGAAAGGTCCAACGGCAACTGACCGGCATTGATATCGAGCAATAATTTTCAACGTGAGTTGTGAATACGATCGATACGTTTGCTTGCCTCTTGTGCTAACTCCCAGTAAGCTACGCTTCCTGGATTTGACTTGTTTGGCTTCTGACCTATAACGAGGGGTGCTCCATCCAGAGGTGATTCGGCGATTGCTACAAGACGAGGGATTTCAGTGTCGAATAATCTGTCTCCAAAATGTTTGCGAGCCTGATCTGCAACAGTACCTGACAATTTACTCCTCTGAACCATCGTCAGTGTAATTCCGAATAATCTTAGGTTAGGATTCACAGCTTGTTGTACATCGCTTACAGTATTCATCAATTGACTCATATTTTCCAAAGCATAGAATTCGGCCTGCACAGGAATTAATACCCAATTTGATGCTACTAATGCGTTTACTGTTAACAATCCTAGTGAAGCGGGGGTGTCAATGATTACGACATCAAAATGACCTACTGCGCCTTGAATTGCTCTCTGCAAACGATTTTCTCGACCGATTCTCGTTGCTAAATCAATCTCAATTCCAGCCAAATCTAAATCCGCTGGAAGCAACCAGAGATTGTCTATTTCCAATCCCTTAGGAGGGCCTCTTTTTCGCTCTGGATTTTGTCTAACAAATGCTTCCTTCATCGACTTTGTAAGTTGCTTTGGTCCAATGATACATTCCTCTATTTTGACTTCAGGACCGTCTATTCCAGCCTTGAATAACTCATTCATCGTCGCTCCGAGTGATTTCTTATCGACCCCAAAAGTAGTGGCGATGTTGCCTTTTGGGTCAAGATCAATCATCAGAATTTTGTGGGATTTAATTCCGTATTCCTCGTTACCCATAGCTAGAGCAGCACCTAAGTTGACTGCGGTTGTAGTCTTACCACACCCTCCTTTATGATTGACAACTGCAATCACCACCGGTCCAGCCATACTGCTCGGCTTGGTACTTCGGCCTATCAGTCATCGCTTGGCTTGCCGAGCCTTCCTACCAAATTCAGACAGATTGCAACACACGGGCCGATAAGAATCGCGAATAGAATAGTGCCAATACCGAACTTCCCTCCTAAAATCCAACCAATCGCTATAACAAAAATTTCTATGCCACCTCGAACTCTTCCTATAGGAATATCAGTCACTTTAGTCAGCCCAGTCATTGTACCATCTCTTGGACCAGGTCCCAGATTTGCGGTTAGGTATAGACCACTTCCAATTGCGACCAAAATTATGCCTGTAATAACTTGAAGTATTTGCATAGCGAAAATCTGTGGAGTAGGTAAAATTGGTAGCATAATCTCGATAGTAGCGGCAATTAAAATAGCATTCAATATAGTTCCAATTCCTGGTTTTTCTTTCAAAGGAATCCAAATCAATAATACTAAGAAACTAACCAGGAATGTTGCCTTTCCTATCGACAAATCTAGATTTTTTGCAATTCCTTCTGCTAAAACTGTCCATGGAGTATTTCCTAGTCTGGCTGAGATGAGGACTGCATCCCCCGCTCCAAAAATTATCAGACCAATGATTAGAAAAATCATCGTAGAAATACGTGGCTTTAGTGTCCAAGGGTCCTCAGCACTCCACCAAGTCGTAGGAACATTCTTCGCCGGTCGAAGAAACTCCAACAGTCCCATCCGATAAAGCGAAGCCTCAGGAGTTCATAATCTCAGGCGATGATTAACCGATTACTGAATTACAGGAACTGGCACTTCTGAGAGGATCTTCCTCATGATGTGCTGTCCAGTTACACCACGGATCTTTGATTCAGGCTTGAGAACGATTCTGTGGCTAACCACTTGCAGTGCAACAGCCTTGATATCGTCTGGAATTACATAGTCTCGGCCATCGATTGCAGCACTGGCGCGTGCAGTCTTGAATAGGGATTGACTAGCACGCGGTGAAGCACCAGTAATCACACGGTGATCCTCGCGAGTACGGTGGACCAATTCTACAATGTAGGAAAGGATTGCAGTATCGACATGAACTGTCTCAAGGGCCTTTTGCATTGCTACGACCTTCTTTGGAGATGTAATCGGTTCAATGTCATAGTCGTCTTTTCCTCGCAACTTTCTGCGCTGAAGAATAGATTTCTCTTCTTGACGGTCTGGGTAACCCATTGACATCTTCATCATGAATCGGTCCATTTGCGCCTCAGGTAGCGGATATGTCCCTTCTTGTTCAATTGGATTTTGTGTTGCCATTGTGATGAAAGGTGCGGGTAATTTGTGTGTAATACCCTCGATTGTAACCTGCTTTTCTTCCATAGCCTCTAGCAGAGCAGCCTGAGTCTTTGGAGGAGCACGGTTAATTTCGTCAGCGAGTAGAACATTGGTGAATAGTGGACCAGGACGGAGTTTGAACTCTCCAGCCTGTTGATCGTACATGTATGTCCCCATGATATCTGCGGGTAGCAAATCTGGAGTAAACTGAACACGCTTGAACTTACATCCAAGTGATGTTGCAAACGTGTTTGCCATCAGGGTCTTTGCAAGACCCGGATAATCTTCGATTAGCATGTTTGCATTTGAGAGAATTCCAATGGCTACTCTTCGCAAATTTTCTTGCTTTCCAATGATAACTTTCGCCACTTCTCCCATCAGACCATTGGAGATCTGGGATACGGTTTGGATAAGTTCTCGGGACTTAGGGTCACTTGCAGCCATAGTCATCTGAGACACCTCAATAATCACTCTGCCCGATTTTAGATACTAAAGCGTTGGGTGTCTATGAACGCCTAGTGATTCAAAGGTTTTAGCGACCCCAGAAATGCGAATCCTTACGGTGAATCGCGGTTAACTCCTCTAAGACTTCTAATTCTGCACTTGTTAAGCCCATCTTTCTTAGCTTCTTTGCGTGAGATTCAGGAATGTCAACTAATAGCACATCTTCCTCTTCGATTTGCCTCCCGACGGCGACTCCATCGATGGCAACAGCGACCTCCGCACCCTGTCTTGCTTCCTTCATTGAATCTTGACCTGAACGGATGGATTTGATTTGTCCAACTCGCTCGCCATTCTTCAGTAAGCGTTGACCAACGTGAATTCTTCCAGCCAGCACTCTAACTCCAACTACTGCAGGTTTTGAGACACGGAATGTATGGTCTGGAAGTAAAAGAATCCGACCTGGATATACGACTTTTTCCCGACTCGCTTCTTCTAGTTCGCGAGTACGCTGTTCTACCCATTCTTCTCGCTCTTCGAGAATGTGATAAATTATCTCTGATCCGAGGTATTTGACACCATTTTCTGAGTTTTCAATATCCTCTTCTGCATCCGGTAGAATTTCTGTTGCAAAGGCTAGGATGATTCTGTGAAGTGGATCAGCCGAGTTCTCTGCAGTTCTAACATCTCGGCGATTCACCTTACCGATGCTGGCATGACGAATCGGAACCTCGACCGCTCGAAGTTCCTTGGCTAGAGCCTCTAATCCACCAACGGTATCGGCCTTGATGGTCACGCCTTCCTCGTCCAATTCGACTGAAAGGTTGGCTTCTGCATCGGCCAGCGCTAGTGCTTCTTCGCGCTCAGTGTCGTTTGATACGACCCTAAGGGTAGTTCCTGCAAGAACACCATCCAAATTAGGAGCTGAGATTTTCAAACCAGAAGCCGCCTGTGCTGCTTCGGTATCGTCCCAGCGATTACCTGCGTCTCGCATTTCAGACATTCCGCGAGGCGCAAACATTCCACGTACGTGCGTAGAGACTCCACCCTCCTCTGTAACGAGAACAATCTCGTCTCCTTTTTTGACTGAGCCACGATAGAGGATTACATCCAGCGTTTTCCCAAGACCTCTCTCTTCTTTCATTTCTAGAACGGTACCTTCACCAGCACCTTCGATGTCGGTTAATTTGTCTTCCAAATATCTCTCGGCAAGACCGATTACAACAGCTAATAGATCTTGGATTCCTTCTCCTTCACGGGCCGAAATTGGAACAAGAGCGATTTCTTGTGTGAAATCCTGAACTTTCGAGTACATTTCAATGTTGAATCCGTGTTCCGCAAACTTCCCTACCAAGTTCCAGTATCTTTGCTCAAACAAGGCTTGAGCATCCTTTGTTTGTTCTCTAACTGCCTGGGCCATCGAGCGTCCGTGAGCCGACTCCCATCCATGGATTCGGTCGACTTTGTTTGCAGCGATTACGAAAGGTGTCTTTGCTTGTTTTAGGATTCGTATCGATTCGATAGTTTGTGGTCGGACTCCTTCCATCACATCGACCATTAAGATTGCAATATCCGCTAGAGCACCACCTCGCGAGCGAAGCGTAGAGAATGAGTGGTGGCCAGGTGTATCGATGAAAAGTAAACCAGGGGAATCAAACGACTTGCCTCCAAGAAGAGGTGCACATAATTCGTTTAGCAAGTCTGCTGGAACTTCTGTTGCACCAATATGTTGAGTGATTCCACCTGCCTCACGATCCATCACGCTGGCTTGTCGGCCGGAACCCAATCCACGAATATGGTCTAGAAGCGAGGTTTTACCATGATCTACGTGTCCTAAAACAGAGACTATTGGTTGGCGACGTCCGGACATTTCAAACACCTCATGCTCAATCCTCAGTCAAGTAGTAGTCTCACTCGTAAATTTGGCTCTCTGCATCACGAGTCCACTCGATGACGCCATCAGAGAACCATAGCCCCAATTCGAATGTAGCGGTATCCTCACCGTCTGAACCGTGGATTATGTTGTGGCCAATGTCCATTGCGAAATCTCCACGAATGGTTCCTGGTGCCGCCTCGCGCCCATTGGTTGGTCCGATGATGTTTCTAGCCACCGAAATTGCATCGACACCAGTCCAAGCCATAGCGACTACCGGACCGGATGTGATAAATTCAATCAGACCGGAGTAAAATGGGCGCTCGGAGTGAACTGCATAATGGCTCTCAGCAAGCTCCAAAGAAGGGGTTAGTTGGCGTAGACCAACAAGCCGCAGTCCTTTGTTTTCGAAGCGCTGGATGATGTTTCCAACTAGACCTCTTTGTACTCCATCAGGCTTTACCATTACGAATGTCGTCTGTATTCCCATGGTGCGGGCGACCCTCCGCTCCTTTTTCAATCAAACTCGTTTGGAAAATTTAGACAGTTGATAGACTAACTCAAGAGGGGTTTGCTTATCGCATGCTCAGATGGGCGAGGAATGCTGTGACCATGACCATGGCCCAGAGGGCCATGTGCACGTCGGGGAAGCGGCAGCAAAACCTCCTGTTCTTGAAGCTGAGTTAGTCCTAGATGACGACTCTCCTGAAATCCCATCTAGCGAAATACCCCCTGTAGGAGAGGTCATAGGGGAATTGCTTGATTCAACCGGAATCGACAAGCGCGGAATAGCTCTAGCCGCAGGTGCAGTAGCAATCGTTGGAATTCTGTTAGCGGTTATACTTCAATCTGTAATTTTCGATGAAATTGTCGACGAGGTTAAGCAAGAACTTGGAATTTACGAGAGAGTTCCGGTCTGGGAACGAAGTGAGTGGCCATACCTCACAGACCAACCATATTCCTTCGTTATGGAATTCGGCCCATACACTCTGAAGGAGACGGATAATGATTGGAATTCCAGCCATCATTTTGTTGAATTCGACTTACCACTCTCCGAAGGGGGTGCTGCTCCGAACGGTAAAGTCAGCCTTGGGCTTTGGCTTCCGGATGTCGAGGAAGGAACCAAAGTACCTGTGATTGCAGAATTCGGTCCATATTTTGATGAGGCCTCAGTTCAAACAGGACCGGTTGAACAGCCCGGAACATGGCTTGGTAGCATGATTATTGATCAAATCTTACCACATGGATACGCTTTCGCTCAAGTTTCAGTGATGGGTACTGGCCGTTCAAATCACTGTATGGATTTGATGGGTAATGCCGAGCAACTAGGAGTTGACGCAGCTGTAACATGGCTTGGAACTCAGGACTGGTCGAATGGCCGTGTTGCCATGATCGGCAAGTCTTACGACGGGTCAACTCCCTGGCAAGCGGCAACATTTGGTAATGAACACCTTGCGACAATTGTTCCAATCTCAGGGCTCATTGGTGTAATGGAGTTGATGTGGAAGAACGGTTCATCTGAGGCTCGAGCACCAATCATGCACAATGGAGTGTATGGGTCGTATGGAATCGATGGAGATACAGAAGATATTGGCAATATGTGTCCTGATTACATCATCGGTCCGGGAACCGGCGTAGCTGCTTGGATGTGGGGCGGTGAAGCAGCTGGAACTTATTGGAAGGAACGATATTTCCTCGACCGAGTCTTAGCCAATTACGAAGGTTCAGTCTACTTAATCCAAGGGATGCATGACTGGAATGTCGACCCACACATGGCGGTCCCAGTAATCAACCAACTCAAAGATGTGGGAATAGAAGCCAAAGGTCTGTTTGGACAATGGGATCATGATTATCCCGACCGTCCAGATTACCACTTCGATAGGTCGGGAGAAGGTCGAGGCCGTGAGGGGTATCCTCAGATGACTCGATTTGATTGGATGCAAGACCTTCTAGAGTGGTTTGATTACTATCTCTTAGACAAGGGAGAGAAACCAGGTCTATGGGTTGAAATTCAAACCAACCAAGGGCAGTGGCGTCTAGAGGACCGATATCCACCAGAAGGAATGACAACCCTTGCCCTTGACCTAGGTGGTGCTTTGATGAATGTTGCAGGCACCACTACGATTCTTCCTAACGGAGCCACAGGGCCTGTCTATGAGACCGAACCTCTGGAACAAGACGTTTGGATAGCTGGACTTCCAAGACTCCACATCGATGTAACCACGGCAACTGTTGGAGGACAGATCTACGCATTACTAGAAGACTGTAATGAGAATGGCTCATGTATCCACATTGGTCATGCAATCATGGACCTGCGCTATCACGAAGGTGGCACAGATGAGCAAACATGGTTGCCAATAATTGAGACTATCAACGCCAAGATGGAATTCTTCACATTGGATGCTCAAGTCTCCGCTGGTCACACGATAAAACTCAGTCTAGCCAGCACCGGAGAGGATTATCTTCCGGCCTCTACTAGTTCTGTTGTAACCATTCAAGAGGGAGCCGGCTCAAATCTTCTGCTAGATTTAATCGACCCTAGTGAGAAAATTCTCTTTGACCCACCAAAGTGTACACACACTGCCTGTACTGATTGGACAAACCAAACAATGTGAAAATCAAGCGACTTTCTTCACGTTGACGGCATTTGGTCCTTTAGGGCCTTCACCGACTTCATATTCGACGGTGTCCCCGTCATTGATTTCTCCTTCCACCTGACTTTTGTGGACAAAGAGGTCCTCTCCATCTTCTTGTTCTATGAATCCATAACCCTTCATTGCGTTGAACCACTTCACTGTGCCTTCCATATCGGGTGGCGGAAAATCATACTACTTGATGTACGCGGGTAAGAATTCTACCTCAAGGGTAGTATTTACTTGATTCCGCCCTTCTCGAATCGGCGGGTCCATTTTAACCGGCGCGGGTTACGTTTGAGCTTCAAGTGGTTCTTGCGCGCCTTGCTATCTTTGAACCAAAAGACAGTGCCATCGCGCTTGATGAACATCATGCCGGTGCCCGGTTCGATTTCTTCGTGGGTGAAATTACAGACTCTTCGCTCTGGCATTTCAATCACCTCATCGAGCGCTTAGGCGTCGGGCCTCACGTCCGGTATCCTTCAGCATCAGAACGTCGCCGATCCTTACTGGGCCGACTACGTTGCGAGTGATAATGCGACCAACGTCGCGTGGGTTAGGTGCGTCGTTTACGCGTACCTTGACTTGTGTCGCCTCACCAGTCATACCGGTGCGACCGACGATTTCTACGACCTCTGCGGGCCATGCATCGACTTCTGCCATTTCACTTCCTCCGTATTTACCGATTCAAGGACTTCAGGCAGACAGAGTCTCGAAGTGTCCCTTGACTTCGTTGAAGCGCTCAGCGCCATCCTTGCTAACATCCATGACTGCAATTGCAGCGGTACGGGTGCCCGTTGGCATTCCTGCTGCCTCCGCTAGGTATGCTTGGTCTTCTACGTAGATGAATGGAATTTCCTTTTCTTTGCAAATCATTGGAATATGTGCTAAAAGCTCACCAGGATTGACATTTTCTGCCATAACTACCATCTGCGCTGTTCCGCGCTCGGCAACCTTGGTCACTTCGTTAGCGCCTCTCTTTAGTGCGCCGCGTCCGTCTTTTCCTAGGGCCTTTACCATCTCGTAGACTTGCTCTTGAACGTCTTGTGGGGTCTCGTATGCTATGTGTACACTCATTGGATTCACTCCTCATGTGGGGTAGTCCGGCGCACGGCGTGGCTCATATAAACGCAGCGTATTACCTACGGTAATGGTTAGGTGCTCTCAATCATTGAACGCAAACGTACAGATGATGGTTTTTTAGGCGGCTCACTAAATCCAAAACATGCGTTAATTTCGAAATTTGAGACATCTCCCAAATCTACTCCATCACATGACGCAGAGGCATGTTTAATCTTGGAAAGAGAATAGATACAGTACCATTCCCTTAATCCATTACAAGTCATTCCATGTGTGCTGGTTCCAAAGAATACTTTTGCTACCCATTGCTCCACTGTGGAGATAAACCATCTTGGTCTTGATATAGGCAATCCTATTCCCCTATTCCATCGCAAAGAAATATTCAATGGTGGGGCAATGATATCGATTCCTCTTGTTAGATGCTTTACTTCTATTGATACAATGTGAACTTCTTCAAAGTTGTACAAAGACGATACGTAATCAGCATGCTCCTCAGTTGGAGTAAGTAGTACCCGAGTACCATCTGGTTTGGCCCACATTACATTTGTGAAGGAACCGATCGGGGAATCTTTCCAATCTCCAATGACAATTCGGTCACCGCTAGCGAAACCTGAAGATGAAATTCTTCCTTCAAAGAAATCCATACTTATCCCATGAGGTTCTTGAGGCCACGAGCGAGAGCAGGTGCTGAACTTACCACAGCCCTTGGGTTGGGCAGGGAATCTGTACTGTGAACTCCATCTACGTGATTAGAGAGGCGAGAAATAGCGCCAGCAGTGAATAAACCGTGGGTACAGGCTGCATGAACTTCTGTAGCTCCTTGTCTATGAAGGGCATCACTAGCTCGGCAAATCGTACCACCAGTGCTGATCATATCATCAACAATCGCGACAATCTTACCATTGACGTCGAGATCCTTTGGCGTATGTTCGATTGTGTGTGCGTCAATTCTAGTCTTCTCGAGATAACTGAAATCCCATCCGCCAATTGTCGCCACTTCGCTCGCTCGATCTATAGCTCCCTTGTCGGGGCTCAGGATGAAATCAGGATTGATTTCATTAGATAGCCTAGCGGCAATCTCTGGCATTGCGCTGACAAATTCAACAGGCACGGATAGATTTTCTAGGATTGCAGGCGCATGAAGATCGAGAATAGCGATTCCATCACAACAGCGTGCTAGCATCTCTCCAATTACGCGCGCGCTTACAGGCTCACCAGGGGAGAATCTCTTGTCTTGGCGAGAGTATCCAAAGTATGGTATCGCCAAAAAGATGCCAGGGCCTACATCTGGGAGGCTCTGTGGCTCCTCATTCTTGTAATTTGAAAGGTCTCCTGATCTCACAGAAGCAATGGCTTCCAAAAGCAGGATAGTTTCAAGCACACCTGAGTCAGGATAGGTGTTTGATACTAATACAACGGGCTCGCTACGCACCGAATCTATGGATTTAGACGGCACTCGAACATAACCCTCTCCATCGGGGAATCTTCGACTGATTAATTCGACATGTTCCATGTCCAATAACGGGGCTAAAGCCTCTGCAATCGCTCGGCCTGAAGAACCACTCACAACCGGCATGAGTGAACTGCGCGAGTAGCGAGTCCTTGATGACTTCTCCGATTGGCAATCAATCAGCAATAAAGCCAGATGGGCATCTTCAAAATGGGTACGCTTCTCGCGTGTTTGCTCAGGGGCGTGTAGCTTAGCTTGGCTGGAGCACCCGGCTGATAACCGGGAGGCCGCAGGTTCAAATCCTGCCATGCCCACCAATTCAACTTCCGTGATGGAAGTATATTGAGTGAATTTTCACTCAGAATCGCCATTTAGTTGTAGATAACTAGGTAAAGTGACTAATCTTTTGACAGTACAGCGTAGAATCAACTCATCCAAGAAGGCAGTAGTTCTCGCCAATTGTTTGACAGGTATAATCAGTTGTCCTGGTAATCCGAACTTCCGTTGCAAGATAGCGTGTGTATTAACAAGAACTCCTCGATATGTTCGTTTAACCTTGACAAAACCTGCAACATTCCCAATATCGACTCCATCGTTGTCCATTACAGCGCGGTCAAGCAATTCATCAGGCGCCCAAAGTTCCTCATCAATTCGGATTGTATTTCGCCACCTGCGTTGTAATTCTCTCATCGACTTCGAGAGCTTTACACCTCCGTCAGGCCTTATGCTATGTACCAACTCTTTCGACAATGGTGCATGTTCTGCTGGCTTTCTCATGTACTCGCCCGCAACGTCATCTACGACTTCAAGCCGCATTGATTTGACGAATTCATCTCGCGGGTGAGATCTCTCTCCTGTAATTACACCAACTAGTGTGTCTCCGACGTAAACTTCTCTCTGCAGTAATTCTTGAATACGGTAATCTTCGCTCATTTTCTTTCCTCTTTTTCCAGTTGGACTAGTGCATCCCCGGTGCTTGTCCCTAGGCTTCCTTCTGCAGATTAGCACTTATACTATCTGTTAACCTTGACTGATAATGCAATATAAAATTTCACTCTAATATGAAAATTTCAATTGGAAAATTAAAGTGAGTTTGATTTTTTGTATGATTATCAGAACTTCAAGATCGCACAACGTTGAGAAAAAAATCGACAGAAATCAAATCAGGTCTAGATATGTACAGAATCTTAAGATTCTGAAATTTCGTGAAGATTTTATTGAGAATGTTGATGAGCGGGTGCTCGTTGGCATATTGATGACTGGAGCGTTCGACCTACTCGCCAATATTCGAGCAAATTCTGGAAACGTCCGGACAGTGGGTTTGGATGATTCAGTGGTACAAGAGTTTTGCAACAACGATTCCGACTTAATTAGAGCGATTTCCGAAGCTCATGACAATCATTCTGTCCTGAGGGAAGAAGTAGGTGTAGCAACGATGATGTTGGATGAATCTGATCTCATCACCAAACTTCAGGAGGATTACGTCAACTTCTACAAGCCAGAGACAGTGAATCCCTACATCCCAATCGCGGCTAAAGGACCCTGGATAATCACATCCCACGGTAGAGTTATTCACGACAACGGTGGGTATGGTATGCTTGGGGCTGGACATGGCCCCGACAAAATAATCGATGCCATGAGTAATAATTGGGTTATGGCCAATGTAATGACTGCATCATTTAGCCAGAAAAGATTGGCCGACGCACTTAGAAAGGAAGTTGGACACACAAGAGAGGGTTGTCCATTCTCTCGCTTCGTGTGTCTAAACAGTGGTTCTGAATCTGTCACGATTGGAATGAGAATTGCCGATGTTAATGCTAACGAGATGACTGGAAAAGGCGGTCGTCATGAGGGTAAGCCAATCAAATTGGTAGCGCTCAGACAGGCATTCCATGGACGTACTCAGCGACCAGCAACAATTTCCGACTCCTGCAAGGACGGGTATCGAAATAATCTAGCAACATTCAGAGATAATCACGTAATTATCGTAGAGCCAAATGATGTTGCTGACCTTCAAGCCACCTTTGCCCGTGCTGATGCAGAGGGATTCTTCATTGAAATGATGGCAATGGAGCCAATTCAAGGAGAGGGTAGCCCGGGTCAATGCATAACTCGAGAGTTCTATGATGAGGCTCGTAGGCTAACCAAAGAACATGGCTCATTACTGCTAGTCGATTCTATTCAAGCAGGCTTGAGAGGCCAAGGTTGTCTATCTGTTATCGACTACGATGGGTTCCAAGACGCAGAAGTACCTGATTTAGAGACCTGGTCAAAAGCACTCAACGCTGGTCAATATCCTCTCTCAGTTCTAGGATTAAGTGAGCGAGCGGCCGAATTGTATGTTGTCGGAATTTATGGAAACACAATGACCACCAACCCACGCGCTCTCGAGACTGCAGTCGCGGTTTTGAACCGAATAACCCCAGAAATGCGTCAGAACATTCGTAGCTCTGGTGAAGAATTCCTTTCGAAATTACGAGAACTACAGGCAGATTATCCAGAGTGCATTACTTTAGTCCAGGGTACTGGTTTGTTGCTTTGTGCTGAACTAGATCCCGATAGATTCCCAGTGGTAGGTTTCGGAGGAATCGAAGAATGGTGTCGAGAACAAGGTTTGGGAGTAATCCATGGAGGCCAAAACGCTCTCCGATTCACCCCTCATTTCGGTTTATCAAGTCCGGAAATTGATATGATTGTAGCAATTGTCCGTAATTGTCTCGACTACTTCATTGCAAAAGAGCAGGCAGCGGTTACAACAGCTTGAATTTCTAGCCATCACAACCATGAGGGCAAACCTTCCCGTTGACTTTGATGACAAAGGTGGTCCACCTTCTCGGAGAGCAAGATGCAGTATATCTAGCACTAGCAGACCGACTAGAACGAGCCGGTGCAACTTTTTCTCAGAACATAGAAGACGCAGACTTGATAATCGCTATTGGAAGAATTCCTCTAACAACATCCGGAATTGATGTTGCAGTCATTCCAGCCAATGAAAATAATCCAAATGCTAAACTTATTTTTCGAGTTCATGACATCCTTGTACCCCAGAAAGTCAATGGTTGGGGTAGTGAAATTCTCTCAGATTGGGTAGATTGGGTGAAAGGTGGTTCAGAGGGTAATCCTCCAGAAGACGTCGAAGCTCGTCATTGGGTACACATCCGTGACGCTACAGATGCAATCGCGCAGATTTCATTGACTGAGGAAGATATCGCAGTCGGAGTGATTGATTTGGCAGGTCGTCGTGCTTGGAGTTCAGATGCGGTGTTGGACGAAATGAAATTGCTATGGAGGAGATATACCGACGCACTGCATCTGACTCACACAGTTGAATCTCTGACTAATGTCCCTAGTCCGGCCTCACAGCAATTCGAGGGCGAAATTTCTCGTCCAAACCTCGCTCCATTACACGATGCAATGCTAGCCGCAGGTCGAGAAGAGGGATGGAGGCCTCTAACAGCTATGCGCGTGGGGTTGATGGAATTGTTCGCTCACTCGCAGGGCGAATGAAAACAATAGATCGTAATCTAATGTTCAGGAGCGGTCTGCTTGGACTTGCTTCCTTACGTCTTGAGCTGCAGCCTTAATGGTCTGCATTGTCTTGCGGACTCTGGTTCCAGCTGCGTTGACGCCCTTGTCGTGCTTTGCAGCATCTTTCATAGCGTCGGTCAATTCATCAATCATGTTCTGCATCATTGCCTCTACGGACATGAAGCACGGCGCAACGCAGACGCCTCTTAAGCAATATCCCGTCTTATGCAAGACTAAGCCACTCAGAATGGATAATTGAAAACGCCGAAGATGGGAATCATGAGAACAAGTCGGCGCCCAACAATGGAAGCAATAGGCTAGCATCTCCTTCAACTACGACATGTGGTGCCTCAGGTCGAACCTTTCCCCAAGAAATCGCTTCCTTTAGTCGAGCTCCTGAGAGAGACCCATCGTGTTCGGGGGCGGTTGTAATTCCAACTGCAGAATCTAGACCATCACGATACTGATTCCACCAAATTACGTGGTGCTTCGAAATTCCTCCGCCAACCATCAATGCATGAGATTCCTCCGCAGTCCAAGTCAGGTCAGAGAGTATTTGCTCGTCAGCGAGGAAATCGACCATGAAGTTTGGATTCTTTTGTCGATGCATGAATAATTGAGCACCGATTGATCCATCGGAAAGTCCAGGTATAACCATCGGTATGCGATGTTTTGCAATCCAATGAAGAAGGGAAGTTTCGTCTTCTATTCGGTCACCCATAGCCCAGCATAGTTCCACAGATCCAAACCCTAACCATGGATTGTCTGGATTAAGCGCAGACCGTTCTTCTTCGATTTCATCTAGCCAGGGAAGCACAACCTTTTCGAGAATCTCTCCGTAACATTCGTTCGGCACGATTACGTTACCTAGACGGTTTAGGCCCTCTTCTCCAAGAGCGATATCATCGAGATTGAAATCTCCATGAAAGTAGTCTTGGTAAGTTCTTGCAATATCATGATCCAAGGTCCCGCAAGTTGTGATAATGACATTGAATGACTTTCTCTTTACGGCCTCTAGGAAAAATCCTCGAGTTCCTGTTGCGCAAAGGCAGGCAGGGAATGAGAGCCAATTCAAAACCCCATCATCAGTGGTTTTTGCCATTGATTCTCTGAGTATATCACGTGCGTGCGCGAGTTTGGTCGCAGTGAAGCCACCGGCTCGTGCCATCTGATCGATTAGAGCGCGTGGGCTATCGACGGAATTGAAGTCATAATCCTCGACCGGAGTCGAGAAGTCATCGCGCGAGTAGGACGTCACCGATCTTCCGGCTCGCTCTTTCGTATTCAATTCAACTAAGGCAATTCCAAAGGATTCAGGTTAGAAATTATATTATTCTGCGGTCTGAATCTGGTAAATTCTATCTCGAAGCGCCGCAGCTCGTTCAAAGTCTAGCCTAGCCGCTGCCTGCTTCATTTCTTTCTCAAGACGCTCAATCAATTTGGCTTTCTCAGTATCATCAATTGATGTATCTTCGAGATCATCCTCACTCAACGCTTCGTGGGCGGCCTCAACCCATTCAGGCTGACTGATATTATCTAAAACGGAATCTGTAGAATTCCATGCACCAGCTCCGAGTCCGTATTTCTTGACTATTCCATCCAGCCCTTTCTTTCCTGGTTTGCGAGCAACTAATCTTCGACCCCCGCCCTTTCCTTTTCCTGCGGCTCCAGCCATCAGGTCTTCAACTTCCGCACCCATTACAGGTAGTGCCTTTTTGATGGTCTTCGGGATGATTCCATTTTCCTCATTGTATGCTTCTTGTCTGCGCCTTCTAGCGTTTGTTTGCCCTATTGCCGCCTCCATCGAAGGAGATACAGAATCGGCGTAGAGAATCACCTTTCCATTCTCATTTCGACTTGCTCTACCAATGGTTTGCAGTAATGAGCGCTCATTCCTTAGGAACCCCTCACGTTCTGCATCGAAAATCGCAACAAGCGAAACCTCTGGAATATCAAGACCTTCCCGAAGAAGGTTGATTCCAACAATTACATCGATATGGCCTAGTCTTAGTGCCTTGATGATTTCAGTTCTCTCCAGAGTATCAATTTCTGAATGAAGATAGTGCGCCTTGACATTCATCTTGAGTAAATATTCTGCAACCTCTTCAGCGAATTTGATTGTCATCACAGTCACCAATACTCTTTCGTTTCTCTCGACACATTGGTTGATTTCACTGAGCAAATCGTCCACCTGACCTTTGGTAGGTCTTACTTCTATTCCTGGGTCTAACAATCCAGTAGGTCGAATCTCCATTCTGACAACCTCAGGTAAGTCAACCAAAATTTCTTCCATAGGATAGCGTGCAATTTTCTTTGGAACATCTGCTTCTCCCGCTCCACCCGCAGCCGGTGCATGTAGCAGCCCTTCGTGTACGGGCTTTCCAGAAATTTCTGCGAGATGGCGCAACTCCCTTTCTCCGGGGGTTGCGCTGACATAGAGCATTTGAGGAATCAAATCTTGGAATTCAGCGAGTTTCAGAGGACGGTTATCGTGAGCGCTGCGAAGTCGGAATCCGTACTCGACTAGATTGGCTTTTCTTGACCAATCTCCACCAAACATTCCACCTACTTGCGGTAGTGTAACGTGACTCTCATCCATGATTACCAGATATTTCTCTCCACCGCCATGGTATGACTCAGCGCAATATCGGTAGAAATCAAGCAAACAGTATGGGCGCTCTCCCGGTTGTCTTCCATCGAAGTGCATCGAGTAATTCTCGACACCCTTGCAGGAACCGGTTTCGCGTAGCATCTCTAAATCGAATTTGGTTCTCTGCTCGATTCGATGAGCTTCTAAATCTAGACCCTTTCGTTCATAGAAATTTACCCGTTCATCTAATTCATCCTCGATATCTTCAATCGCTTGAAGGAATCTTTCTTCACTAGTCATGTAGAATTCTTTGGGGTGAATCCAAGCCTCCTCAAATTCGTCTAATGGCTCCCATGAAACCGCTTCACAAACTGTGATTTTTTCTATCCCATCCCAACCGAATTGTATTCTAATGGGATCATCTCGACTAGGCATCCAGACATCGAGGACCTCACCTCGAAGTCTGACATCTCCTCTAGCAATATCTCCGGTTGTTCTTCGATATTGCATCTCAACCAAAGCGCGCATGACATCCTGTGGTTCTCGCGCTTCTCCAACCTGCAAATGCAAATAGGATTCTTGGAATGCTTCTGGCGGATTCAAACCATAAATTGTGCTAACAGTTCCAACAGTAATCACATCAGGACGAGTAACAAGACTAGCAACAGTCGAGAATCGTTCTTGTTCGATTCTCTCATTCATTTGTAATTCTTTATCGATGTATAAGTCTCGATTAGGTAGGTAAGCCTCAGGTTGGTAGTAGTCGTAGTAACTTACGAAGTACTCCACTGCATTCTTTGGAAACAGCTCACTCATTTCTTGCCACAACTGTCGAGCAAGGGTTTTGTTGTGAGACAAAATAAGCGTCGGCAACCCCAATTTCTGGATGATATTGGCCATGGCGAAGGTCTTCCCAGAACCGGTAACTCCCATCAATACACAGCGCTCTTGACCGGCTTCGATTTGTTCCATCAGTCTGTCAATCGCTGCCTCTTGGTCGCCTGCTGTGCTATATTCAGAATGTAGGTGGAACATGCTGACATCTGACATTGGCGTCACCGGGGGGATATCGTGCTTAATGCGGGCGTTCTTGAACTCTAATGTTGAATTTCCCCTCTTATTGCGTTCCAACAGTATTCGGGTCATGCATTATTATCGCTGCTAGCAAGACCCAACCGGTCAGCATTGAGACTCGGAATAGAGTCGTTTGGAAATCTGCAAGTCTTTCTTTGGTAACTATAACAGCGATATTTGCAATCGCCATAATCCCAGCCGCTGCGAGGAAATAGACTTCATCCATCGGATTTGCGATTGCAAAGCAAGCGAACCAAAGTAAAGTCAGTTGTACTGATGTTCGGGTAGTTGCTTGTTCCGAGAATCTTGCGGGGAACGAATGAATTCCTAGTTGGCGATCGCTTTCAACATCCATGCGAGCATAATTGATATCAAAAGCCGTAATCCAAAGAGCTACTCCTAAACTGATGAAGAATATGGTAGGATACCAATGTGAATCTAATATTGCATCCCATTCGTGGACATCAGCCGAGAGTGCCAACCAAGCACCCGCAGGAGCCAAACCAAGGCAAAGGCCCAACCATAGGTGACAACCCCATGTGTAGCGTTTGGTGTATGGATAAATTACGAATGCCAAGACAGGCAACCAAGCCATCATCAATGCTACCTCATTTAGTAGCCAAGCACTGAATAGAAGCACAATTAAGAAGACCGTAGCTAGAATCCAAGCGGTTCGCATAGACATTGAGCCACTTACTAGATGTCGGCTTTCAGTACGTGGGTTTTGAGCATCTATATCGCGATCTATAATTCGGTTTAGAGTCATTGCAAGACCCCTCGCTCCGACCGCTGCGATTAGAATCCACACAATGTCGAAAGACATCCAAGTAGAATCGCTTGGAAGATCATCAAGAAATTGATTGTGAGCGTGAAT
>Ga0208277_1000858_pt1 | contig 17895 bp, 15 predicted proteins | sample ETNtaG_5_FD_185782 | JGI IMG/M metagenome (GOLD analysis project Ga0208277, IMG submission 185782) | Marine microbial and viral communities from oxygen minimum zone, Eastern Pacific Ocean - ETNP201406SV205 (SPAdes) (version 2) | ecosystem: Environmental > Aquatic > Marine > Oceanic ...
AGTTCTCTCATAACCTTCAGGGCGCTGGACTAAACGTCTTCCTCCTGCTGGTAAATCAAAAATTGCCTCTGGTCTATGTAATCTAAGTGAGTCAAAATCGATTATATTAATATCAGCAATCATTCCTTCCTTTAGATAACCTCTGTCGAACATGCCAAAAGCCTCTGCAGTACTTGATGTAAGTGATTTTACAATAAATTCTAATGAAAGTTTATCACCGCGAGTTCTATCTCTTCCCCAATGCGTCATAATAAATGTTGGCATACCAGCATCTGCAATAACCCCGCAATGAGCACCACCATCACTAAGACCAAACAATACATTTGGATGCTCTAATAATTTTTTGTGAGGCTCTAAGTCGTATGTATGATATCCTCCTAAAGGTTGATAAAAAAGTTCTTTACCTTCTCCTTGAGCAAGTAAATCATACATAACCTCCATGACATCAGTGTTTTGTTTTTGCGCAATACCAGCTACACTATCTTTAAATTCTGGTTCGTAATTAGGATTTTCACCGAGTGGAAAGACCTGTCCCATTAGAGATGGTAAATCCTGCATTAATTCATTTTTGATAGTAGTTTCCTCAGAGAGAATTTTCTTTTTTATCTCTGGATCAAGTAATCTATTAACTAATTCTTCATGATCGAGAGATGCAAGTTCTTTCTTCCATGTTGGATGACCTACAAAAGCATGAAAACTTGATTGAAGACCGTGTAATACACCAGTTGGTCTACCAGCTGCTTGAGGTCTTATTTCATGCCCTTCAAGACGTGCTTGCTCTGCAAGATTATACATTTTGTTATTTCTATAGGCTGGAGCTGTAGTAGCAATTAAAGTCACAGTCAAACCTGTTTGCTTTTGGAAATCTTTTACCCACTCCCATTCTTCATCTTCTCCAAGATGATCTGATACCAACTCAAAGACTGAATTATTTAAACCCTTCATACCTAATCCAAGCGCTAACATTTCTTCATTGCCTGAAAAAGTACCTGGCATATATTCACCATTTATATCTTTGTGTAATAAGGTTTTTGAACTAGAAAAACCTAATGCACCAGCCTCAACACCCTCCCTTACTAAATCTGCCATTTGCTCAACTTCATCTTTTGTTGGCGCATAATCTGAATTACAACGTTCACCCATAACATAAGCCCTTATGGCACCATGTGGTACTTGAGTGGCTACATCTATTGCACGAGGAAAAGTCTCTAAAGCATCAAGGTACTCGGGAAAACTCTCCCAATTCCAGTCAATACCTTCTGATAAAGCAGCACCAGGGATATCCTCAACACCCTCCATTAATTCAATAAGAAAATCTCTATCCTTTTCTTTTACAGGTGCAAAACCTACTCCACAATTACCCATAACTACTGTTGTTACACCATGCCAACTTGATGGTGCTAAAATTGGATCCCAAGTTGCTTGTCCATCGTAATGAGTATGAACATCAACCCAACCTGGAGTAACTAGCTTACCTTTAGCATCAATTTCTTTAATACAAGTATCAAGAATTTCACCAATTTTGGAAATTTTTCCATCTTTTATAGCTATATCTGCTAAATATCTATCTTCTCCAGTGCCATCAATGATAGTCCCGTTTCTAATAATAATGTCATACATAGATCTACTCCGATCATTTAAAAATTAATAAAAAAACATACCAGTTGGTTAATTTCTCATCAAGAGAATAACATAAGCTAATAAATTAAAGGAAAAATTTATTTAGATTTATTTCAAATTAGTTTTAAATAAATTTATTTGTGGCCTTAATGAGCTCATGAGTAATTTCTTTTTCAAAAGCAGAATGACCTGAAAAGGGTGCTATTACCAACTCAGATTCTGGCCATCGAGAATGCAGCTCATACGCAGTTGTTGGTGGACAAACCACGTCATATCTTCCTTGAATAATAATTGATGGAATGTCTCTAATAATATCAATATTATCCAAGAGCTGATTTTCGTAATCCAAAAAACCCTTATTAACAAAATAGTGATTTTCTATAAGGGCAAAAGCTAGAGCAAATTCTGCACTAATAGATTCTTTGACTGCATTAGGATTGTAATTAATAAAACTACAGGAAGCCTCCCACTTAGACCAAGCTTTTGCAGCAGATAATTTCTTTTCCTCGTCGTCTCCATAAAAAATTTTTCTATAGGATTCGATTAAATCATCCCTCTCGTTTTCAGGAATCTCTTTTAAAAAACCTTGCCAAGCCTCCGGATACATTTCACTTGCACCATATTGATAAAACCATTGAAGCTCTTTTTGCCTAAGCATAAAGATTCCTCTTAAGACCATTTGGCTGACATTTTTTGGATGTTTCTGAGCATAGGCTATTGCTAAAGTGCTTCCCCAAGATCCCCCAAAAACTAACCACTTTTTAATATCCAACCTTTCTCTAATTGATTCAATATCCTCAATTAAGTGCCAAGTTGTATTATCTTCTAAACAGGTATGTGGTTTACTCCTTCCGCACCCCCTTTGATCAAATAAAATAATTCTATATTTTTTTGGATTAAAAAACCGTCTAGAAAGCGAACCACAGCCTCCGCCTGGTCCGCCATGGAGAAATATAGCAGGCTTGCCTTTTGGGTTACCGCACTGTTCGTAATATATTTCATGTTTTCCCTTTTTTAAAAAACCAGTGTCATAAGGTTCTAATGGAGGGAATAATTTATTTCTCTTTTTAAAAAAACTCATTCTGCTCATTTGCCTTTCATCATTTTAATCATAGTAATAAAAAGATTACTCATAAACACCTAACATTTTTCTATCAGCCCAAAATGGAAGCTTTTTTTCTTGTTTATTATCAAGAGGTAAATCTGATTGCTCCCATAATGGTTTCCAGCAATGAAATTTCTCTAAAGTTTTTTTTATCTCTATTTTGGATTTCTCAGGTAATTGCTTATATAAGTTTTGAATTTCCCTTAAACACCAAACCCTATATTGAGAATATCTAACATTCTTAAAATTCATTTCCTCAGAATTAAAATCAAAAAATTTCTTTTGTCTTTTAACCGCCTCAACATTAGCAGACAAATAAGGAAGATATGTTTTTCCTATTTCATATAATAGTGGCCCTAAGTCATCAGGAATTCCTTCTAAATATTCAGATGCATTATCAGAAATTTTTGTATGCTTAAGGGTATCAATCCATTTAAGAATATTAGGGTAATCCTCTTTAATTATTTCCAAGGGAATAGGATCTAAAGCAAAATGTCTAAAAAAAGGTCCTGATAATCCAATATCAGCAAGGGATGGACGCTCACCAAATATAAATCCTCTTTTAGAAAAAATTTTATCCAAATTTTCGAATAAATTTTTAACATTTTTTTCAATAGATTTTATATTTTCTTTGGAAATACCATCTCCAACTGTATAACCATTTCTCTGTCTGCGTTTAAGAAGTATTTTCCTCAACCAAACTGGAGTTAATGATGTTTTAAAAAGCTCCCTAGCTAAGTGATTAGATGCAAAATCAGCTCCTTTTTTATAATGCCATCGATAATGCATAGCAGGTCTCCACCACCATTCATCAGCCCAATCTTCAATTAAAAAACAAATAAAGGATTGAAGAGGATTATCAGGAAGTATTGTATTGTCTTGTAATTCATTTTCAAACCATTGAATCATTTTGGTTGTATCTGTCATCCACCTGCCGTCTGGAAGCTCTACGGCTGGCATTTGATGCACGCCGACAGTTTTTTTCATTTTTTTTGCAAAGGCTGGATAAGGAGATACAATTCTTTCATAAGGTATTCCTTTTACTCTAAAGTAAATTTCCATCTTTCCTGTAAAATAAGAAATACTTGAGCCATATAAAATAACAGGATCTTTAAACATACTATTAATACTCACCATGATTATTAATTATTCTTATTAAATCTTATTAATAACGTTTAGAAAAATTATAATATAAATTAAACATTCTTTATAATTAATTCAAAAATGTTTATTGATGCGTAATTAAATCTAGTTCATGATAAAAAATTATTTATATAGAGAAATTTAGATGAAAGATAACTTCGATTATATAATTGTTGGCGCTGGAAGCGCTGGTTGTGTATTAGCCAATAAATTATCAGAAAATAAGAAAAATTCTGTTCTGCTTATTGAAGCTGGTGGAAAAGATACCAATTTATTTATTCATATGCCATCTGGTTATTCTCAAATAGTCCCAAAATCCAATAAACAAAATTATGGATTTGAAACTGAACCAGAAAATAATACAGCTGGAAGAAAACTTTACTGGCCGAGAGGAAAAGGATGGGGCGGATCGTCATCTATTAATGCTATGATTTATACAAGGGGGCATTCCTCAGATTATGATCATTGGAGACAATTAGGAAATCCGGGTTGGTCTTATGATGATGTATTACCATACTTTAAAAGAGCTGAAAATTATGAAGGTGATGGTGATGAAGAGTATCATGGTAAAGATGGTCCTCTAAATGTTAAAAAATCCACTAGAAGTGATGATATTCTTTTAGATAAATTTGTTGAAGCTGGCTCTCAGGCAGGTTTTCCTCTAACAAATGATTTTAATGGAAAACAACAAGAGGGCTTTTCTCGTTATGAACACACTATAAAAGGCTCAAAAAGATTTAGCTCTGCAAGAGCCTACCTTCATCCCGCTCTTAAAAGAAAAAATTTATACACAAAAATTAATATTACAGTTGATAAGGTTATTTTCAAAGATAAGAAAGCTATAGGAGTTCAATACTTTGAAAAAGGAATTAAGAAATTCTGCAGAGGCGATAAAGAGGTAATTTTATCCTCTGGTGCAGTTAATTCACCGCAAATTTTAATGCGAAGCGGAATTGGAGACTCTGAAGAAATAAAAAAACATGGAATTCAAGTTACTCACGAATTAAAGGGTGTAGGAAAAAATTTACAAGATCATTTTGCAGTAGTTAGTCAATTTGAGTGTACACAACCTGTCACTCTACATAGATCAGCAAGTTTTTTTGGTACAATGCTTGCAGGTGCAAAATATTTAATAACAGGAACTGGTGATGCATCAAATCCACCTTGTGTTGGGGGTGCATTTATAAAATCAGATCCGGGAAAAGAAATACCTGATATTCAAATACATTATGTTTCAATTGCAATGCAGGATGTCCATGGGAGATCTGGCGTTCCTCAAGAACATGGATTTTCTAGCCTTGTTTACTTGTGCAGACCTCAAAGCAGGGGGCATATTACCCTAAAAAGCTCTAATCCAAATGATGATCCACTTATGTTTCCAAATTATTTTTCAGTTGAACAGGATCTAATTGATACTCGTAATGGACTTAGAGAGGCTAGAAGAGTTTTTATGCAGCCAGTTTTTGACGAGTACAGAGGGAAGGAACTTAAGCCTGGAAATAATATTAATATTGATGATGATAATGAATTAGATAAATGGATCAGAGAAACTGGAGAAACTCTCTATCATCCTGTAGGGACCTGTAAAATGGGAATTGATGACCTATCAGTAACAAATGAATATGGTCAAGTTCACGGAGTTGAGGCTTTAAGGGTTGTTGATGCTTCTTTAATGCCAAGTTTGATTGCAGGAAATACAAATGCGCCAACAATAATGATGGCTGAGAAAATATCAGACCATATTAATGGAAAGGCATTTATATCGAGTTAAATAACCTCATCAATAATTCTTTTTAAGGCATTTGCTATTTCAATCGAAACTTCTTCTTGAAGAAAGTGACCTGCATTAGTTTTTGTAACTTTTGCCTCAGGAAAGTTTTTTTGCATTAATGGTAAAGCCTCTCCGAGTATAGGATCATTCATACCCCATACTATTTCGGTTGGTATTTTTAAAGAAATTACATACTCTTCAATCTTAAGCATAGCTGGTATACTCTCGTGGTCAGGTCCATCTGGTACCATTCGCATTAATGCTAAAGGCGCTTTAAAATTACCACTTCGAATAAGAGGTTCTCCATAAAGTTCAGCTAATTCCTCAGTCCAAGACGATGGATTACCTTGAACTCGCCCAAGTCTGTCAAAAATCGGTAGTAGTTTTTCTACAAGTAACTCACCAATGACTGGTGTTTTAACTATTGCATGTGCCGGCGATAGATCTGACTTTATTCTTGGGGCAATGAATCCTGTATTTAATAAAACTGCGCCTTTCAAAAGATTTGGTGATAAAGATAATGCTCCCATCCCAATTGGTCCACCCCAGTCCTGTCCTGCATAAATCAACTCAGTTAAATTTAGCTCTGTTAAAACAATATTTATCCAACGAATATGGTTATCTAAAGTATGCATGCTTGCAGGAATCTTTGAAGAAAAGCCTAAACCCATAAGTGAAGGCATAATTATGCGAACTTTATCTAAGGGTAAATTATTAACAATATCTCTATATAAAAAACCTGAAGTAGGATTACCATGCATAAGAAAAACTGGAAAACCTTGACCCTTTTCAAGAATGTGAATTTTTAAACCCGACTCTACTTCAATAAAATAACTTTTATAATCTATATCAATCATTCTAGAAGCAAAATCAGGTAAAGGAAATGCTTCATATGTACCTGAATTTAATTTTAAAGTACCTTTACCTACCGGTGTAATAACTTCTCCGTCTCTAGTGATATGAATACAAAAAATAGTTACTAAAATAATTATTAAAACAAATGCTCTAAGAATAATTTTCATTATATATTTTACCTTTAAAATGATTATGAATTCTAAAAATCATTATCTTCATTTATTGTAATTAATGGAGATAACTGAATTCCACTTCCAATTTCTTTTGCAAAATAATCAAGAAATTTTTTTGGATCAATAATACCAGATTCTGGTGCATGAATACCTCTTTGAGTAATTACTCCATCTAAGAACATTTTAACTCCGCAAGCTAAAGGGAGTGATGTCGCCTCCCCCATTGAGAGATTTTGAATACTATCATCAAAAGTTACGCCCACAGAAAAATTTTTATTACCTATTTTTCCTTCTGCATATCCATAAACGCTTGGTAAATCGATTAAATCAGCTTTTTTTGTTTCAGAAGAAGATGAACTATCTAGCCAAGTAAAAATTCTTGCGGCCATATTTTTAGATATTAATTTTATTTCAATTAATAGCCTTATGAACCTTAAGGTACCGACTAATCCTTTTTCACCTCCATGCATTAGATTTAAGGACTCTTTAATATTTGGATAATGATATGGAAAGCTTACTGCCTCAGGATGCCCAAATATATTAGCTTTTTTTTCTCCAATTTCTGGATAATTAACCATAACCTCTTTTAAAGGTCGGACCATTTCATATTTTCCATTTTTAAATACTTTTACATAGCCAGTTACTTGTTGAATTCCATGAACCATAGCTGCGTTTACCCCCTTTTGGGAGGATTTATCCTCTGGTTTTGCTCCGGAAATATTCCAACCAGTATAAACTTTTGATACTTCATCTAGTTCGAGTATCGCCAAGTAAGCAAGAATATTGGTAAGACCTGGGCTTGCCCCAAGACCTATAATACCAGTTATTTCAGAAGATCTTTTATCATTATTCAATAGAAGCATTTTTTCAGTTGGCTCCCAATCATCACAAATATCAAAATAATGAGTATTTGTTTCTATAGCTGCATTTAAAATAGGTAAGCCAAACTTAAAAAATGGCCCAGTAGTATTAACGACAATATCTACTTTAGACATCTCGTGCATAAGAGCTGCATTATTATTAATATCTAATTCTAAACCTTCAACTCTGTTATCAAAATCTGAAGCAAAATTTTTTACAGATGGTGCATTTATGTCAGCAACAAAAATTTTCTCAATTTTTTCATGATTAATTAACGAACGAACTGCAAACCTTCCCATACCTCCGCTTCCGCCTAATGCTAAAATTTTCATTAGTTTTCTCACTCAAAAATTATTATTAAAATCATCAAAGTAAAGATATTTAATACCACCACTTTGTTGATAATTTGCTAAACAATAAGCAACATTAGAGGATTTAATACTTCTATATTTTCTTAAAGATCCAATTAAAAAAAGATTTATAAAGGATGATAGATTTTGTCCAATTTTTTCTAAAAATCTATTTTCTTCTCGGCGACCAAGAAGCAAACTAGGACGAAAAATATTGATGTACTGAAAATCAATTTTTTTAATTTCTTCCTCGACTTCACCTTTTGTTTTCAAATAAAAATTTTTTGCATATGGGTTTGCCCCCACAGAAGAAACTAAACTAATTTTTGTGGCACCAGCCTCTCTTGCTTTCTTTGCAAAAGATACACAATAATCGAAATCAACTTTTTTAAATTCACTTTGACTACCAGCTTTTTTTATAGTTGTACCTAAGCATATATATATGTGATCACAAAAGGGAAGACTTCCATTCTCTAGAAAATCATCAAAATTAATGTCAAGAAGACTTACGTTTTCAGGGAGGTTATTTATGGATCTACGGGCAATAGCTATGACTTCTGAATCTTTTTTTGCTAGCTCAAAGATAAGTTTTTTACCTATAAGACCTGTAGAACCAATAACCAAAGAAGCGCCAGACATTTTTGTCATAGTTTTAATCCACCGAGCTTAGAACATGTTTCATTAAATTCTTTTATGGTATCTTTGATAATCTCTTCAGCTGATTTAACCCCTTCAATTAAACCTACTGATTGACCAGAAAGAGCAGGAGCAGCATTCATATCGCCTCCGAAATATAAATCTTGTATTCCCTTCATAGCGGTCATATCCATTTCTCCAGCATCAAGAATTTCTTTTGTGAAATCTGTTCTAAGAGCTCTTATTACAGGCTTGGAACTTTTATTTAATATCCAAGTACCATTTAATGGGGAGTTAAAAATATAATTTTTAAAATTCTCATGCACAGGACTCTCTTTACTGGAAACAAACCTGGTTCCCATTTGAATTCCTTCAGCTCCAACTGCAAAAGCTGCTGCCATTCCAGCTCCATCTGCGATTCCCCCTGCTGCAATAATTGGTAAGTCTATCTGTTTCCTGATTGCTTGTATTAATACAAAAAGACCAACTTCCTCAGGACTTTTAAAACCTCCCCCTTCAGTACCTTCGACAACAAGTCCATCTACACCACAATTAGCAGCTTTTATAGCACCCTCAACACTTGGAACTGCATGATAAACAATTATTCCTGCATTCTTTAATTTATCTATATATTTTGAAGGATCACCGGCAGAGGTGGTTACAAACTTAACTCCATGCTGAACACAAAATTCAAGCATGCTATCATCCTTTAAAAATAGTAATGGTAAATTTACCCCAAAAGGCTGATCTGTTAGTTCAGACATTTTCTCTATTTCAGCCTTACAGTTATCTACCTCACCTGAAGATGTTTCAATTATTCCAAAACCACCAGCATTACTAACTGCGGAAGCTAACTGACTTCTAGCTATCCATCCCATGGGTGCCTGAATAATTGGATATTTAGATCCAGTATGTTTGATTACTCTGTTCATTGATTTTCCTTTATAAAATTAATCAGGTGCTCTTAATATCTTCATTTTTAACCTCTTTTACTCATGAGATAATCTTATATTAATAATTCTATTCATCAATTTTTTTACAAAAGTTAAATTTATTTTATCTGATATTATTAACAATGATTTTTTATGGTATTATTCAGGAAATAAAATTTCTTTTAAATAATGGAAATACTGCCAAACCGAACTAATTGAGAGAAAATTATGAAAAAGTTAATCAAATATCTATTTTTTATTATTCTTTTTTTAGGCACACTTAGTGTTATTCTTTTAAGTCAGCCATTATTTCAAGATAAATTATTAGATAGAGCTGTTGCAAGACTGTCTTCACCTAAATCTGTTTTACCAGAAAAAGATGCCTTAACAGGATTAGTATGTGGTTCAAGATCTCCACTATATGATCCAAATAGAGCCGAAGCATGTATATTGGTAAAAGCTGGAGATGATATTTATATATTTGATACAGGTAATGGTAGTTTAAAAAATCTTACAGATTGGAATATTCCGTGGAGCAAGATAAAAGGTATTTTTTATACCCATCTTCACTCAGATCATATTTCTGAATTGAATGAATTCCATCTAAATACATGGATTCAAGGTCGAAGAAATGAAAAACTTAAGATATATGGCCCAGAGGGGGTTCAAATGCTTACTGATGGAATAGAATTAGCTTATACAAAAGATTTTATTTTTAGAAATGAACACCATGGTGATTTTATTGCCCCTCTTGATATAGCTGGTTTTAATACCCAAACAATTGATTTAAATAATCCTGTTTTAATAGACGATGGTAGTCTAAAGATCACTGCATATAGTGTTACTCATGATCCAATTGATCCAGCACTTGGCTTCAGGATTGATTATAAAGGAAGATCAATAAGCATCAGCGGAGACACCACGTATGATGAAAATCTCATCAAGAACTCAAATAACGTAGATGTTTTATTCCATGAATCAATGTCCATAGAACTTTTAAATATTTTAAACAGAGTTTCAAAGGAAACAGGTAATATAGTTGGTGAAATAGTTACTATTGATGTTCAAGACTATCACACACCAATTATTGAAGTTGTTAAGGCTGCAAATAAAGCAAATGTAGGACATTTAATTTTTTATCATCACGCCCCTGCCCCAAGAACTAATTTAATGGAAAAAATTATGTATAGAGGTGTAGATAAAATAGCTAAAAATTGGACTGCATCACATGATGGTACCATGGCGGTATTGCCTTTGAATTCAGATGAAATTATAATTTCATTAATTAAGTAATTATAGATCTATCAAATATAATCTGGCTAGGTATCTTGGTGCTTGAATAATTGGATATTTAGATCCTGTATGTTTTGTAACTCTATTGATTAATTTTCCTTTATAAGTAATTTCTCACAACCTGTATTTTTAAAAATATCTAAAATTCTTTTTTGATGATGATCGGATAGATTATAAAATTCTTGGTTAATCCATTTAAGACATTTGCCTTGATAACTGAAAGTCTTTTGGGTCCATTTAGATCCATCAATTTCAGTTTCCCATATATCTTCATCATTTTCTAATGCTTTACTATTGGCTAATAAGGCAGGTACATATACGCGTCCAATTTCATTTAAAATAAGTTTCATCTTTTCTGCTAAAATCTCAAAAGTTTCCCATGAGCTTTCATCGAGATTTATACCTGATAGATCCTCCATATTATTTATCCAGGCTACAGTTCTAATTGATTTTTTATGAGCAATTACCCTAGGAGTAGGATCTAAACCAATTAATTGAGTTAATTGACCATAAATTGCAAAATCAGCCGAACTTGGCCTACATCCAAAAAGAAATGGTAAATCTCTGAAATGATTTTCCATAATTTCAAGGAAACGTTTATAACTATTTTCAATTATAGAAGCTGTTTTATCATTTGAACCTACAACCCACAGTCTCTCAATTTGTCTTGAACCTATACTTTCTTTAAATAACTTTAAGGCATCATCTTCAAGATTAATTTTATGATGCAAAGGTAAAATTGAAGATGCATTATCTGCATCTTTTTTAAAATGCCATCTGTAATGAAACATATATTTTGTAACCCACTCATCACCAAAGTCTTCAAGAAGGTAATTTAAAAAACATAATGCTGGATCTTCAGGGATAACACTTCTTTTTTCAAAATCATTTTCAAATTTTCTAATAATTGGTGTTGTATCAGTTAATGCATAAAAACCGTCTCTGCTATCACTCAGAATGAATGTAGGTAAGAGAGATGGCTTTGGTAGTTCTATTCCAAAGTTAGCAAAAACTCCTTCACCGTCAAATAAATCTTTGGGGTTTGCCCAAATAACTTGATAAGGAATATGTCTATAGCGTAAAAGTGCTATCATTTTTCTTGTGTAAGGGGATGGTGGCAAACCTATAAGGGTAATTTTATTCTTATTTAACATTTTTAATTTAAGTCTCCGCAATTTTTACCATTTAACATGTCTTTGAATAAATCCAATTGACCCTCATCCAAGCCACGGCTTGTCCACCAAATCGCATGCTCATTTATACTGCGTTGATCATCTATAATTAATCCCCACATTGGTTCAATCTGGTTAGGTATCATTGAATAGCGAATATCTGTGACAAGATTTTCTTCTTTTATAAAGCCTAAATAATCTTGAGAAAACCAACGAAATCTCTCAATATCTTTTCTTTGCTGACTATCTTTATCGAGATTAGGCAAATGATTTTGATAATTAAATATTTTAATAGATTCACCTAAACACCAAGTAGTTTTTTGAGCTGTTCGAATTGCATCGACATAAAACGCTTCATCATATTGATAAATTGACTTCCATAAAATCAAGTTTCCAAATGATGGTTTAAGGGTCATACGCTCGGCATTATGTCCTCTTGAGTTAGAAAGTTGTATGGCAGCCGATAAAGCTCTTTCATACTGAAAAAAACCAAAGGATAAATAAAGAATGATCCATCCTATAGCGAAAAAGCTAAAGATTTTTTTTCTTGTCAATATCGCTATTGCTATCAGTATTAGTATAGGAATTGTAAAGATTGGATCAACAATAGATATATTATTCCAAGTAACCCGCTCATTTGAAAAAGGCCAAAAAAGAAGAGTACCGTAAGAGGTGCATGCATCAAGTAACCCGTGAGTTGCATATCCCAGAAAACTAGCAATATAAATAGTTTTTAGAGTCATTGACCCTTTAACAAAAGGAAATATAAAAAGAGCAACAATTAAAGAACCAAAGGGAATAAAAAAAAGTGAGTGGCTAAATTGTCTATGATATTCAAGAAATAAAATAGGGTCAGTTTCTGATCGTATCAATACATCTAAATCAGGAGCCAGTCCTGCGAGAAAGCCGATAAAGCCAATCTTAACAATATTACCTCTATTAGCCGAAGACTGTGCAAAGGCTGCACCAACTGTTCCCTGAGAGATTGGATCCATTTTTAATTCTCTAAATAATATAATAATAAAATCATTATTAATAATATCAGATAAAATAAATTTAGCTTGTGTAAAAAAATTGATGAATAGAATTATTAATATAAGATTATATTATGAATAAAAGAGCACTAATCACAGGATCTTCAACTGGTATAGGTTTTGAATATGCGAAGCATTTATCTAAAGAAGGATGGAGTCTAGATCTTATTTCACAGAACAAAGCTAGATCTTTAGAGTCAAAAAATAAACTATCCTATGAAAAGGCACAGTTTCATATATTTGATTTAGGTAAGAAAGAGTCAATAAACTCAATAGTGAATAATTTTGAAACTCCTGATCTTATAGTGGCAAATGCTGGAATAGCAATTAATGGTAATATTGGTGAAATTAAACAGGATGAAAGAGAATACTTCTACTACCTAATGTGCGGAGGTGTTATAGACTTAATTGAAGGATTTATTCCAAAAATGCTTGATAAAAGAAATGGAAGAATTGTTATAATTTCAAGCATTGGAGCTAAAGCTTCAATGCCAAAATCTTCACTTTATTCATCAATAAAAGCGGGTATATATGCATACGGTAAATCGATATCAACAGAACTTAAAAATAAAAATATTTCAGTCACAGTAAGTCTTCCTGGTTATGTTAGAACTAAAGCTCATGAAAGAGTAGGATTAGACCACCTTATAAAAAAGGTACCAGGGTGGATGTGGATCAATCCTGAGCAAGTAGTTTTAGAAACGGAAGTAGCTTCATTAAAAGGAAAATCAGAGATTATACCTGGGAAGGTATATAAGACTGTAAAACCATTTTTAAATTTAAATCTTGCTGTTAAAATATGGAAATGGATTACAAAAAGAAATTAAAATGCCTGTAAATATTCAGTTCAAAAAAATTGTTACCTCTAAATTTCTCAACATTATTGTCTTTAATTTTTTGTGGGTAGGATTAGTTCTTGGAAGAGAGTCCTTAATACACCTAACATTACCCGGTATAATAATTTATTTAGCATGTCTTTTACGTATTGGTGACCTCAAAGTGCATCAGATATTACTCCCAGCCGCAATCGGAATTACGATTGACAGTAGTCTTACTTTTTTCGGGATTTTCATCTTTCCTGAATCAAGCTTAATTATTCCCTTCTGGCTAATCGTATTGTGGATTAATTTTAGCACCACCCTTACTCTGTCTCTTTCATTTATAGGTAAGAACAAACTAGTCGCATTTGGACTTGGCGCAACCGCCTTGCCCTTCAATTATACGGTTGGTGAACGTTTAGGAGCTGTCACTTTCGGTGATCCTTATCTTTTTTCTATATTGGCAATTGCTCTTGTCTGGTCTGTAAGCTTTCCAATTTTATTTATGGTATCGCATGAAAATTTTATTGAAAGACTGAAAAAAAGGAGAAAATAAGATGTCTGAGATTAACAATCAAAAATACATAAAATTATTTCAAACTGTCTGTGAAGCGCCAATCAATGCGCCCAAAGAGGCATTTAATCTTCATGATTGGGTTTTTACTCTTTCAGATAAAGATTATCAAACTACAGCACGAGGACATATTGGTGCTGGATCAAGCATTCATACTGATGGAACACAAACATCTGTCAATGTAGAAAGTGTAGGAGGAAACTTATTAGTCCAACACTATGTAGCAGAAGCTAAAGAACCTGATTATGTAAAGATGGTTTCATTTTCTGATCTTTGGTTAATGAAGTTAGTACATGTTGTTGTAAAAGTTACATGGGAGATGCGCCTAATCTCTGTTTCTGATAGTGAATGCAAATTTCAAAATACTGTTCTGGTAGAGCATCCAAATTTCATTATGAAAATTATGTCAGCTTTAGCATTAGGCGGTTATTTTGTAAGAAAACATAATGAAGAAGAAACCCCCTTATTTGCCCAAAACTTATATAAACGAACATTCAAAGAAAACCCCTAGAAAATAACTAAATGTTTTACTTTTTTCCTCTCAGTCGCGATTTCATTTCAACGCGATTCTCTTCTATTATCTTATTATATTCATCCATCTGCTCTTTACTCAGAATTTTGGCAAGTTGTTGTTCAATTTCTCTATTTATTTTATCCATATCTTTTTTAATCTTACGAAGTTGACGTAAACCTATTTTTCTCTCTGATAAACTTGAGTCACGGTTAATTCCATGTTTTTTCATCACAGCCAGACGTTTTTCCCATTGATATAAGATAATTGGTTCAAATTTTTCTGACTGCTCATCAGTTAAATTTAACCTATTTTTAATTGCAGAATAGATATTATCGTCAGCAGAAACACTAAACACAGGGCTAATGAGTATAATAAAGATAAAGCTTATAAAACCTTTAAAAATGTTATTACTCCCTCTAAATAGTCGAGTTGATTATGATTAATACTTCTGGCACCAAAATTGATACATCCCTGCAAAAGCTTGGGGGTTTCTTTTCTCGAACTCATGCCAAAGCTCTAAATTATAGATATCTGCTTCGTTACTATAAATCTCTCTAAAATTTGAGATAACTCCTTTATTTTCAAATCCGCAGAACTTTAGTCCAAGCTCGTCGAGACAGTTTTTAATCTGTGGGAGAGTAAAACGATGCTCTTGTACGTGAAATATTAAGTCTCTCAGCGTACTGAGGCTAAAAAAATCACTCGATTCAATTAATAGCTGATGATTCTTGTCATGTGATTCTGCAAGTGATTGCCTGAATTTTCTAATATCATTCTCAGATAAACTCATATTCAGTGTTGAGATTTCCTTTCGAATCTCTACGATATGGCGTCGTGACGACTCGCTATATAATCCTATATTCATCAAACCACCGGGTTTTAATAAATCCACGAGAACTCTCCATCCAACCATCGGTTCATCCATATGATGAAGAACACCCGCACTTTCAATGATGTCGAATTCTTTGTCCATTTGATGAAGATTTAAAATATCTCCTTGCAAATAATCTATATCGTTAAAAAGTAACTCCTTAGATTTCCTTTTTGCATAAGCTAGGCTTGCTAGGCTTAAATCCACAGCAGTGATATGACAATTTGAAAAGCGAGAGGCCGTTCCTATCGAATGCTGCCCTGTACCACAACCAGCAATTAGGATAAATGGAGCAGTGACGTTTTTAATATTTTCGGAATGGAGCTGAAGCTTAAATTCATCACAAACTGTAGCAATTGATTTTACCTTTAATGGAATTCCAAGTTTCACCCATCGTGGATAAGGATTCTCTTCATACTGCTCCCTTACTTTAAGCGACACATCGTCTGATATTTCATCTAATACAGGAATGTCTTGAGCTATCAATTTTTCGAGAAGCGGTTCCTCTATCAGCCTCTCCTTTACCTCTTGTAAATTATCAAGAGATTCTAGCTTTTGACACCAATCATATTGGTGCAAGGGACGATAAGACGCTAAACACAAAACCTTTATGACTTCTGGCTGCTTTGATTGAGACATGATTTGCGAAATATTAGTTTGTAGTTCGCCAATCAAATTAGTCTCTTCTTCACTTTCAATGTAAACATATTCATTAGTAAAACAATGAATAGAAAGCGTGGATAAAAAATAAATGATTTCAGAAGATACCTCCATTTTATCCAGATTTTTGAGAAGAAAACTTCGTACCGTAACAAAGAGTTTTTCAAACTGAAGATCGGGAAGTGGGCATAAACGCATCAAATGATGAAGAAGCGGAAGTTTATCTAGGCATGCAATTATGGAAGTTGCCTCGTTAAGACTCATAGTAGAATTTTTTTTAACCAGTAAATTCTTAATTAGCGGATCATGCTTTAAGAGACTTAAAATACTGGGAGCCACATTACTAGGACGCGTAAAATTTCCAGAATTTAACATTTGAATTAATGGGGGATAGAGCTTCGGGCTTGTTGAATTGAACTTTAAGTTTTTTAAAAATATACCAAGATTTAGATAGGCTCCGGTATAGTCAGGTTTCAACGCTATCGCTTGTATATAGCTGGCTAAAGCATCGTCTAATCTACCAAGCTCTTTGAGCGTGCTACCCAAGTTGCTGTGGGCTTCGGCATAGTCAGGATTCAACGCTATCGCTTGTTTATAGCTTGCTTCAGCTTCATCCAATCTGCCAAGTTTTTTCAGCGTGCTACCCAAGTTGTTGTGGGATTCGGCATAGTCAGGATTCAACGCTATCGCTTGTCTATAGCTTGCTTCAGCTTCATCTAATCTGCCTAGTTCTTCTAACGTAAAACCCAGATTATAGAGAGCATCAGAATCTTGAGGAGATAATGCTACTGCTGTCTGATCAGCATCTAAAGCTTCAGATTTTCTGCCTGTTGCTCCTAATACTGCGCCTAAGATTTTCCAAGCAAATTGATGCTTAGGAAAATGTTGAGTAACTTCTAAAGCAAGCTTTTCTGCCTCACTAAATCGTCCATTTTGATAATGCTCTAAAAGACTATTTAGTATTTTTTTAGATGGGCTTAAACCTTTAGTTTTCTGTTTTTGAGTCTTGGTTGAAATCTTTAACTCAAAGGAATTTAACCTATCTCCATCCACATTCTGCTTCTTTGCCTTTTCTAGAGCTTGCTTAGCATTATCAAACTGTTGTTCTTTGATAAGGGCATCAATGTAGCTCAGCCAAAACTGTTCTATCTTTGGGTTGGCTTCAAGGGCAGTCTTAAAAAAGGGAAGTGCCGCTTTTGCGTTATTAACAGATACTGCTAACACGCCTAGATTATGGTTGGCGTCTGGATGCAACGGCTGAGATTGCAAAATAGCACGATACAGGCGTTCCGCATCTTGAAGCTTGCCTTCTCGATGTGCGGCAACGCCTTTCTGCAGTGCTTGTTCAATCGTTAGTTCCATTAAATACTCTTAATCTCTGCCTCGAACATGCTTTAAGCACGTGTTTTAATTTGTTCTTGCGTGCATGCAGCATCTTGTTTGACTATATAAGCATTTTATTGATTTTGACGGGATGCGGATAGCACGTTTTTTTGACGTCTAAAAATAAATA
>Ga0208277_1000859_pt1 | contig 17880 bp, 18 predicted proteins | sample ETNtaG_5_FD_185782 | JGI IMG/M metagenome (GOLD analysis project Ga0208277, IMG submission 185782) | Marine microbial and viral communities from oxygen minimum zone, Eastern Pacific Ocean - ETNP201406SV205 (SPAdes) (version 2) | ecosystem: Environmental > Aquatic > Marine > Oceanic ...
ATTTGAGCGCCGACTGATTTCCAATAATCCAACCTTTCTGAGTTGATATTAATATCTTCCTCATTGTCTGTTGCTCTTGGATTAAAGTAACCCAATCTTTCGATATATTTACCATCACGCGGATTTCTGCTATCTGTAGCTACAATGTGATAAAAAGGACGTTTTTTAGAACCTCCTCTTGCTAGTCTAATTTTAACCATTCTTGTTACTCATCAATATATTTATGTTATGGCGCGGAATTGTACGGTAATTTGCATATCAGGTCTAGATAGTTTTCTTGACACAATATCTTTCAGGGACGAAAATGGTCATATATTAACTATAAAGGAGTCGCTGTAATTGAGCGATGACATGCCGCTGGAATACCTTTTTGTAATTCTAGCAATACTAATCCTACTATCTGCATTCTTTTCTGGAACGGAAACTGCACTCATGAGAGTGAATAAGTACCGCGTCAGACACCTTGCTAAGAAGGGAGACAAGAGTGCTAAATTAGCTGAAAAACTTCTCAAGAAACCAGATAAGCTTATAGCTTTTATTCTTCTAGGGACTAATCTAGTTAACTTTATTGCTGCATCTTTAGTCGGAGTTGTTTCTATGGAAATCGGAGGGCCAACGGGAGTGGTTGTTGGGACAATATTGCTTACAGCCATAGTTTTATTATTCTGCGAGTCTATACCGAAAACTGTAGCTGCAATATTTCCGGAGAAAATTGCTCTTCCAGCGAGTCGTATTTATGCCCCGCTCGTAAAGTTTACTCAGCCATTCTTAGCCATTATTAACTTCTTCACCAATATGGTTCTCAAATTTCTTGGGTCAGGTCCAAATGATCAAGAAGAAAAAATATCAGTTGATGAGCTCAAGACCATCATCACCGATGGTCTTACCAAGACTGCCTTTGATAGACAAAACATAATGATGGGAGTTCTTGATCTGGGCAACATGACTGTGGAAGACATTATGCTACCTCACAACGAAGTAGTCGGTATTGATCTAAAACAATCAAAAGAAAATAATATAAAGATCATTCAAAAGAATTTTCACTCATCGCTACCAGTTTACGAGGATGTTCTAGATAACCTAAAAGGTGTCATTAGCTTGAATGAGTTTCTAATGAATACTGACCTTGACTCGTTTAGTAATGATCTGGTGTTTCGGCACATGAAAAAGCCATACTTTATTCCTGAGACTACCTCATTAAGTCAGCAACTTATTGAATTTAAGTCAAAGAGGCAAAAAACTGCATTTGCTGTCGATGAGTATGGAAACATTCAAGGCCTGATTACAATAGAAGATATATTTGAAGAAATTGTAGGAGATTATCTCGATGAAACGGAGAAGCTTAATAAAGAGATAAAACCGAAGAAAATAGATGACCACTATGTCGTTAATGCTTCTTCAAATATCCGTGTACTCAATAAAATGATGAATTGGAATATACCTATTGATGAAGCAAAAACGATCAATGGTGCCATACTGGAGAATCTTGGTTACATTCCAGATGAAGGAACAGACTTTAGATTAGGTGGTTATACCATTGAAATTCTGTCCACCAAAGAAAATGCTGTTGAGAAGGTAAAGATAAAAAAGACAGATGATGATTATGAATTAAAAGTTGTTTCCTAGAATTGCTCGTATTCAGGAACCCAATTCTCAAATTTTGTATATCGCCCTACCCAAGTCAGATTGAACTTACCTATTGCGCCGTTCCTTTGCTTGGCTACGTTAATCTGAGCAATTCCTTTTTTATCAGTTTCAGGGTCATAGACTTCTTCACGATATATGAATGCGATGAGATCAGCATCTTGCTCAATTGCACCAGACTCTCTCAAATCTGACATTTGAGGTATTTTATCTGTTCGTTGTTCAACGCTTCGGTTTAATTGCGACAGTGCAATAATGGGAACATCGAGCTCTCTAGCTAAAGCTTTTAGATTTCTCGATATTTCAGAAATTTCAGTCGCCCTATTCTCTTTGTTGCCATGAACTGTCATAAGCTGGAGGTAATCGATCAAGATGAGTGATAATCCCTTTTCTCTTTGAATTCTTCTGGCCCTTGCTCTCAACTCAATTGGTGAAAGTGATGGGGTGTCATCGATATATATTGGGGCATTTTTAATTTGTTGAATTGCTCCATCGATTCTATTCCAGTCTCTCTCTTCGAGTTTTCCAGTTCTCATGGAATGAGAATTGACCCTTCCGAGTGATGAAATCATTCGTTGTGCAAGTGAGCTTGCTGACATCTCCATGCTGAATACAGCTACAGGATTCTGATCGGCAAGGGCTGCATGTTCCGCGATATTTAGAGCGAAAGCTGTCTTACCCATTGAAGGCCTACCTGCAATAATAATTAGTTCACCTTTTTGTAATCCTGCAGTGAGATTATCAAGCTCCCTAAATCCAGATGAAACACCAGTTAATCCGCCACCGCCTTGAGATCTCTTGTCCAATTCATCATATGTCTCTTTAACCAATTCATTCATTCGGGTAAATGTGCCCTTCTTTGACCCACGCTCTGCAATCTCAAAAATATATGATTCGGCAATATCGACTAATTCAGTTGGAGTTCTTCCTTCGGGCTTATAAGCATTTTGAGATATATCATTACTGATTTGAATTAATTCTCTGAGCAACGCCTTTTCTCTAATTATTTTTGCATATTCCGAAACATTTGAGCTGCCAGCGGTGTTTTCAATGATTTCAGACAAATAGTCTATTGGGGATGTAGGGGTTTCTGAGCCATTTGAATCAAGGTAATCAGAAACTGTCAAGACATCTGTAACTTTCGAATCTTCTCTCAGTCGTTGTATAGCTGAGAATACGGCTTTATTTTCGGGATAATAGAAATCACGGTCAGAGATTAGATCGGCAATTTTATCATATGCCTCACCATTTGGATCCATTATTAAACCGCCAATCAGTGCTGCTTCCGCCTCAGTGGAATGAGGTGGTAATGATATTTGTCCTAATGATTTATTTGATCGTTTGGTCTCTGCTGCAGATTTTGCCATTTATTCGGATTCTTCGGTATTTTCAGTATCAATATTCTCTTCATTGATATTATCTTCTTCCTCTTCAGAATCCAAAGTATTTTTAATGGCCACTTCGCCACCTATGACTTCCACAGTAATCATAACCTGAATCTCTGGATGTAATAATAACTCTACTTCATGAGAGCCAATGATTTTAATCGGACCATCGGGCATATTGATAAAACTTTTCTCGAGTTCTATGCCTTTCTCGATTGCAGCATTCGCAATGTCAATTGTTCCTATTGACCCATAAAGCGTCCCTTCATCAGTTACATTTGCTTCAATAGTGAGTCTCAACCCTTCAAATGTTTGAGCTTTCTCTCTAAGTGCTGCAAGCTCATCATCTTGTTTCTTTCTGAGTTCTTCTTTTTGCAATTCAAGTTGCTTAAGGTTATCTGCAGTTACAAATACTGCTTTGCCCTGAGGAACAAGAAAATTTCTTCCATAACCCGGTTTAACAGAAACAATGTCTCCGATTACTCCCAGGTTCTTAATGTCTTCTTTAAGTATAACTTCCATGACTATCTTCTTATCTATGTTGATCTGTATATGGTAATAAAGCCAAAAACCTAGCTCTCTTGATTGCTACAGCAAGTTGCTTTTGGTAACCAGCCTTCGTTCCAGTAATTCTACTGGGTATGATTTTCCCAGTCTCTGTAATGTATTTCTTTAAAACACCGATGTCTTTGTAATCGATTTGCTCAACGCCTTCAGCGGTAAATTTACAGTATTTATTTTTATTCCTGTTAACACCCTTTTTTCTTCTAAACTCTTTTTTACCCTTCTTTCTTTTCATCGGTCTCTTCCTCTACTTTATCTTCAGTGGTATTCTCAGTCTCTTGTTCTGTTTCAGCAACGACTTCTTGAGTCTCTGTTTTAACTTGGTCATCCTCATCTTCTGTTTTGATATCAGCTTGCTCTTTTGAAGAGTCTTCTTTTGCTTCCTTCTTTTCTATAGGAGGCTGCTCTTTTGCTTTTTTATAATCATCTTTTTTATTGTTTAATTCAAAGAGCTTTGAATCATCGGTTTCGGCTTTCTTCATTTTAACGATAAGATGCCTCATTATAGAGTCGTTGAACTTGAATAAAGTTTCCAACTCAGCGATGGCAACTTCATTTGACTCAATGTTCATTAGAACATAATGGGCCTTGTGCATGTCCTCAATGGTGTAGGCAAGTGGCATTCTGCCAATGTCTTCAGTTCTATGGATGATTCCGTCTGACTTTTTAACGGTTTCCTGGTACCGATTAATCATTTCCGGCACTTGTTCGCTCTGGTCTGGATGGACCAGCAACACTAATTCATAATGTCTCATATTTTCCCTTTTGGTTAAAAAGCTACCCAAATTCATTTATGGTGCAGCAAGGTTTTTTATATTGTCAGCGGATCGTACAGAAAATATTCAAATAATTCAAACTAATTAGTGCTCCTCTGTCTGAGCACCTCATAAAGGATTACACCGCATGCAACAGAGACATTCAAGCTTGAGACAACGCCAGCCATTGGGATGGATAGCAACTGGTCACATTGTGACTTTGTCAAATCACGGAGTCCTGTTCCTTCTGATCCAACGATAATTGCAGTAGATTGAATAAAATTTGGCTCCCAATAAGAGACGTTCGAATTCTCAGATGCACCATATACCCAGAAACCTATCTCTTTTATTCTGTCTATAAATTGGGAAATGTTTGAAACAACAGCAATGTTTGTTTTTTGAAGTGCGCCTGATGATACCTTTCCTATTACTGGGCTATCCATGTTGACCCTATTTTTTGATAAGACAACCATATCGATGTCTACCGCATTTGCAGTTCGAAGACATGCACCGATATTTCTTGGATCATCAAGATCATCGAGAATCAAAACCAATGACCTTTCTTTCTGTGATAAAAACTGAATGCTTGTTTTTAGATTAAAAAACTCATTAATGACAATCTTTGCAGCAATCCCTTGATGCTTTTCTGTAGAAAGCAGGTTTGATAGAAAGGTTCTGTCAACTCTTTTTATATTCAATTCAGAAGCGACACTGCTCGATAGTAATGTTTCAATCCGTTTATTTGAAGTTGATCTATCTACGTACAGTTCGATGACACTATCAGGGTTTTTAGAAACAGATGTTTCGACAGAATTATAGCCGTATATCGTTACCTCTTTGCTCATGAAAATATTTCATCAATCACAATCATGTCATTTCTATCTGGGCCGGTTGATATCATCGTGACAGGTACGCCAACTGAAATTTCTATACCTTTGATCAAGGCTTGAGCTTCAATCGGTAATTGATCGAATGATTTGAGGCCAGATGTCGTTCCTGCCCAGCCACTATACTCTTTATAAATTGGGACTATTTTTTCAAATTGATTTTGGCTCATTGCAGGCAATGTGTCATATTTCTTGTCTTCAATTTCATATTCCTCAGCTACAAGTATCTTATCTAGGCCATCAAGTACATCGATTTTAGTTATGCATAAGTGTGATATGGAGTTGATATTAACGGCTTTACGTAACGCCACGAGATCCAGCCAACCGCACCTGCGAGGTCTACCGGTAGTGGCACCAAATTCAACACCAATTTTTGCCATATGCTTACCGTAATCATCGTCGATCTCCGTTGGAAATGGTCCTGAGCCGACTCGAGTAGCATAAGCCTTCGTGATTCCAAGAACACCATCGATGTCTAGAGGGCCTATGCCAGATCCCAATGAGGAAGCGCCTGACAGTGTGCTTGATGAAGTCACGAATGGGTAAGTGCCTTGATCGATATCGAGCATCGAGCCTTGGGCTCCTTCAAAGAGTATATTCGTGTTGCTTGCTCTGAACTCGTTTACCGTCTTTGAGCTGTCGACAACTAGGTTTCTAATTTTATCGAACTGATCCATCCAGTCGTTTAATATTTCTTCTGCATCTACTCCATCAGCGCCGTAAAGCTTTTCAAGGATAAAGTTATGATAGTCAATCAATGAGCTCAGTTTTGATCTGAATAAGTCTTTTTCAAATAAGTCCATGACATGGACTGCCCTTCTGGCAACTTTGTCTTCGTATACTGGGCCGATGCCTCTTCCTGTTGTCCCGATTGATTTCTTTCCCAATGATTTCTCTCTGGCTTCATCAATCAGAATATGGCTCGGAAGTATTAAGGGACATTGCGAGCTAATCATTAATTTACTGTGTATATCGATACCTTTTGATTCTAGGTATTCAATCTCCTTGATGAGTGTGGGCAAATGAAGAACAACCCCATTTCCGATAATACATTTGGCATCATTAAAGATGCCCGATGGAATTAAATGCAGTACAGTCTTATCGCCATCGATAACAAGAGTATGGCCTGCATTATGCCCTCCTTGGAACCTGACGACTGCATCGGCATTTTCAGTCAGAATATCTATGATTTTACCCTTTCCTTCGTCTCCCCATTGAGCACCGATTACAACCAAAGATTTTGTCACTGAATACCCCTAAAATAAATTCATTAATATGACGCCCATTATAATCAAGATAAGTCCTGTAATCCTTATAGAATTCTCATTTGTGTTGAGCATTTGCATGAGTAGAAACTTATAAAGCTTCGGTGAAATAAATGGTAGCAATCCTTCCAGGATCAGAAATACTGAAATGGCAAAGACTAACTCGTTAACCCCCATTGTTAATACTTTGAATTATTCTGGAGTCTGGTTATTTAGATACTTAAAGAAGTCTCCTTTTGAGTCAAGAACAAGAATATCATTTGATGTTCCAATGGAATTCTTATAAGCCTGAATGCTTCTATAAAATGAGTAAAACTCACGATCCTCATTGTATGCAGTTGCATAAAGGTTTGCTGCTTCTGCATCGCCTTCACCTTTGATGATTTGTGAATCACGATTTGCATTTGCCAGAATCTCGATTCGAGCTCTATCGGCTTCAGCTCTGATCACGGTAGCATCTTCGCTACCCTCAGCCCTTAACTCTGATGCGATTCGAGCTCTTTCTTGTCTCATCCTGTTGTATACAGACTCACTGACATCGTCTGAAAGCTCAATTCTCTTGACTCTCACATCCACAAGCTCAATCCCTATATTTCTGGCATTCGTTGCGGCATCCGTCAACATCCCAGACATAAGCTCTCTCCTCTCTTTTGAGACAACTTCAATCACAGTTCTTTTGGCAAACTCTGAACGAATACCGTCTTTAACATTCTCAAGAAGACGTTGAGCAGCGACTAGCTCGTCACCGCCCGTTGATCGATAGTATTCGGTCGTGCTGTCAATCCTCCATTTGATAAAGAAATCGACATATAGATTTTTCTTTTCGGCAGTTAGAAAAAGTTCCTGAGGGTTATTGATCGTTAAAATCCTCTTTGGATATTTATTAACATTGTTCACAAATGGGAACTTAAAATGAATACCAGGTTCGTAGTCAGATTTAATAATTTCTCCAAATCTGAATTTGAGAGCATACTCTCTCTCATCAACTGTAAACACACTATTTGAGATAATTACAAATAGAGCTATAAGCATAAATATAAATATATTTTTCATTATCTGACTCTCCTCATTCTGGGATCTTGCGAACTGGTAGTTGGTTTATCTCGAGTCGCCTGTGAAGGATTATTTTCATTTGACTCACTTTTTTGAGATGAATTTTGTTGCAAAAGCTTATCAATAGGAAGATACATTAAATTTCCACTCCCTTCAGAGTCCATAAGAACTTTATTCGAGTTTCCATAAACACTCTCTATTGCATCTATATAAAGCCTCTCTCTTGTTACCTCAGGAGCCCTCTGATACTCAACCAATAGTTTACTGAATCTTTCTGCCTCACCTTCAGAATCTGCAACTACTTTTGCCTTGTATGCTTCCGCTTCCTGTATCATCTTTGCTGCATCACCTCTTGCTTTCGGAACGATATCATTGGCATATGCTTCAGCTTCAAAAGCATACCTTTCCTTATCTTCTCTTGCTTTAATTGCATCTTGCACAGCACTTTCAACTTGAACTGGAAAGTTCGCATCCTGCAATGCAACTTGGGTGACTGTAATTCCTGTTCCATATTCGTCCAAAGTATTTTGAATAACTTCTTGTGTTTGGATTGCAATTTGTGATCGTCCTTCAGTCAAAATAAAATCGAGATTTGTTTTTCCTGCAACCTCTCTGATTGCGCTCTCACTGACTTCGCTGAGTGTTTCCTCTGGGTCTCTGACATTGAAGAGATAGTCGACTGGATTTGCTTTTCGATACTGCACAACGAGATCAACAACAATGATGTTTTCATCCGAAGTAAGCATAGTAGTTGACTGTTTAAATCGATTGACGACATTGACATTGACTATTTCAACAGACTCGATTGGCCATGGAACATGCCAACGTAGACCAGGTGTTGTTGTCTGACTATACTCACCAAACCTCAATACCACTCCCCTCTCCGAATCGTCGACCTGATAGAGGCCTGTGAGTATCCACAAGAATAAGCCCAGTACGATTAATAAAGTTGCCGGTGGTCCTTTCTTTATTGAGCTGCCGTTTGATTTTCCGCTTCCGCCAAAGAGCGTATTAAACCTTTTTTGCCATTCTTCGACAATTTGATCAAGATCAGGTGGTTGATCTTTTGGATCCCAAGGTGATTTTCCATTATTTGTCATTGTTTATTTAACTCCAATTTTAGTCAATGATTCGCCATTTTACTCTGTATGGCTTCAATTTTTTCATTTTTTTTAAGCCTCTCGTAACTGACATCATCAATTTCACAAAGAATTTCAATTTGATTGTCATTATTTACAGTTTCCTCAATGACACTGGATAACTCATAAATCTCTGAACGAACTCTGGATTGATCAATATCTAACTTGATCTTTCTTATGGTCTTCAATGGCTCTAGGTTCTTGGTGACATAATTAGTTAACTCATCAAGGCCATCGCCACTTCTTGCAGAGACTTGAACAGCATCTTCAATAGAGAATATTTCTGATTTACTTCGAACAAGGTCAATTTTATTGCAAACATTAATCACAGGAATGTTATGTGCATTAATCTTTTTCAATATTTCCTCAACTGAATGTTTGTTCTCATAAATATTTTGATCACTCACATCCATTACATGAAGAATTAAATCTGCAGAACGTAGCTCTTCCAAAGTAGACAAGAATGCCTGCACCAGTGTTTCGGGTAAGTCTCTAATAAATCCAACGGTATCACTGACAATGACTTGTTTTTTATTAACTGATTTTAATGGCCTAAATAATGGATCCAATGTTGCGAACATTTGATCAGCGACATAGGTTTTTGATGACGTAATAGCATTAAATAAGGTTGACTTACCTGCATTGGTGTAACCGACTAGTGCAACCGTCTTTGCCGTTTTCATTCTCGATTTCCGATTAACCGCTCTTTGAACCTCAATTTTTTTAAGTCTAGCTTTTATGGTCTTGATTCTGATCCCGAGTAATCGTCGATCCGTTTCTAGTTGCTTCTCCCCTGGCCCTCTCAAACCAATACCGCCTTTTTGTCTCTCTAGGTGAGTCCATCCTCTTACCAATCGAGTCGACAAATGATTCAATTGTGCCAATTCGACTTGCAATTTACCTGCAGCGCTCTGAGCTCTCTTGGCAAATATATCGAGTATCAGACGTGTTCTGTCAATGACAGGGCAGCATAGTATCTTTTCAAGGTTTCGCTCTTGTGAAGCAATCAAGTCGTGACTAAATACCAGTAAATCGAATGCTTCTTCAGATATTGTTGTTTTCAGTTCATCGATCTTTCCTTTGCCAATCAGAGTATTTCTATTGTAAGTTCTGACATTGATATAAGTGATTCCAGATATCACGGAACCTGTGGAAAGCACTAAGGAAATGAATTCGTCATTGCGATCTCTAATGGGGCTATCTGGTCCAGTAACAATAACCAAATGAGTTCTGATTTCTGGGTGCTTGTGATTGATCAATTTATTGCTTCAAAATGATTAAGTGCGATCTTTTCTATTAATTGATGATTATTTCCATTCAATGGATCAAGCTTATATTCATCGTCCATTGATCTCAACCATGTGATCTGCCTTTTTGCGTATCTTCGACTCGACATTTTCGCAGCATCTATAGCCTCATCTAATGAAATTTTCCCATCGATATGACCAAGCATTTCCTTGTATCCTATGGATTGCATTGAATGGCTATTCATAGAAACCAAATCTTCATCAAGAAGTGAAATAATCTCATCCAATAAACCGGCTTTAATCATAGAATCAAAGCGTAAATTGATATTGTCATACAGTACTTCTCGGTCAGACGGCATTAAACTAAAAGCTAAGAATTCAAATTCATGATTATTACTATCTTTCTTCTTTAGTTCAGAAATGGTTGTCCCTGAAATCATATATACCTCGATGGCACGTTGAATCCTTTGTCTGTCATTGGGTTTTATCTTTGCTGCTGCTTCGGGATCAATTCCTTTAAGTTTACGATGCATTTCTGGCCAGCCCTGATCTTTTGCCTCTTGTTCAATTTGATTTCTAATTTCATCATTGGCTTTAGGCAATTCATTCAATCCATCTTGGAGAACTTTGTAATACATCATGGTTCCACCTACAAGAACAGGTATTCGGTTTTGTGCTTGGATATCTCTTATTCTTTGGTGAGCATCTTCAACAAACTTACCGGCCGAATACTTATCACCCGGATCACAAATATCGATCAAATGATGAGGGTACTGATCAAGAATATCTTTATTTGGCTTTGCCGATCCAATATTAAGACCCTTATAGACCATAACAGAGTCAACACTGATGATCTCAATCGGCAATTTCTCAGCCAGCCTTAAAGAGAGATCTGTTTTTCCTGAGGCAGTAGGGCCTCTAATTATAATTGCTTTATTGCTATTCAAAATGAATTTACTTGAAGTGTGGCAATACTTCTGTGCCAATGATATCCAGTGCAGCTTTAGGATCATCATGTAAACGAAGAGATAAGTGTGTCTGACCCATTTTTTCAAATTGCTTGAATCGGGCAATCTCTGATTCGAGATCTGAGAGGTCCCCTGTCGATGTGAAGACTCTGCATAATTTATTGGCTATTTCTATGTCAATATCTTTGATGTTTCCCGAACGATCGAAGTACGCATCGACAAATGACTCAAATTTAGCTGCTATCTCTTCACACTCATCGTCTGAAAAATAATGCTGCAATAAAGATTTTTCAAGTTTCCTTGCTCTCCACGCAAGTTCTCTTCTTGACTCTTTGTATGCTTCTTCTTTATCGCTCTTGATGTGCCAAGCCCAAAAAGAATTAATCAAGACATCCTCGCTGCCATCTAATCGTTTCTCTTTTCCAATTTGAATATTATCAATCGCTTCATCTAGAACTTCGGGTGGTGTTGCTCCAATATATACTCCATCGGCTACTCTGCCCTCCATTCTCATCATCATATGTCTATAGGCCGTACCATAAACAATCGGTTTTTTCTGTTTTGCCCATCCATAATCACAAGGCAATGACACACTGAATATTTCTCCTTCGTAGCCCTTCTTTAAATCATTGCAACAAGCTTTATTTATAATTTCTAGTGCCTCTCTTACTGCAAGAACGATTTTCTTTGGGGTATCTAAATTCATTGCTGTTAGATTTCCTTCGCCTGCGCCTACAGCAATTTGAGCTCTTCCTTGACTGATCTCATTAAGCGTTAAGAGTGAATTTGCTATTTTTAGAGGATGCATTTCAAAAGGACTCACAGCCAAAATCCCTAATTTGATTTCTCTACTTTGGTTTGCTAGTTGAGTCAGGCTTATAAAAGGGTCCCAGTGGGAAAAGTAATTGGATGTCCAAACTGAATCGACACCATAGTTCTCGGCCAATAATCCAAGATCACAAATTTCTTCAGGAGTGAGATCGGGTTCTAAAATAATATCTATTTTCATTTCTTAGCTAGCTCCTTTCTTGTGCTTGCACTATAGCTTTTCAGACCTCTTACAATTGCTGCTACAATTTTGTCCTGATTCCTGGGGTTGATCAAAAATTTCTCATCGTTTTTATTTGAAAGATAACTTGTCTCAATAAGAACAGAGGCAATCGAAGTAGACTTCAGTACAGCAAATTCTGCTTCACGAGGTGTTTTTTTACGAACCCTGACCTCTTTCATCATCTCTTTAAGTATGTGTTTTCCAATCTCAATACTCTGATCTTGAGCATCAAGATCATCTCCAGTGAGGCGACTCAGTGATTTCCTTGATGATTTAGATTGACGTCTTACATTCTTCTTCGTTTTTGGTCTATACATCGCTTTATAGTCACTGCCTCTCCTAATCTTTTTTGCATCAGACAGCGCATATAATGTTGCTCCTCTAACAGAGCTATCTGAAAATGCATCAGCATGAATTGAAATCAATAGATCAGCGCCGCCTTTTTTTGCTCTACTGATTCGCTCCGACAAAGACTCTTGTTGACGGCAATTCTTCTTATTACCAGGACAGGGAAAGGAATCATTATCTCTGATCAAAAAAGCGCTCATTGTTTTCTCTTCATCAATTAGCTTCTTTAACTTCTTAGAAATTTTGAGAACCAGATCTTTTTCTATCACTTGGCTGCCTTGAGCGCCAGGATCTTTGCCCCCATGACCGGGGTCGATCGCGACAATGAGCTTCCTCCTATTCACAGATGATGCGGCAAGCTTCTTGCTTCCCTCAAATGCTTTCTTTAAGTCTATAACTAAGCGATGATTCGGATTGGTGTTCTTCGGGATTGCGCTCAAACGATAGAAAAGGATCTCACTGGTTTCTATCACCATCCTTACTCTTCTTGAGTTATTTCTTGCAATACGAATCTCATTTATTAAGCCAGACTTTTTGATTTGGGTTTTGAGGCCTTTTGCTAGATCTGTCTGATAAAGATCTATCACAATTCGATCCGGTCGATTAAGGGTAAAAAGCTTGTATTTTACTTTCTCTGTCAAATCTAAAACCAATCTTGTTTCGCCATCTGATTGGTTGATTCTGACATCTTTCAAGATTGATTTTGAGTGAGCCATGCTGGTAAATAGGAAACATAATATTGTTGCAACAAACAAAGTGATCGGTTTCTTTTTTAAAGATGGATTACGCATGGATTAGAAATTTTATAATTTGATTAGATTATTTCCCAGTTTATGGGAAAAATCTTCAAAAAAGATATCTCTTTGATTTGGATTATCCAATGTCTGAAATATAATCTTTAGATCTGGAGGCAGAATCACTCCCTTCCCTTTCTCAGGCCACTCAATCAAATGCACCGATGGTTTATCGAGATCGGTCTCTTCATGTAGATCCAGTTCATACAATTCATTTTTACGATTTATTCGATATAAATCGACGTGAAAAGCATAATGCGTGTCTAATTCTATTAGCTCTATCAGGCTGAATGTTGGGCTATTCACAACTTCCTCAAAGCCCATCCCTTTCATAAAACCTTTTACAAATGTGGTTTTGCCGGCCCCAAGATCACCTTCTAAGAAAATCACATAATTTTCTAAAATTTCATTTTTTACATGTCGACCAAGATCCTTACCAATGGCCTTCATTCGATTCTCGCTTTCAATAATCATGGGTTAACCAATTCCCTGATATGAGTTAATAAGTCAGAAGCGATCATACCTCTTTCTCCTTTAAGAGATGCTAAATCACCAGACTTAGAATGCACATGAGCTGCAATAGAAACAATCTTTGCTAAATCCTCGGTTCCAAATTGACCTAAAAATGAGCAAGTGACGCCGGTTAATAAATCCCCCATTCCCGCAGTTGCCATGCCTGGGTTTCCGGTGGTAATCATCAATGGAATGTCATTATCCAAACCCTGAACCAAAGAATATTTGCCTTTGAGTAAAACATTTGCTGAGTAGCTTTCTGTCAGTTCAGATATCGAAGCAAGCCTATCTTTTTGAATATCACTGACCGAGGTATCCATTAGCCGCGCTGCTTCACCTGGATGCGGAGTCAGTGTCCAGTTTCCTCTTTTTATAGGATTGGAAGATAAAATATTCAATGCATCGGCATCCAGTACCAAATATTTATCGGATTCTATTGCTATATTAAATAAATCAATTGCCCAATCATCTGTGCCCAACCCTGGTCCGATCCCAATGATATCTGCCTTAGCTATCAATGAAGATATTTTATCTTGATTTATGGCGTCGTGACACATTACCTCAGGTCTAAACTGGTTGATGATTTCGCAACTAGTTGTCGTAGAGATAACACTTACAAGTCCAGAGCCAGCTCTCAATGCGGCTTCAGAGGCAATCCTAATAGCCCCTTCCATCCCATCATTTCCTCCTATGAGTAAAATGTGACCATTATCGCCCTTGTGGCTTGTCTGCTTTCTATCTGATAAAACATCGCTGACTTCTTTTTCAGAAACTATTTTAATTGAGGGCTTATGTTCAGCATAAAAAGATTGGTCGATATCCAAATCTGAAAAATAAATAGTTCCGGTGCAATTTGGTCCACTATCAAGATAAAGTCCCGATTTTCTCCCCACATACGTTGTGGTGATATTCGCTGAAACTGCCCTGCCAAATATCTTTCCTGTCTCTCCGCATAGACCTGAAGGAATATCAATGGATAAGACTTTGGACTTAGACTCATTGATAAACTCAATCGCTTCTTTGTAAGGGGATTCTACGTCTCTGTTTAATCCAATTCCAAAAATTGCATCCACAATCCAATCGTTGGTCAGGCTAATATTTGAGGACCATCTTTCAATTACTCCACCTGCTTGTTTAAACATATCTCTGGCATTCTTTGCATCATTCTTGAGTAAATCTTCTGATTCTATAGTAATAACTTTTACAGTCAGTCCTGATTCTATAGCCATTTTTGCCAATAAATATCCATCGCCAGCATTGTTTCCAGATCCACAAAATACTGTCAGTGAAGATGGGTTGTTATTCATTAAAGTTTCAAACGAATATTTAGCAGCCCTTTCCATAAGAGTGAATCCATATCCAGGCTCGTTTTGAGCAATCGCATCTTTATCAATACTAGAAATAGTGCTTGAGCTAAAAACATATTTCTCGGCAAGTTTCATGCTTCTTATTATACTTGTCCTGATTGAAAATAATGCTCCATAAAAATGACTAACCTCAAGAAATTAAAGAATGACATCGGGAAATGGTCCCTAGATCTGGGTTTTGATCAGATGGGTGTTTCCGGAATTGAGATAAAAGACGATGAGGATAGACTGATTCAATGGCTCAAGAATAATCATCATGGGTCTATGAAATATATGGAAAAACATGGAAAAAAAAGAGCCCGCCCTGATGAGCTTATAAATGGTGCTCTTAGAGTCATTTCATTAAGGATGACCTATCACTTTTTTGATAAGGAGCTCAGTGAAAGAAAATTAAACAATAGCTCCAATGCTTATATTGCAAATTATGCTCTTGGTAGAGATTATCACAAAACAATTAGATCAAAACTAAAGCATTTGATCACTCGGATCGGTGAGCACTCAAATATCAAAGAAAAGAATTACTTTGTTGATTCAGCGCCTGTACTGGAAAGAGCACTAGCAAGGAATGCTGGATTGGGTTGGATTGGTAAGAACACAAACCTGATTAATAAGAATGATGGTTCATGGTTTTTTATTGCAGAGATCATCACAGATATTGAGCTAGAGATAGATCAACCAGCCACTAATCATTGCGGGACTTGTCGAGAATGCATAGATGTTTGCCCAACATCTGCAATCATTGCACCGTATGAACTGGATGCAAGGAAATGCATCTCCTACTTAACAATAGAAAATAAAAACTCAATACCTGAAGAAATGAGAAAACCGATCGGTAATAGAATATTTGGGTGTGACGATTGTCAAATATTTTGCCCATGGAATAAATTTGCAAAAAAACCTGTTATTGATGACTTTAAACCAAGAGATGGATTTGAAGATGCATGCTTAGAGTCATTATTTAAATGGAGCGAAGATGAATGGGATGTGAAAACCAGAGGTTCAGCGATCCGAAGAACGGGTTATCAAGGCTGGTTAAGAAACATAGCAGTTGCATTGGGAAACTCAAAAAAGGAAAGATCAACGATCGATCTTTTAAAATCCAGAAAGGGTCAAGCTGGTTCCATGGTTGATGAACATATTGATTGGGCGCTTGAGCAACAGTTGTCTGATTAAGAGAACGCTGCTGCTGTGTTGTTGAAAAAGTGTTTCCCATACTTCACATTCTTTAACTCTGAGAAAAGCATCTCGAAGTGATCGTCATTGTGAATAGGGTCTATATTCTCAGCGTTCACAACTAAAAGAGGAGACTCTTCATAATAATAGAAATACTTTGCATACGAATCTGCAATCTTTTCAAGATAAGCAGCGTCTATAAGAAGATCTACAGACGGTGATCGCATCCTGATTCGTGACAAAAGAACCTCTACTGGTGCCTGAAGGTAAACGACTAAATCTGGAGAAGGATGGGTAACTTTTAATGACTCTTTTACCTTTCTGAACAAATCGCCTTCTTCGTGAGTGAGATTGATTTCAGTGAAAATATTGTCCTTATCAAAAATGAAATCAGTAATGCTGATGCTTGTAAATAAGTCATCTTGGTTTATGTCATCGAGAAGTTTGGATCTCTGAAATAGAAATGAGAGCTCTGTTGGTAGTGCATTGGATCTTGGGTCCTTGTAAAAATTCTCAAGAAAAGGATTGGTCTCTGGTTGTTCTAAAATCAGCTTTCCATCCAAATGATTTGCCATCTTTTTTGCCAGACTCGTTTTTCCTGATCCAACCGGGCCTTCGATCGCAATATATTTTGTTTCTGGACTGATTAAGATTGGTTCTTCCATATTCTTATGCTAACAAAAATAAGTTGTAATAGTCTTAGAGTAAATCTTCCTGCTGTATGATTTCTTTTGGTGGTTTAATGCCAAAGTGTTCATAAGCTTTTCCAGAAGCCATTCTTCCTCTTGGTGTCCTAATCAAGAAACCACCTTGAATAAGAAAGGGTTCTATAAGATCTTCAACCGTTCCTCTTTCCTCTCCAATTGCCGATGCAATGGCATCAATACCAACTGGCCCACCACCAAATTTTTCAATGATTGCCGTAAGAAACTTTCTATCCAAATAATCAAAACCATTTATGTCAACTTCCATTAGATTCATTGCGTCATTGACCAAGTCAGAATTGATCCGTCCATCGCTCTTTACTTCACAGTAGTCTCTCGCCCTCCTGAGGAGTCGATTGGCGATTCTTGGTGTTCCTCTTGATCGGGATGCAATCTGCTCAGCACCCTTTTGATCAATTTCTACACCTAATATTCCCGCCGATCGATTAACAATCTGGGTAATCTCATCAACATTATAAAAATCCAATCTCTGAGAAATCCCAAACCGATCTCTCAATGGAGATGTGAGTAAGCCGGCTCTGGTCGTCGCTCCAATCATTGTAAATCTAGTTAAGTCTAGCTTTATAGATCTAGCCGATGGGCCTTCGCCAATAATAAGATCAAGCTGATAATCTTCTAAAGCTGGATACAGGATTTCTTCTACAACAGAACTTAAACGATGAATTTCATCTACAAATAAGACATCTCTCTCTTCTAAATTAGTTAAGATTGCTGCTAAGTCTCCAGGCTTTTCTATGGCGGGACCAGATGTATGCTTCAAATTCACACCGAGCTCATTTGAAATGACATGGGCAAGCGTGGTTTTACCGAGCCCTGGTGGCCCAAATATTAAGACGTGATCCATGGCCTCATTTCTTTTTTTTGCTGCTTCAATAAAAATGTTCATTTGATCCTTAACGGATTCTTGACCGATATATTCTTCTAGAATTTGCGGTCTGAGTACTTGTTCCACAGACTCTTCACCGTCTTGAGCTTCAGCAGTTATGATTTTATCTTCGTCCG
>Ga0208277_1000861_pt1 | contig 17866 bp, 26 predicted proteins | sample ETNtaG_5_FD_185782 | JGI IMG/M metagenome (GOLD analysis project Ga0208277, IMG submission 185782) | Marine microbial and viral communities from oxygen minimum zone, Eastern Pacific Ocean - ETNP201406SV205 (SPAdes) (version 2) | ecosystem: Environmental > Aquatic > Marine > Oceanic ...
TCGTGTCTCAGAATCCATCTCCGGGCTATGTCTCCCAACACCCGTACGCGTCGATGGCTAGGAGGTCCATTACACCCCCTACGACCTGATACGCCGCAGACCCATCCTATCTTCACCCACCAACCGTTCCAGGCATGGTGGGCTATCCGGCCTTGTTCTCAGTTTCCCGAGGTTATTCCAGACAATAGGGCAGGTTATCCACGTGTTACTGAGCAGTATGCCGAGCCCCTAAGGCTCTCGACTCGCATGGCTTAATCGAACTCCAAAAGCGGTCGCCTCTGGCAGGATCAACCAGATTTCTCGTGTTTTGATCCCTAGAGTTGTTATCGCAATTAAATTGCTGTCCTAAAAAATTTGGCGAGGTTATGAGCACTATCTCTTGCACACAAAAAATATGTCATAATCTCTAATCACCTACCTGACCCTGAGCGAGCTCCCTTAGGAGGGTTCTCAGAATCGCATGTGCTTCGGCTTCTCGTCATTAGGTGATGGAAACCTTCACTGTCCGAAGACTCGGGTTCCAACGCCGTTCCCAATGACGCAAGCAACTCAGCCACTCACCCCCCCTATATCAATATAACCGCACATTATGAGGGTGGGAAATAAGAGACTGCGAGCCAATATCGTCTTCTTTTGAAACCTCTTAGACTCCTTCAAACTGTAAAAGGCCTCAATGAAGCCCATTTCTGTTGCTTTAACCGGCATACAACCCTGCAGTAAAACACCCTTAGAGGGGGCGCCCCTTTCGTTCCTATAACCATCGCCGTAGACATGAAAAAATCCAAAAATCCACATCAAAAATAGTAATTTGATTGAATTCACGACGGGTAAAAACTTATTTTTTCGCTCGCTTTAGTGTTGGTATGGGAGACCTCAATTCACTAACTGTTAAGGAATTGAAGCAACTTCTCAGAGAACAAGATCTTACTGTATCAGGTAATAAATCAGAACTCATTTCTCGTCTGGAAGATTTTCGAGAGGATTTTTTATCCATGGATGATGAAGAAACTACGTCTATTGTCATATCAAATCCTAAAGAAATAATTGAGGAGACATCTATTGAAAAGAAGGAAACCTATTGTCCCTCATGTAGTGGAATACTTAGGTATCCATCAGACTATCAAGGGACACTGACATGCCCGAGATGTAAATATTCATTTAAAGTTAAAGCAAATTTAAATTTGGGTATGTTTTTAACCGTTTTACCGTTTATCTCTCTGTTACTTACGATTATTATTACATTCATTGTAAGTGAAAAAGACAACTCCCCAGAAGGTCAACTCGGATCAGGCATGGCAGCTGTAGGGGTTTGTATGGGTGGAATGATTCTATCAGGAATCTTTTTGGCAGTGGCGATGATTTACGCCATGACTAGGAAGCCAGTCAACCTAGGGTGAATTGACAACCTCAATCAAAGGGAGCACAATCCGTGAAGAAATTGTATAAAGAGTAAGTATAAGATTATCAAAAGCCTTAGTGATTACACCTGACGGTCTAAAGAGACCTTCTAGGGGTATCTACTCAGCACCGAAGAATTGACGCAGCATTGGATGCATTTCCATTGCTTGTTCCTTCTGGATCTGCTCATATGTTCTCAGAATAATTCCAACAGCCAGTAACAATCCCGTTCCCGTCGCATTACCAACCGTACCTAACAGGTCAGCACCGGCTGCTAGCAGCCCGACAAACGCACCAGAGAAGTATGTCACTGGAGGAATATAATTCTCAAGGATCTTTTCGAGAACCTTTGGATTCTTACGGAAACCTGGAATCTGCATACCAGTACGTTCGATTTGCTTAGCAACATCCTTCGTACCCATGTTTGTAGTATCAATCCAGAACTTCGCGAAGACCATCGAACCGACCGTCATTAACACAACGTAGAAGATCACGTGAAGCATGATTTGAGTCAAACTATGGCCAAACATATCCGTTTGTTGATTCAGCAGCGGTATGAGCCAATCATTCACCCCCGCCGGCATGGACGCATACCATGCGAAACCTCCTGAAGCTGCCGTTTGTCCAGGCTCATACGTACCAATATAATCAGACATAGAGAACCAACCTTGCCGGCCTAGCAACGGGGTCTGAGACATCGTGGGATGACTCCAGAATAGGAGAGAGAACATGTTGACGTTTGCAAGCAATGCAGCCATCAAAATGACCGGGATGTTCGATGCGTAGACAAGTCGAATTGGATACTTACCTCTGTGGCCACGAACCTTTCCATGTGTAAGTGGCAATTCCAACTTACTTGATTCAGCATAGGCAACTACAATGAACACGATGATACTCGAAATCAGAGCAATTACAGCATTCGGATGCGTCGCGTCCCCTAACAGAATCATTTCGAAACCATTCAATGAAATCATTTCACCATTCGTCGCCGTCCGGAACATATAGAAAATCATAGGTAACGTTCCTGCAGGAGGATTTTGTACGGAGTATTCGAGACCAGATGTCGTTGGAAGAGGGGAGAGCGTACCGACGAATGTCGATTGTGCTACACCTGCTGCGATGAACAGAGACATACCAGATCCAATACCCCACTTACTGACAAGTTCGTCAAGTAAGAAGACCAGATAAGAACCTGCAAAGAGTTGAGCGACGATTACAAAGTTTGCCCAACCCATTCCATATTCATCGATGAGGAATTCTGAAGGGTCCAAGAAACCATAGGTCTGTGGAATCGATTCGATTGGAATCATAATCAATACAAGCAATTTCTGTACACCTTGGTACATCGCTTTGTCTTCACTGTTCGTCAGGTCAAGACGAATAATCTTAGCACCTGCGAAAAGTTGCATGATAATGGAACCGGTAACAATTGGACCGATTCCCAAGTGCATGATGGTACCTGAAGCACCAGCCATGATTGAGCGGAATCCACTGAACAGGTCCATTGCTTGACCGCTGAGTCCATAGAGCATGACGTTAGTCATAGCGAAGTAAATGATTAGAACGAATGTTGTCGTCCACATCTTTTCTCCGAATCGAACGTGGCGGTCTGGCTTGGTAATAGCTGGATAAACATCTACGAAACGGCTGAGGGCATACAGACGGCTGCTTTGGTCGCCACCCCACATGAAACATGTGAGAATTGCTGCTGCACCGAATCCAAGTAAGAGTACACCTACAAGGAGGAAGCCGACTGCTTCATCGTATCCACCCCATTTGTCTGGACGGCAGTACCAAACTGCAATTGCAACAAAAATAAGCCATCCATACAACTTAGAGTAACGGCCAATAATTGGCAATTTCTTCATTGAATCTGGAAGATCTATTTGGAAACAAGCCATGACATATGCCACGTAAGCTACACCGAGAACAATCCCGAAGATTGCTGCATCACGAGCAGCACCGGTTCCTGAAAGTTCATCCCATTGCCAGTAGAAAAGAAGACCGAAATAGAGGACACCTGTTAGTACAACTCCGAGTGGTACTGGCTTGTGTTTCATCTACTATCCCTCCTGATTTCACTCTTCTTCCCATTCGTCCCAGTCGCCACCAGCTTCGAGGTTTACTGAACCTCCAGCTGCTTCGACCTTTTCGATAGCTGAAGCACTTGCGTTTGCAACAGTCACTGTCAAAGCAGTACTGATTCGGCCTGAGCCAAGAAGTTTGTCGATTCCGAATGCGGACAAGTCGATTGAATCTTTCCCATCTGCCATATCCTTCAATTGGCTGACGTTACATGTAACGTGAACTGTTCGAAGAGTAGGATGACGGTTGAATCCGTGCATTCCCCAATGATTAGGCATGTACTTGATTCGAGTCATGACTCTGTGTTTGTTCATACCAGCGTTTCCACGGCCTCCGCGCTTTCCAGCGCCACGGCCTGCTTTCTTTCCACGTCCATGGTATCGGTTTCTTCCACGATGTTTGTTTGCTTTTGTACCCATCATATCACCTCAAATCATTCGCTCAACGAGCCCTTTGATGTCGTCTCCTCGGGAGCCTAGAGCCCCTCCAACGACATATGATCGCTTGATTCCGCCCCATCCTTTTGCTCCACGAGGTGGATGCAATCGGAAGACACGCTTCAAGCCAGGAACATCTTTTACAGTCGCTTCATCATCAACAATTGCCTTAGCAAAATCTGAAATCGACTTGTAAGAAGTTGCATCTGAAACGATCGCATCAGTTAATGGCGAGTCACCGGTCATTCGGCCACGCTCTTGGAGCATTGCTTCAACTGTTTCAGCATCTGCGTTACCCCAAGTGACGTAGTCCTTCGCCTTCTGCAGCATACCACGGTATTGCTCATTCTCTGGAATGATAACAGCATGGTTTACCTTGGTGAGGTTGAGGTATGACATTGTCTCACGAATGGTACGCTCTACGCCTACGTTACTTCGTGCTCTTACAACAATCCAGCTCATTTCAGACCCTCCCCGTATTGATGAACAAACGTTCTCGCTGTTCGTTGCTAATGCGTGTTATGTTTAATGCTTTGAGGGCATTAAAGGTTGCAGCAGCATAATTGATTGTGGTTCTGGTTTGACCCTTTGTACGGGAAAGTACGTCGGTTACACCAGCAAGTTCGAGAACTTTCTTCCCGGTTTCGCCGATAACAAGACCCTTTCCTTTCGCAGCAGGCATGAGTGTTACACGAGTTGATGCAGATCGTCCATTAACCTTGATTGGTACCGAAGTACCTGGACCAGCGGAGGATTCCCAAGACCCGTTTCCACGTTGTACGCTGATAAGGTTCAACTTCGCAGCAACGATTGCCTTTTGAATCGCATTTGAGACATCCTTAGCCTTAGCCATAGCAAGACCAACGTATCCATTTCGGTTTCCAACAACTGCCATGACATTGAATCGAGGACGTCGACCACTGTCAGTCATTCTTTGAACCATGTTAACGCTGATAACTTCATCTTCCAAATCTGGAAGAAGTGCATCAACAACTTCAACTTCACGAACTGGAAGACCAGTTGCGAGTGCTTGCTCGTAGGTGATAACTTCTCCAGCATAAACCATGTTTCCAAGACGAGTACGTGGTGTCCAACTTCGCAAATTGCTGATTGGATCGTACTGATTGTTACGTCGTCGGCGTCGTCCACCTGTTTCTTCAACTTCTTGCGGAGCGTAAGCTAGCGCAAGACCTGGTGCTTGTTGGATTTGAGTTGTTTCTTCTTCAGTCATCAGTATGCCCCCTCTATGGATGATTTGGTGGCATCCATGGCTCCAGCAATGGAGTCATCGATGTGAGCACCGTTCGTACGATCGTCATCTGGAAGAACTTCTTCACTGTGAGGAACGTTGAGTCCTGCTTCGACCATACCACGAAGGGCAGCGAATACACGACTTCCAGGTGTGCTTGCAGCAAGACCGATGTCAAGTACTGCATCTTCATGTCCAGCAGCGATTGCCGCTTTACCAAGTGCGAATCCTACAAGGTAGGAAGCAGGAATGGATTTCTTAGACATGGCTTCTGGCCATGAGAATTTCTTAACCAAGTCGTTACCGGTAACGTTGAGGACAACAAGGTCGCCTCCCTTAGCCCAGGTAACAAGTTGGCAAGATGTGCGAGTGTTTGAAACACGAACAACTGCACGAGGCTTTTGACTTCGGAGAAGTCGTAGTCTTCGGCGGTAGTCAGTTAGGCCTGCTTTTCGTCGTCGTAGAACTGTTCGTCGTCGATTTCCTTGCATCAGTTGTCACCTTCCTTTAGTTTGACACCTTCAAGGGTCATTTGAGAGCGCATGTGAGCAATAGATCGGTATGAACCACCCTTTGCTTTGAGGTAATATCGTCGGTACTCAGAAGCTGTAATCTCATCGGTTTCTCGAAGATCTTTGAGAGCCTTGCGTTGTGAACGAATTGTTCTCATCCATCGGTTTTTTCGAGGATTACGAGCATTTGCAGTACCCATTCTCTTTCCTTGACCCTTCTGACGACCCTTGCGTCGTTGTTCGAGACGTTGGCGAGCACGTACACGAGATGTTCCTTTGATTGCCTTTGCTCGAATCAATCCTTCTTCGATGAATTCACGAATATCGTCTGCTTGTACAGAGGATGCAATTTCATCGATGTAATCTGGATTAACCCAAACACGGTTTTCACCGCATCCAAGGATTTTTGCTGCGAGTCTCTTTTGATTTGTTAGTTGCATCAGACACCACTCCTTCGGTTGAGGACACGAATACCTAATTCATCTGCTCGAGCATGAATGTGCTCTCGCTTTCGACCACCGACTGTACGACCAATTCGTGCAGCCTGTGTTTCAGGATCAATCGATTCCAAATCATTGAGGTTGTGAACCATTACTTCACGGAAGCCGGATGGGTGGAGACCACGTGCTCCAGCGACCTTACCGTGACCGACTCGTACGAGTGAACCACGGTATCTGTAGTTTCTTCGTTGCTTGCTGTCCATACCATGAGGTGCTCTCCATCCAGAACGAGACAATCGCTTGTAACGGAACCATTCGGTTCGTCTAAACGATGGCGTCTTCTTCTTTTGAGCTGCACGCAAAGCGAGTGCTTCTTGAGTTGCTTCATCGAGAACTGGCTTTTGTTTTGCAACGTGGCCTTCATCTTCGTCGTCATCCCAGTCTTCATCTTCTTCAAAGAAATCATCTTCCTCAGATGCTTCTTCAGATGCTTCTTCAGATGCTTCGACGACCTCTTCTTCTACACTTGATGATTCCATCAAGCGTTCGATGAGGTCTGCTTTCTTTCCAGAAACTGGTAGACCTTGCTCCTTGAGCAATTCCTTGAGTTGTGCTACTGTCATGCTTTCATATTCTTCAGTCATTCCAATCACTCCTTGCTAAGACGGTATATTCCGTCTTGGAAAACACGTCGATCACGATTCTTGACCGTTGTACTGCGTTCAATATTTGCTGCAGTTTGTCCGACGCTCTCCTTGTCGATACCAGATACAGTAACCTCAACCTTGTTGCTGACTTTGACTTCAACACCAGGTAGGATATCTGAACGTCGAGGAACTCTCTCTCCAAAGTAGTTGTTAACAACAAAGGTTTGACCTTGTACTGCAAGTGTCATAGGGAAGTGAGAGTAGAAGGCTTTCAGATGATATGTGAATCCTTCTGTAACACCCTTTACCATGTTCTTCAGGTGAGCGTTCCAAGTACCTGCGAGTGCCTTTTCTTTACGACGAGGCAAGTCGATTCGTACAATTAGGCCACTGCCATCTTGAAGGAGATCAAGGCGGGTCGATACGAACTCTCGGGAGAGAGATCCTTTCGGCCCAGCAATGGTGACGACGCCATCTTCACTGATGGAGGCGGTAACGCCTTCAGGGATGGTTACGATGTGTTCGATTCTGTCGAGTTTTACCATGCTTCTTCACCTCAATATACGTAGGCAAGTAACTTGCCGCCGATGCGGGCGTCCTTCGCATCGTAGTGGTTCATGACGCCGGAATTGGTTGTCAATATGAGCAAACCAAAGTCCTGAGCAGGGAGATATCGAGTCTCCCACTTTTCGAATTCTTGGCGGCGGACACTGTGTCGAGGCTTAACGGTACCACATCGGTTGATTGTACCTCTTAATTCGACGACGAAAGCGTCACCACGTCCGTTTTCAACACGAGTAAACTCACCGACATAGCCGGAGGTTTGCATAATGTTGAGAACGTTTCCTAGGAGCTTCGAAGCAGGCGTTAATTCGACATCGAATTTACCTGCTTGTTCAGCGTTGTAAATCTTTACAAGTGCATCATTTAATGGATCTAATTGCATTCATTTCACCTCAGTTCATCTTCTTAAAGCCGATTTCAGGTCCAACGTCTCGGAAGCATTGGCGGCAAAGGCGTAGCCCATGTCGTCGTATCATTCCTCGGCGTCGACCGCATCTGCGGCATCCGATTGTTCGTCCCATGTATTCTCCATGATCTCTTGCCATATTCATTCCTCCATGATTTTTATTCCAAAGGTTTCAGAGAACCACTTCATTGATTCTTCTCGGCTCACACCGTGTCCTTTTCCGACCTTGGCCTTTCCTTTTCGTCGGCGGCTCACTCTGTGTCCTGGACGTTCCAAGACGACGTTGATGTCCATACCGTAAATTCCGATATCAGGGTCGTATTTTTGTTCTGGGAAATCCGTGTAATCACGGACACCAAAGGAGAGGTTACCTTGTGCATCAAAGTTCCAGCTTGGGATTGTGTTGTCACGTACCCAGAATGCATTCTTGAGGAACTCATTGATTGAATCCTTGTTGCGCATGGTTGAACGGCAACCGATAGGTGCGCCTTCACGGACCTTAAGATCACGATTTTGAATTCGACCAAGTGTTCGCTGTGGACGTACACCAGTTACGATTTCGAGAACATTCTCAGCGTTGACCAAACGGTCTCCACCTTCGCCAACACCGATGTTAACACATACCTTCGTGATTCGAGGAACGCTCATTGGATTGACTGTATCGCTCAAACCTTCACCTCCGTGATTGGCATGTTGGAATCACCAACAGCGAATACGTTGACTTCGGTTGTACCAAAGTCTTCGAATGATACTTCGTTTGGCATGCTCGATCGCTTTACAATGCGCTCCTTCATTGCTGCTACTTCACCGACGTGAGTACCACCAACAAGGTAACATCGAACACCTTCTGAGAATTTGATGTGTTCCATGATGGTTTGTTCTGGCAAAGCGAGTTTGAGAGAATCTCCAGTATTGTATTGGTTTGCATCATCGACGATGATGTTTCGTCCATCATGAAGGTTAAGTTGAGTCTTACCACCCTTGATGGTTGACTTTCCTTCAATGCGAGCAATCTTCCATGCTGCTTCTTCGGCTGAAATCTGTGCGTATTGTAGACGTCCGTTCAAGTCGAGCACACAACGGAAGTGTTCTTCACCAAGGGTTAGAACATCCATCAAACCAACACCACGGCGGGTATCTTTGCAGATTCGTCCATCAACCTTGACCAGTTCATTGTGAACAATGAATCGAACTTCTCGAGATGTATTGGCACGGCCAAGAACATCTCTTACGATCAAATTCAACGGCATACAGCGCTCAAGGCTATGTGCACCTGGGCTTGGGCGTGTAACCCAAATGGTGGTCTTTCGTGGAAGTGGCCAGCTACGAGGCATGGCTAAACGTTTCAAGTGACTGCTGCTACCCATTGTATTCAACTCCTATCCTCGGTCAATTTTTGCATTCGCAATTTGTCCGTCTCATCGAGTTTAACGATGACAACGTTGGAAGCGTGGACCGGCACGGCTTCTTCTCTGTTATCTGACTTGGATTGTTTTGCACCCTCAATGAGAACGCGTCCATTCTTGGAATCGATTCCAATGACTGGACCTGTGAGTGGATCTGCCTTACGCTTTCCACCATGACGCTTTCCACCGTTAGCAAAATCTCCACGGATTACACGAACGGTATCTCCTGTACGGATTGTGACTGAGCGAACGCCAGCAAACCTTTCATCAGGTTTGTCGAGTTGAAGGCGAGCAGTTACTCGCTTTCGCTTGGTATGCATAGGTGCGTTAAAGTGCGCCTTACGTTGCTTTCCTGGTTTTCTTGATGTTACCATTTTCTCACCTCATACAATTTGCTTCGCTGTTGCAGCGATACGTGGCCAACGTTCTGCAGCCTCACGAGATACAGGTCCTTTGATATCGGATCCCTGAACTTCACCCTTGAGGTTTGTAATGACACATGCATTGTCTTCGAATTGAACCCATGTTCCATCTGCACGACGGAATGGTCGGCGTTGACGGATGATGACAGCGTTGAACATCTGTCGTCGAGTATCTGGAGTACCTTTCTTGACTGAAACCTTGGTCATATCACCAACGCCACCAGCAGGATAACGACGCATTGTACCACCGAGCTTGATGACGTTCACGATTTGAACGATCTTAGCGCCGGTGTTGTCAGCAACGTGCAGACGAGCCATTGTAGGCAATCCACGGGTTTGACGTCCTGCAATTCCACGCATTATTCGACACCCCCAATCATTTCAACAACACAGAATGAAACTGTCTTAGAAAGTGGTCGGCATTCCATAACTCGTACGGAATCTCCAATTTCGACATCGCCAATGCAACTTGGCAAGTGAGCACTGAGAGCACTTGTTCGCTTCTCGAAACGCTCGTACTTCTTCATGTATCGAACGTTGTTTCGCTCGATTGTAATTGTCTTCTGCATTCCGATTCCTGATACTACGCCTTCGAATACCTGTCCACGCAAGCGCAAGCTTCCGTGGAACGGGCAGTTCTCATCGCCATCCCATTCTCCTGTTGGTCGTTTTACGTCAATTCCGATGTCTCGCATCTTCATGCCTCCTTATAGTTGCGGCGCATTCTATCTTCAGGTCGTTGCCGCAAGGACGATCCTTTGAGGACGGTAGTTCCGTCGTTGAGTGTAAATTGGATACTTGATTTTCCGAACACGCGCTCTATACCGTGTTCGAGGATGGTTACTGTGTGTTGTGTTTCATCGACGACAAGTCCAGATCGTCCGATGAGAGTGGCATCTGTGGAAGTAACGACATTAAGCGTCTGTCCCATCCAAGTCTTGTTCATATCTGTCATTATCTCACCTCCACATTAAATCCATTATTTCGTAATACGTTTGCTGCCTTCTTTTTGTGATCGCCTTGTAGTTCTATAACTCGACCCTTGACAGTTCCTCCAGCAGCACATTTGTTTTTGAGTAATTTTGCTAATTCGTTGATGTCGATTGCTACGTCGTCAATACCTTCCACTTTGGTGACAATTTTTCCATATCTCCTTCGGTCAGTTGACAATATTGCTCGTTGTTGCTCCTTAGCGATTTCTTGGCAGATGCATAACTCATCAGGGAGTCCACACACACTGCAAATTGCCGCCATTGTCGTTCATCACCTCGTTCATTCAGTTTTTTGCCCCATGAAGATAGGACTTGATGCGTGCAATACTTCGGCGTGTTGCCTTGTATGCACCCATATTGGAAGGTGTACCGCCCAGTGCTTTTTCAGCCTGAAGTTGAAGAAGTTCTTCCTGGAGTTCAAGGAGTCTTGCTTCAAGAGCCTCATGACTCATTGCTGCGATATCTCTGTTGCGGACGTGGCTCATTCAGTCACCTCTTCAGTCGTTTCAGGAGCAGCTTCTTCGTTGCCTTCACGGATCAAAAGTTCTTCATTGGAGAAGATGGTGATTTCGTGAGGAAGACGAGTGTTTGCTCGCATAATCTCTACAGTTACACCAATTGTTCCGAGTTTCTTGACTGCGACGGAATAGCCCTTGTCCATATGGACGAGAGCAGTTTCACCACAGTACTTGACGTGTCCTTTGATGAACTTCTGAGTTCGGTTTCTTGAACCTGTTAGTTTACCAGCAAGGGTAACAATAACTCCACGGGCTCCAGCGGTCATGATGTTTTCAGCAGCACTAGCTCCAGCACGGCGATAATACCAACCACGCTCGAGAGCAGATGCGATTTTTTCTGCCATAACCTGTGCGTTTGCAGTTGATTCAGAAGATTTGATTTCTTCAACCTTCAATTGTGGGTCGAAGAGATCGAATTCACTCTTCAAACGATTTTCAAGTTCCTTGATGATCTTACCCTTTCGGCCAATGACCAATCCAGGGCGTTCTGCATGGACTGTCACTTCAGTACCATTTGGGGTACGCTTGATGTCCAATCCACCGAATCCAGAACGCTTTGTGTTCTGCATAAGGAATTCCTTTACCAGGTGGCGCTCAACGTTTCGGTTGACGATTGCCTTAATTGTACTCTTTTTACCTGCCATGATATTCACCTCAGAAGTCATCCTCCAACTCATCGTCGGTTGCTGTGAAATCTTCGAGGAAAATCTCGAGATTTACTTGATAGTGATTGCTTGGAGTTGCGCGTCCACGAGCACGAGGAATCCATCCACGACGGATTTGTCCACGATGTGCTGCAACGTGTGTGATCTCCATATCTTCTGGTTCAACGTCGTCGTATTGGTGGCGAGCATTTTCCATTGCACTCTGAATGAGTTTGATGAAGGCACGGCTTGCCTTTACTGGATAACGTCCAGGTCCAATACCGCCTTTACGGTGTCCAACCATAGAAGGTCCAGATCGTCGCTTCTTCTTGTTTCCGCTACCTAGTCGGTAAGGAACTGCAGTTGCCTTACGGCGAATGTCTGCTCGATCGGAATCGATGAGAAGGACCTCGTTGAGGTAACTGACTGCTTGTCCAGCACTCATGCCCTTGATGGCACGAGCGACTTCGAAACAGTGCTTGACGTGCATGTCAACATTGACAGCCCGTGCTGTAGCCAGACGGCTTCCTTGCAAGAGTTGTGTGTATCCACGTTGTGAGAGTTGTCGACGCTTTGTTCGACGGTCCATATTTCGCTTATTGCTCATTTGTTTCACCTCACTTCAATGGTACGTGCTTCGAAGATCGGGTAGCACCTACACCCGGCCCACTGTGGGCAACTCCACGTCGTGTGATTGCGAATTCACCTAAGTAGTGACCAATCATCTCCGGCTTGATGGCAATCTCAACGAAATGTTGTCCGTTGTGAACTGCGAGAGTCTTGCCGACGAATTCTGGTAGAATTGGCATGTCACGTCGATGTGTACGAATTGTGTTCGATTTGCTTCGAGAGACACGGTCTCTGAACTTTAGATTCTGTTCCGAGAGACCACGGCTGATCGAACGGCGAACACGTGAAGGAAGAAGGCGAATGAGGTATTCCTCAGAACCTTCTTCAGGGAACATTGGCATGTTGGTCAATGTTTCAACATCGTATCCACGGTATGTGAATTCTTTCTTCTGTCGAGCCGTTGTCGTCGAAAGTCGCTTACGTGCCTTACGTCGACTGGCCTTGGGGGTCATGAATGACTTCTTCTTTTTACGTCCCATAATTCAACACCTCATACTCTCTTGCCGCGTCCTCGTCCCGTACGGCGTGGGGCAATCAATCCGACCTTAGCACCAGGCGGAGTACTTCGAGCAACTGAGTTCGGTCCGTGGACAGCTTGGTGATTTCCACCACCATGCGGGTGATCCACTGGATTCATGGCAACACCACTAACATGTGGGAAGAGTTTACCACGAGCCTTTGCCTTGTAGTACGCAGCACCGGCAGTTCGTAGTGGCATCTCATCACGGCCATGACCTGCAAGCACACCAATGGTGGCTCGACAGCTGCCAGGAAGTTCCTTAATGGAACCGGACGGCATTCGAATACGGACTTTGTCGCCAAGTTTCGCTTCAACAAGGCAGGAGTTTCCTGCTGTTCGAGCGACCTTGCCGCCATCACCAGGTCGAAGTTCGACGTTGTTGATAGCAGTCCCTTCAGGGATTTGTGCGAGTGAAGTAATGTTACCTGGTCTGAGGGAAACGTTGTCGCCGATTGCGATGTTGCTTCCTACTGCAAGACCTTCTGTAGCGACCACGAAGGTGGTATCGCCATCAGGCAACTTGACACGTGCCAGAGGTGCTGTGTGAACAGGAGAGTGAACAAGTTCTGTAACTTCTCCAACAATGTCCTTTTCACGAGGCATTCTGTTCTTACCAGGGAATCGGTGACTAGACACACGATACCGTGGCGATGATCCTTTACGTTGTGCACGAATTCTCTTACCCATGTTTCCTCACCTCAAAGAGCTCCCAGACGCATAGCAGCGTCTTCAGCATCATATCCTTCTGCAAGACGAACACTTGCATGCTTTCCATGCTTGGTGTTACGTACGTTTACAGCAGCGACTTCTACTTCGAAAATTGTAGACACAGCACGAGCGATTTGTTTCTTTGTTGCAGATCTGCGAACAATGAACTCGAGACGGTTCTGTGTCGTTCTTGCTTCCATGGTCTTTTCAGTCAACCAAGGCATGATTATTATGTCGTATGCTTCCATGATATCACCAAACCTTGAGTTGCTCCATAGCATCTTGTGTAAAGACAGTTAGTCGACCAACATCGCCACCAGGAGCGAGATGTTCTGCACCGAGTTCACTTACACCGACAACATCGACACCGGGAAGGTTTCGAGCTGCTTGAGCAAGTCCAGTCTTTTCCTTAACAACGAGAAGTACGGACTTTGGAGTCTTTCGTACTCGACCACGCATAGTTGCTTTACCAGCACGAATCTTTCTGTTGGAGCGAGCACGATGGAGATCGTGTCCAAGCCCAAGTTCGTTGAAGATTGCAATGACCTTGCGAGTTGCGGAGCCATGGTTGAATGCTTCAATGTTGTATTCAGATGTCTTTCCATCAACAGTTTCTGTGTAATTACCGAGGATGATTGGTAGATGTTCTACGGATTCATCCAGTTGATGGCCTCGAGAAGTAACCATGTCCATGTCTACAGTTGCAGATAGGGCAGCGTCACGAGCAAGACGGCGTTGCTTTGAATTGAATTTACGAGCCCAGATCTTTTCGACCTTAGGTCCGTGAGCACGACGTCCACCGAGTGTGTGCGGGTTTTGTGCACCACGGCGTTGACCAGTACGGCGCATAATACGAGAGACACCACGTCCCTTGCCCCACCATTCGACGGAGTGCTTCATACCAGCCATAGGTCGGCGCTTACCGACGTGTCGGCGAGAACCGTATGCTTGTCGGCGGTTCGCTCGACTAGATGCAACTGCATCACGGACAAGATCTTCACGCACTGAAGCGGAAAAGACGTCCGGAAGTGTCATCTTTGAACCATCTTCAACAGTGATGTCAAAGGTGCTTTGCAATCGACCTGCATCCATTTCGTCTTGTGTAATGACGTTTGAAATATTCTTTACAGCAACTTTCATGTTCAGGCCCCCTGCTTGCTACGTGTACTTACGTAGGTGATTTCGAGTGGATGTTGTTCTTCATTGGAACGAAGAGCATCACGGAATCGAATCAGTCTCTTTGCAGGTCCTGGGACACTGCCTTTGACCAGAATGTAATCCGAGTTGACTTCACCATAGTGAAGGAATCCACCAGATGGTGTAATGGAGTGGTCTTCTGGGTTTGCGATTCGAAGAACACGCTTGTTGAATTCAGTTCGCTGATGGTAACCAGTTTGACCACCTTGACGAATCGTCTTACGAACATACCCTGTACCGAAGTCACCCATGTTACCGTGTTGACGTCGCTTCTTGGAGTTCTTGTGAGATTGAAGTTTTCCTCCAAATCTCTTGATAACACCTTGCCATCCGTATCCTTTGGTAACTGCAACGATATCTGTCATTGCGCCTTCTACGAATGCATCAGTGAATGATACTTCTTGACCGAGGCGTTCTTGAGCGAATGCGAGTTGATCGCTGGAAGCTCCACCATCAAGACCAACTTCCATAACTTCAGGTACCTTGGATGGTGAACCGGTTACGTTGGATGGTTGTGTTGCTACAATAAGGCGAACTTCGCAAAGATCTTGCTTTCCGAGGTTCTCGAAATGCTCTTCTGCGTTGTGGTTCTTACGGTTTGAAACACGTTGGAAAATTTCAGGGAAGGATTCAGTAAGAGATTCTGCGTCGACCCATACTTCGCCAGCGGCTTGCTTTCCGTAAGGCGTCATTCGGTATCCACGGACACCGAGAATTCGCATCTTTGGTACTTCGACAACAGTGACTGGAACACGAATTTCCTGTCCTGCACTTGTTGATCGTGGATTTAGGTCTCGAGCAAGAACGTGTGTCATTCCTGCTTTCCAACCTGCAAATCCTTGCATTCTTACTTCACTTGCATCGCTTGTAGGCCATGACTTGACGTGACCGAACGGTCTGTTGGCCCGCTTACGCGGGCTAAACGCCATGCTACCTCGGCGTGGGTGGTTTCTCTTTGCCATTTTGGGCTCCTCCATAATTCTACAACACAGAGGCTCCGTAGAGCGTGCGAGGGCTCGTCGGGCCAGGAGTAGCCGTGACACAGAGCGCCATTCCCACAAACGGGGGACGGTGCCAGTGGGTTCCTTTCGGATTGCCCTAAGTGTCTGGCTGCTCACCTTTGGAGCATCCCTCCGACTTTCCACCCATATATGAGTAGTTCGGTTTAGAAGCAGTTGAAAATAAAGCGACGTTGGCTCGTTTTCTAGCCTGCACATCATCCTTTTGAACCCTCGCCATTAACCCTGTTCATGCCTGAATTGTGCCATCCGTTTCTCAACGATGGTATCGAAGCAAGAGCATATCAAATCGCTGCAGCAAAAGAATGCATTCGTACATCTACCCTCTTGGTTATGCCCACAGGATTTGGGAAGACCGCAGTTCAATGGTACTGCATGGCTGAAGCTCTGGCAACCGATGTTGAAAAAATTGTTCTTACAGCACCCACTGTTGGCCTTGTTGAACAACAGAGAAAGATGGCTGTTGAGAGACTTAACCTTTCATCAGATCTTATCAAAACATACACTGGAAGTGACCGACCTGCTAGACGGGGCCTTCTTTGGGAAGAGGGGAAACTCATCATCGCAACGCCACAAGTCATACGCAACGACGTCGACTCAGGATTGATTTCCTTGGACAATGTAGGACTTCTCATTGTCGATGAAGCCCATCACGCAAAAGGAAATCATGCAACTGCACAGGTTGCCGACCGTTACAAAGAACAGGGAAAGAAAAGTTGGATTGTAGCTGCAACGGCTAGCCCAGGCTCAACCAAGAAAAATATTGAAGCATTGAGAACAAGACTTGGTGTAGAACAAATATTTGTTGCTCATCGAGAAGATTCGCTTCTCAAACCCTATGCAGTCGATATGAACATTGCAACAATACGCTTGATGCTTGATAGTACAACTGTGTCTCTACTCGAACCTCTTGAGGCTGATCAACTCAGTCAAACAGATGTATTGCGTCGCCAAGGATTCCTTGCCCCTACAGAACACATTACAGCAGGGATTATTGAAGAAGCAGCTCAACGGGCAAGTATTGCAATATCGAGACGTGACCCTCGTGGATATGATGCTGCAAAGCGAATCTCCGATGTTCGTAGAATGCATATGTTGCTGGATTTGATTAAAACGCAGGGAATTCGTTCCGCTCGTTCCTATCTCCAAAGAGCAGAGGAGGAAAGCAGAGATGGGGAGCGTTCAACAAGTCGATTCTTGAAAAAATCTGTCATTCATAATTTTAGATTAGCAGTAGAATCGATTGACGAGTGCCATCCTAAAAGACAACAAGTATCGACACTTGTCAGGAAGCATCTTGATGAATTTCCACAAGACAGAATACTCATTTTCAGCGAATACAGAGATACTGTAAGCCATCTTGTTGAGGACCTCAATCTGATTCCAGGAGCAAATGTTGATCGTTTCATTGGCCAAAGTAAACGCGGAAAGCGACAGGGTATGACCCAAAAACAACAACTGGAACAATTGGAACGGTTTCGTGAAGGAGAGATCAATGTCCTTGTAGCAACATCAGTTGGAGAGGAAGGATTGGATGTACCGTCTGCTTCGATGGTTCTTTTCTATGAGCCAGTTCCAAGTGCAATTCGTGCCATTCAACGTCGGGGAAGAACTGCTCGTCAAAGCAGTGGTTCTGTGCACGTTCTAGTCGCCAATAATACGAGAGATGTCTACGTTCTCCAAGCATCACAAATCAAGGAAGCGAGAATGCACAGTGTGTTGGGACGGATGAGGGGAATTACCACGTTAACATCTGACCGCATTGAAGATGTTTCTATGCCGATGTTTTCTGTTCAAATTGAAGGAAAGACAATCTCTGCGGGGGAATTTCTCACTTCTGAAATGAATCATTATAAATCTATAGAAGAGAGTTTAGAGGATGAAAAGGAAACCTCAACAAAATCAAATCCAGTGGAAGGGAGCAAAACGGGAGAAAAGAAAGTCTACACACGTTCAAGGGGTCAAAAGAGTCTCTTTGAATTTGGTTCTGAAGAAAAAACAGACCCATGGAAACCGATCTTGGATGGTCGAGATGAAATCAACCGCCAATAATCTTGACACGTGTTCTTAGT
>Ga0208277_1000863_pt1 | contig 17851 bp, 17 predicted proteins | sample ETNtaG_5_FD_185782 | JGI IMG/M metagenome (GOLD analysis project Ga0208277, IMG submission 185782) | Marine microbial and viral communities from oxygen minimum zone, Eastern Pacific Ocean - ETNP201406SV205 (SPAdes) (version 2) | ecosystem: Environmental > Aquatic > Marine > Oceanic ...
GGGTGGAGTTCTGCCAAAGTGATTGCACGGTTCCAACGTAACATAAGCTGTGGATCCTTGAGTGGCTACTCCCTTTGCCTCCGCATCAGCAATCGCCATTTGTTCTGCATGTAATCCTCCTAAGTGATCATGCCATCCTTCAGCAATGATTTTTCCATCACGAACTAGCACACATCCAACCAAAGGATTTGGCATAACTCGATGCCGACCTCGCTCTGCGAGTTCGATTGCTCGCCGCATAAATTGAGCCTCATCGGTCATGCTGTTCGTCTCTCCGAATGCCTCATCACACTTGACTTCTACATTCGAGAGGATTCAAGTTTAGTTCCAGCCCTGAGGCAACCATGCCTAGGATAGCCTGCATCCTCAATCCCAACGCTCGGGATGGCCTATCACTCAAGCAGTGGGACGAATTTGAACGAGCGCTTGACAACTCTGGCTTCGATGTCGACCTGTACCAAACCGAAGCACCTGGTCATGCAATGGACATTGCAGAGAGTCTAATTAATTCAGACTACGAAATTGTCGTGGCGGTAGGTGGAGATGGCACTGTGCATGAGGTTGCATCGGGTCTGCGTGGTTCGGACAAGGTCATGGGTATACTTCCCATCGGAACCGGAAATGATTACGCCAGAGCGCACGGAATACCTGTTCCTAAAGGAAAGAAGTTCCCAGATTTGCAAGTTGCTGTCGATATCCTATCCAGTGGAACTAATCGGAGGGTCGGCTCACTAAGGATAGAAGGTCCACCCGCACCAGATCATCCTTCCAAGGCCGCTCCTATTGCTCGTGCATGTAATGGTGAGCCAGAGGCTCCCGGAAATCTAGTTCGTTGGAGCTTCCTAGAGTGTGACGGGGGAGTCACCTCTGTGATTAATCGAATGAAGGATGAGGGCCAATTCAAGAGAATCCGTGGCCCTAGGAAGTACGATGCACTTGGCATTAAGGCAATTTTGTCTTGGAAGAAGCAGACTGGAGAACTCAAAATCGATGGCGAAGAAGCAATTGAAGTAGACCTCTCTGGTCTTTTTTGTATGAGTCAGTGCCAAACCTTTGGTGGAGGTTACAAGGTAGCTCCCGGAGCCAAACCTACCCAAGGCCACTGTTCTTTGGTCATGGCATGGGGTTTGTCAAAAGTCCAGATGCTGATGTTGATGGGTCCGGTAAAGAAGGGAAAACACATTGGCAAGTGGGGGATAACTATGCAGAATGCAAGGAAGTTCGAAATCTCAACATCTTCAAATTCTCCTCTAATGATAGGGGTGGATGGTGAAGCGGTAATTACCACACCTGCTACTATGCAGTATCATGATGACCAGTTGACCGTACGTGGCGCTGCTTCGATTCCGAATGAATAGTGGCGCAGACGGAGAGATTTGAACTCCCGAGTCCAAGGGACACCGGATTTCAAATCCGGCGCAATACCAGGCTATGCGACGTCTGCAGTGGTCCACCGTAGCGGCTGCTTTTCATGAATCTATGCGGTGAACAAGGACCAATCAAAGTCCATAGTTTCCAGGTCTGCACCAATCTGGTAGGCCGGATGCGGCATCTGGATGTGTCAGTCCAACGAAGAGAACCATGATGATGATGAAGAAGGCAGGGAATAGTGCAGTCATGGTCAGAATTGCAGAATCCTCATCACCATACAAGTGCATAAAAATCGCAGCAATCATGATGAATTTTGGAATTGCAATTATGGTTAGAATCCACAAGGTTACTACCTTCTCGGTAGTATCATAACTCTCAGCAAATTCAGTTAGATCTAATCCAACAGCAGCCACTTCGATTAATGTTAGAATCATTAATCCGTAGAAATTCATCCAGTAAGGGTCTTGTCCAAATATCTTGTAATGTGCCATACCTAATCACCTCAATAAAGATAGAAGAATGGGAATACCAATACCCATATCAAATCCACAAAGTGCCAGTAAAGACCGAAGTACTCAATCGATACTGCATTCTTTGGAGTGTAACCGCCAAGCCATGCCTTGTAGGTCATGTAACTTAATCCAATGATTCCACCAGCTACGTGAGCACCGTGAGTTCCGGTAGTCACGTAGAACAGGGATGCCGAGACTTGTATGTCTGCTACCATGTGTGCTCCTGTTGCCTCATCAACGTAGGAGTGATGTTGGTAGTGGTCTGCATTAATTGTGTAGCCCTCATCTACGAGTGATATGATATCGTGTTCATGGAGTCCAATCGCACTAATCTCAGGAACGTAGAATCCGATAAACCACTCAACCATTTTCAAGGTAAGGAAAAGAATTGCAAGGAACCATGTTGTTCCTAAATATCTGTAGACTTTCTTTCTACGGGCTTCATCATCTAGGTCAGGCATCTTTGCGTAACGTAGTGCCTGAACAATGGTGAATGAAGAGATGATCAGAGCGAAGGTGTTGATTGCACCAGGTGCAATATGCCACCAGCTGGATGCGATAAGATGGCTTGCTGGCTCAAAGCAGGTAACTGTAACACCTTCTTGCCATCCGGTTGGATTTGTAACAGGATCAAACATTCCACGATCGAATACTGTGCCACAGTTTTCGATTCCTAATCTGTACCTCATGTAGGTGCTGAAAAGAGATGTGAAAACCATCATCTCAGACATTAGGAAGACCCAGATACCAACCTTTCTAATTTGTATCCCACGGAATGGAACTCCTGTTGCTAATGGTTCGTAATGGCCATCGAAGGATATGTCCTGCCTCCACCAAATAAATAGTGAGAACCCAACTACCATTAATCCAACTAAAATCATAGGGATATTTCCTGGGTTATAGGTTCCATAGGACCAAGCTTGGGCCATCCCAAAGAGGAAAATCGCAATTCCCATACTCATGAATAATGGCGAGAATGAATTGTGTGGAGCACCGTGCCCCCAGTCATGTGGACCCCATGGTTGAGGTGCATGATGGTCGTGATCGTAATCTCCGCTCAATGGCTCACCTCCTCATGATCTTCCGGCACCATCAATCGATTGAACCACTGTCCTAATCTTCCAGGCTCATGTGCAATGTGCTCGTTAGCATCCTTGAGAACTGGAGGATTATCCCAATCGAATGAAGGGGTCGGTGGTGGTGATGAAGTCATCCACTCGAATGACCATCCTCCCCACGGATCGGCAGGAGCCTTTTCCCCTCTGACCAGACTAATCAACATGTTAGCAACCATGATGAAGTTAGAGAAGAAGAATAGGAACGCACTTACTGATATGAAAAGGTTCCAATCAGCGGCCCACTCAGGTAGATTTGTGAAGTCGTCAGTTGTGATGAAGTAGGTGTGATGCCTTCTTGCCATTCCTACAACACCAAGCCTGTGCATAGGCCAAAAGATTCCATTGTAAGTTACGAATGCAGTCAAGAAGTGCAGAGTACCCAACCTTTCGTCAAGCATTCGCCCAGTCATCTTTGGATACCAATAGTAAATCGCTGAGAAGAATCCGAAGACAGTACCTCCTACCAATACATAGTGGAAGTGAGCTACTACGAAGTATGTCTCGTGGAGGTGAGTGTCCATGGCGATTGAGGGGAAGAACATCCCCGATATTCCACCAAGAGTGAAGGTCACTAAGAATCCGAGTGCCCACAAAGTGTGTGTACGATAGACGAGTGAACCTCCGTGCATAGTTTTCAACCAATTGAAGATCTTGATACCAGTAGGAACAGCGACTAACATAGTTGTGAGCATTGTAACGAATCTTAGTGAAGGTGACATTCCGGAGGTAAACATGTGGTGCCCGTAAACGATGAAAGCCACGACTCCTATTCCCGCCATTGCATAAACCATTGAACGATATCCAAAGATGGAGCGCCTTGCGGATGTAGCAAGGACCTCTGAAATTACACCGAATGCCGGTACTATAACCACGTATACCTCAGGATGTCCGAAGTACCAGAACAGGTGACTCCAGAGTAATGGATCACCTCCAGCAGATATGTCATAGAATGCAGTTGAGATAGTTCTGTCAAGATAGACTTGAATTAGCCCTACTCCAAACGCTGGAATTGAAAGGAATAACATTAGGTTGGCAACCAATATACTCCATGTGAACAAAGGCATCTGCATCCAACCCATACCTTCTGCTCGCATTACTGCCATCGTGGTTAGGAAGTTGATTCCTGTTAGGGTCGAGGATGCTACCAGCATAATCTGTCCAGCGACCCACATTGTAACTCCGGTATGGGCGCCTTCCGTGACGATGTAAGGTGCGTATCCGGTCCATCCTGTATCTGCCCCCTCTCCTGTAAATACGCCGGTAAAAATCAGCAATGCAGCAAATGGTTGTAGCCAGAAAGATAGAGCATTCAATCTTGGCATAGCAAGGTCCGGTGCTCCAATTTGGAGGGGCACCATCCAATTTGCAAACCCGTTAATCAAAGGCATTGCTGCTAAGAAAATCATTGTAGTTCCATGTAGTGTGAAGAATGAGTTGTATTGATCTTGAGAAATGAAATCATTACCAGGAACTGCTAATTGAATCCTTATCATCATAGCAAGAATTCCGCCGATGCCGAGGAAGAATAGTCCCTGAACGAAATATAGAGTTCCAATCTTCTTGTGGTCTGTGCTAGTTAGCCATTCTGTTAGCCAAGGTGCTAGGTGTTGCCAATCAAAGGAATCAGGATTAGTTCTGTAGAATCCGTATAGAACCGTGATTCCAAGAAGTATTCCAGAGATAATGATTAGAGTTGCTAATACCTTGTAGGGGTCTGCTTCTTCTAACCCAGGACCTAATGATCCTGCAACTTTCAGAGTTAGTTTATTCCATTGATCTTCCGGACCAGCATTTCCATCTCCGTTAACAGAGTTGACGTGGACTACGAAGTCAACATCTCTGCCGTGACTTGGAGCGATCCACTCTACAGTCCATGTTCGGTAATCGTTACCAGCCTCTGTGTGAGTAACCTCAGATGGGCCATTAGATTGAACAGTCGCGTCTAGAGGAGTGATTTCACCACCAGATGCCCATAGGTTGAATCCTCCAAGATTCGCATTTCCATCAGCAGATGGACCACCAGCGAAGGAAATTGTAACCTGATAGGTCTCAGACATGTTGTATTCTTCTGGAAGCCCATCCAGAGTCACCGCCACACCAGCAGTAGGAGCAGCGGCGTGACAATTGCATCCACCAGCACTAATCTGGTCATAATTTACGCCCGTAGGTAAGGAGTTCACAGCCGGAGATACAACCATTGCTATGGATATCAAGATTAAAGCAACCATGCTCCGCGAAATTGTAATATTTCTTCCCATATCTTTCAACTCCTCAGGCGTGGATAGTGACGCCTGCCATCATGTAGGCGTGGTCATCTCCACAATATTCAGTACATAGCAGAAGGAAGTCTTCTACATCTTCAGCGAGAATCCAAACAGTGGTTGTCTGTCCTGGAAGAACGTCTTCTTTGACTCCTAACGAGACAAACCAAGGGGCATGAGTTACATCTTCAGAAGTCATGTATGCGAGGTATGCATTCCCCGCCTGTAAAGAGAGATGAGGTACGGCTCTTCCATCTGCTTCAGTAAATCCTGACTCACATAATTCTGCTTCGAGTGTGCCACAATCAAAACTCCAAACCCACTGCTTGGCTGTTATTTCGATGGTGTGATAGCAATCTGCTGTGTACTCTCCTTTCAATTCTGCATCTGGGTCGAAATATAAGTTCGAACCATCGTAATCAGGAGCATCGTAAACACACTCGTTACCAAAGTGTCCACCATCTGGGGAAGCCCAAATGTTGTCCAATGGAGCCCAAGAGATATAGGTAAGATAGACGATTAGTATAAACGGAACAATCGTCCACGCCAATTCCAATTTTAGGTCATCATTTTCAGCAGGAAAAACTCCAACTTCTAGATTGTCTATATTGGGGTTTTCTCCATCCTCTGAGCGATAGAAAAATGAGTGATGATATAGCCATCCAAAGGTGAACAATGCGACCAAAGCCGACCAGGCAAGATACTCATTCCAGAGGCTGTCGTATAGAGGTGTGATGAGACTCATCGTTATCTCCAATCCGACCGCGTGTGAAAGTCCCTCATAAGTGTGAGGTTTGCAATACCTGAGGAAAGGTCCGACGTAGTCGGAAATGACTTCAAACGACTAACTGTCGTGAGTCTATCTAGATAAGGACTGAATTGGTCAACAAAAATGACTTTTTTCCAAGAGGCGAGGACAGATGGGGGCTAGTGATTGGCTTCAAGATAGGACGAAATCTTCGGGCCCCCCTACCAGGGAAGCCCGCTTCAATTTGGCAGCTCGTGCCTTCGCAGAAAGTCAACTCCGAAATCGAATACCATCAGATGGTGGAGCCGGTTGTCCAATTGTGGTCGAGGGAAAGAGAGACAAGGAGGCGCTAAGAGCTCTAGGATTTGAAGGGCCGATTGAACTAATTAATCGCGGTTGGGATAGATCTCGACTGGTAGCATATTTCTATGATACATACGGAACTCGAAATACAATCGATGGCGGACCACCTCTGATATTGTTAATGGATTGGGACCGCACTGGGGGACGGATTCAAACCACCCTAAGAGATCGGCTTAATTCACTAGATGTTCCAATTGATGAAAATCTCAGAAAGGTTCTGTTAAGGACCATGAAGCCAGAGGGAAAAACCGTCGAAGCCCTAGCACCATTTGCTAAGGCTCTGAGGCCGCTTATTGAAGACCAATTCGATAGAATATAGCTCATTTTGGAAATGAAGTGAGACTCTCTTTGACCGTGTTTAGTACTAGATGAGTAACCGAACGTTTTACACCATCCATAGAAAGCAAATTCTTAGATAAGTCATCGAGGTCATTTCTATCGCTGGCTCTGGCAATTATCATTGAATCGAATTCACCAGTAACATCGTAGACGCCGTAGACTCTAGAGTCGCGAGCAATTATCTCCTGAATTTCGATAAGACGACCCTTCTGAATTCTTAGTCCAATTACGACATTCAACCCCCATCCTACCTTCTCCGAATCGAGTATCACGCGGTACCCCTTGATGACTCGATTTTCTTCTAATTTCTTCACTCGATTACTAACTGTGCCGAGTGAAACACCGACCTCCTCTGCGATGCCGCGCAGCGATGTTCTAGCATCGCGCTCTAGAACCTCAATGATTCTACGGTCGGTATCGTCCAGCATGAATATCCCTCAGGAGACTGGGCTCGAGGCATCAGGCTATTGAACATTCACCTCAAAAAACGAGACATGATTGAACGTATGTTCATTCTTCTTCCTCGACTGCTATTGCTCTCATTCGTCGTAAAACATACAGTTCTGCAGTTCTCATCATTAGGCTCACTCGGCCACCAATCCAAACAGGAATAGTGTTCCCATTTGCCTCATCTAGCAACAGGAAATTACCTCTGACCGATGATAGTTTTGGACTCACTAAAGAAGGGTCTGGCTCATCTCCTGATAGTAAGGAATCGATAACTTTCGATGGGACTTCAGTCAGTCCTTGTTTGATCCCATCAGCGATTACTTTCGCCGCCGAACCAACAATTCGTTCAAACTCTCCACGACGCAAATGAATTGCCTCAAGTCCGAGATAAACCACCTTCAGAGGTCGCCAACGTCTACCCGGAATTCGAGTCCTTCCGCCTCTCCGACTTCTTTCTGAGGACCAAATTTCGTGAGCTTGGGGTGTCGACCAGAGAACCTTCTTGCCTCGCACCCAGAGGTCGTCGGGAAGGTGCCCCAATCGCTTTTCCAAGATTGTTCTAGTTTCGGAAGAAATTGGTTGAGGAATGTCTTCGTTATCTACCGGTGCTTCTTCTTCCGTCAACTCCCGGTGGACTCTAACATTGCCTTCTTCTCCTTGAGACGATTGCTTCTCAATTACCGCAAGGAAAAATCCACCAGCCTTTGATTCGTCATTCCATACCCGCATACATAGTGGGAGGGCATCAATAATCTCTGTTTCAGAAGGAGGAAGGAAACTGGCTTGCACTTGATTATCCTGAACAATTGAACATTCATCGGAAAGCAAAGACCATTTTTTCATTCCCTTGGACGCAACCAAGTCTGGAATCAAATCGTGGGCTGAAATCAATCTCAATGATGGGTCTTTTCTGAGAACTTCTGCAACCACAGCTTCGTTTTCTACAGGATCGAGAGAACAGGTTGAGTAGACTACTCTTCCATCTGGCTTGACAAGTTTGGTAGCGCGATCCAAAATATCGATTTGCAACTTTTGCATTGAACGCCCACCATTTGGCTTCCAGCGAGACCAAACATCGGGATTTTTTCGTGTAGTACCGGTACCGGTGCAGGGTGCATCAACTAATATTCGGTCATACCCAAATTCGGGCACCTTGGGAAAATGACGTGCATCATGATTGACGATGATATTGCTTCTCGAACGATGTCTCTGCATATTGGATACTAGCAGATTCACTCGACCTCTGACTACTTCGTTCGCGACAACGACTCCCGAATTATTCAGATGTTCTGCAATTTGAGAAGTCTTAGATCCTGGGCTGGCGCATAGGTCTAGGATATATTCGCCAGGTTTCGGTTCCAAAGCCAGCACAGGCAACATCGATACGGCCTCTTGCCGAGTTAACCGTCCAGTTTCATGTAAAGCAGCTAAGGTAGATTTCACCTCTCCTTCTGCCTTACCACGTGGAAACGGCATAGTCCAAGCAGAACCGACTCCATTGAACCACTCAATTGGCTTACAGCCTAATGATTTAAGCCAGTTTTCAATCCATTCTTGATCGCCAGATAAGGGGTTTACTCGCACTGTTTCTGGAAGCCTTTCATACGCGTGTGCGAACCAAGAATCCGAATTTTTTCGCCAGCATCTTACGGCCTTCAATAACAGGCTAGCGCGCGCGGCCTCATCCCAATCGACCTCCTCTCGCACAAGGCCGCGTCAATCATCTTGACCATCAAGCGATTGGCTCTGGCAATCTCACTGCCCCAAAGAATTTGTATTCCTACCCCAAACAAATTCGTAAACGGTTAAACCTCCAACTACGCGCTCGCTATTCACGGCGTATGCCGTATGGGATGCACATGACTGGACTGAGAAGAAGAATTGCGAGAAGCCCGACCGAACCTAATCGAACGACAAATACGGAGGCCAAACGAAAGTTACTCGGCCTAGTTGAACGAGCGAGGAAGAATGGTATAGGGCAAGGTCCGCTGGCTCCAGTTGAGGCCTTGATTACAGTCGATCAAGAAGAATGGGTTTGGCAAGTTGTAGACAGAGATGTTCTAGAGGTCTTGTCTCACAGATTAGTATTCGAATCTTCGGCTGGAAAGCGCCGCGAAATTTTGATGACCGCCGGTATCGATACTGCAATGGATGCGGCCTCAAAGATTGTTGAACTCGATGGCGGCTGTGTACTAATTGAGACGCTAGACCCTTGATTTTGCTTGATTTAGCAGAATTAATTCGAAATTCGCTAGGTTCTTTGGTTTCGCCGTCTTGAAATAGTGTAGGTAGGTGCGACGGCCCAATGGCGAAGGATAAGAAGGGTAGCGGCATCCAGCAAGCAGCGGGTTTAATCCGCTACTTCGACGAGGAGTCAGAGGATGCCATTCAGATCAGTAAAGGAATGGTCTACGCTGCTTGTGTGGTCTTCTCTCTAACAATTTATCTGCAATACAATGGAGTTTGGGCATGGATGGCCGACGTTCTATCCGGAATCGTCTGATTACTCTTCACCAGTCAAATCAACTACTGGTAATTCATCCTCTAGCAGGTGTGAAGCTTCGACTTCTTCTTTCTCGGTTTTGTCCCACCAAGTCAAAATTTCAGAACCAGATGCAGCTGCCTCCGATGACCTAACTCCGGTTGTGGGATCTGCTTCAACCAGAGTCTGGGTTGCTCTTGCTAGAGCCCTTTCCACGGCTGGAGCATTGTGATCGGCAAGGGCCGCCCGAGCCTCATCCAAATTCTGGTCAGCTTGATTTAGGATGATTTCGATATCCTCGTCTCCACGGAGCGCCGAAACTTTTTCCGAAAGATTGGTGATTTCTTCATTCATCTCATCTCTAGCATGGTGGATTAGCCCCTTCCAAGCGCTACGATGTTCGGAAATTGTAGCGCTGGTTCTCTTCTCAAATTTCGATATCCATGAAGGTTCCCATGGATTACGACCTAAGGTGGCGGCTATATCGTGTACTATACGTGCACGTAGAGCCAGCGGACCAGTGATTTCGATTCGATTAACAAAACATCTGGCCACCAACCCGAACCCCCAATATGAGTCGGATAGTACAACCATCGAAACATCACCTGCTGAGGTTGAGAATCTCCATCGCTGCTCATCATAACCCGGTTTAGATTCGAAAAATGGAGGGTCAGCAGGGCCAAGAGAGCGGAGAGCCGCCCTAGCAACATCTCCGAGATATACAGTTGAGTTGCCCTTGATTCCCGCTGGACGAAGCCTTCCTTCGATGTCGATTGACATCTGAGGTTGTCCTTCTCGCACCTGAGCCCATAGGACGGTTTTGTTTGGGTCGAGGCCGATTGTTCCCTCCACTACCGACTCGGCCTCGTCATCCATGATGAAGGCTGAACAGACTTCGCGTTCAACGTTGCGTGCAGACGAGAATGCTCAAGTTCCGTCTGTTTGAACACTACTCTGTGCCGCGACGCAAGTACGGACGACTTACGAAAGTCGTAGAACTTCCTCCAAAGGATAACTGTTCACGTTGCCGTGCAGGAAAGTATTGCCCACTCCCCGGTCATTCGGGAAATACTGTACAACCGGAACGTGAATGGCAGGGTCCAGAAATTGTCGATAAGCGACAAAACAAAAAAAATCCCGCAAAGAAATGAATCGGCTAATCTTGCTGAATCGCTGTAGCTGGGACCATCAGATATTCGCTTTCCAATTCATCTTCAACTTCCGAATCGATTTCGAACTTCTCCAATTCTGGTAAGCGCTGAGCCCTGTGGTAAATCTCTCTCAGAGTCTGGTCACTAATCTCCAGATATACTCTGGTTGTTGCAATACTTGCATGCCCCAATAATCTCTGAATTGTAACCAAATCTGCACCACGCTCGAGCAATCCGGTAGCAAATGTGTGTCTCAATGTGTGAGGTGATAGTCGAGCGCGAGGAATTTCAGCCTCGTCTGCCAATCTATCAATTAATTTCTGAATAGACCTCGGATTGATTCTGTTTCCTCTACTAGAAAGGAAGAGAGCCCTTTCTGAGTCTTCGCTTTCTAGCATCTTTGAGCGCATTGTCCTAATCGGATTCCACGCTTCAATTGCCTCCGTAGTATTCTTTGTAAACAGCACAGTTCGATCCTTTTCTCCCTTACCACCGATTACTAGTGCAGACAGGTCCTCATGATCGACATCGTCGATGTCTAAATTACATAATTCAGAGATTCGCAATCCAGTGTCCAACATTGTGGTAACTATAGGATGGGCTAATGGATCTTCCATTCTAAGCGCCGCAGAACGAACTTTCAGGACCTCTGAACGACCTAATGGTCGTGGAAGAGGTCGGCGGCGTGCCGGTCTTTGTACCCACTCGGGAACAGTATATCCAAGCCACTTGAGGAGGTGAGAGACCGCCGCGATTCTGGCGTTGATTGTAGCAGGACGCAAATCTCCTAGACCATTCAACCAGGCATCCACACGCCCGGTAGATGGATCAGCGCGCTCATGGTAAACCCTTACGGGAATAATTTGGGCTTGTTCCCAAGATAGATCATCTTCACCCGGTAAAACAGTTGTCGAAAAATCGCGCGCAGCCACTATGTATGCACGAATTGTGTGCTTTGATTTCTTTTCTGTGCGCAACTGACCCGCCCAGCATTCAAACCAAGGTAGGGCCGCTAATCGCATTAGTCTCGTAGGTAGGGCATTTACCACGCTGGATTGGCTAATTGTAGAGGAAGTTTCGAACCGCCCCTGCGTAACCTCTCGGCCAGCAATTCCTCTATCTTCGCCTTCCATATCTTGGTCCCTCGCCTATTTCCGTCGCGAACGACGGGTGCATCCCTGCCCATATGGGCGAGCCTAAGTGTGTCTATCCAAACTTGAATGCTTCTGATGTGGCGAGCCATACGGCTAGGTTTTTGAGTAGTAAGAAAAAAAGCCGTTTAATGATTTCAATCAGTAATCACTGAAGACTCGTCAGAGGACGAATTTACGAATTCTTCTTCTTCCTTGTTTTGTCTTTCAACCGCTTCTAAACGCTTGTTGAGATGTTCAGCAACCGCTCCAGCGACATTTACTCTAGATGCTCCCTCGATTCCCTCGAGACCGGGACTGGAGTTGACTTCTAGTACAAGTGGGCCGTTGGCCGATTCTAATAGGTCTACACCTGCAATATCCATGCCGAGGATATTTGCTGCTGAAAGAGCTACTGAGACAAATTCCTCATTCAATTGAACTCGTTCTACACTCCCTCCAAGGTGGAAGTTAGATCGAAACTCACTTCCTGATGCTCGACGACGCATCGCAGCTGCGACCTTGCCCCCAACAACAAGAACCCGGATGTCTTTACCATGAGACTCCTCAATATATGTCTGGACTAGTGGTTTCATTCCTCTCTCAAGCATTTGGCTGACTAGTTGTCTTACTTGCGGATAGTTTCTAGCAAGAAATACACCAGAACCTTGGGTCCCCTCGGTTGCCTTTACCACACAAGGAACTCCACCCACTCGTGCCAATGCACTGTCTATGTCGGTTGTAGAAGCGACGTGAGCTGTGACCGGAATAGGAACTCCTGCGTCCGCCATCACTTGGCTAGCTAGTAGTTTGTCTCGACTCTGTTCAATAGAAAGTGACTGATTCAGGACAATTACTCCCATTTGCTCAAATTGGCGAACAATCGCTACACCGCGTCTAGTAATCGAGTATCCAATTCGAGGAATGACCGCTTCACATTCGATAGGCCATCCTCGGTGAAAAATACGTCCACCCTTTTCATCAACCACTACCGTGAGCGATAATGGATCAATGATTCGAACTGCCCATCCTGCCTTCTGGGCTTCCTCTGCAAGACGGCGGGTTGAGTACAACCTCGGACCGCGCGAGAGGATGACCAAGCGTGGGTACATATTCCGCGCCCACAACCACCCCTTCTTGAGTCTGACGGATGTAAAATGGGATGAGGTCATTCTCGATTTCCCCTTCTAATGTCTAAATTTGCTAAAAATCAGATATTCCGGCGACCACTCACACACGCACGTATGCACGTTCCGCAAAGCGGAACGCCGAAGGGGTTGAAAGCCCCAGTGTACGACTACCGAGAGTAAGTCGAACAGGAGGGATGGGTCTGGATCGTGATTCACTATCATCAATGAAGGTCTCGGAACTACGCACTTTGTGCAAAGAAAAGGGACTACTAATCTCCGGAAAGAAGGAGGAATTGATATCTCGTTTACTAGGTGAAAAGGTTTCTGAAAAGTCTCCTGAAACAAAAGTCGCTTCGTCCAGTTCAGAACAAGATAAGGACGATGCAATAGATCGTCTTCTTTCCCGTATAGAGTCTGGTGGTGCGGGAGAACCATTGGACGAATCGGTAGAACCCGAACCAGTAGAGGTACTCGAAGCAGAAGTCATGGAGGCTGACATAGTCGAGACCGAAATTGAATCAGATGCAGAGGACGAACTAGAGTTAGTGCTAGATAGTGAAGAGGAAGAGATAACTCCAGTAATCAAACAACCTGAGATAATCCTTGAGGAAGAGGAAGAAGATGCTTGGACTGGGGGCGTGATAGCTAATGAAATTGAACCTGTATTAGTTGCAGACGAACTCGATTCAGATGCAGAAGAAGCCTCGATTACAATAACAATACCTAGCCTATCTTCGATTGAATTCTCGCCGAAAGTTATCGCAGCGATTACTATCTCAGCCCTAATTCTTGGAGCGATAGGATTCACCTTCTTTATGCAACAAGATTCCTCATTCCAAGCGAGAACTCTCCACTATGGGGATAGTATGGAATTCAACATTCTGAGCTCCAGTATTGAAGTCGAGGGAGACGATATGGTTGCAATATTCCGAGATGCTGCTTCTGGCCCTCTCGATGATGCCTGTGGAGAACTATCTGCAAACATTGTCTCAGGAACTGGCAGCATTAGTATTCGAAATGGAAATCCTGCGGAGATTATACATCCTTCAGATAAACAATATAGCGGTGCAGTAAACGCTTTGGATGCATTTGGAAGGACGCATTTGACCGCTGAGAAAGTAATTGATCATGAGATGAATATAGACTTGAGCGGTAAGACTTGGCGAGATGAAGGAGAATGTGGAACCCTAGGTTGGATTTTGAATGACAATAACTTGGACATGACAACAAGAACTTGGACTGATATCGGAGATAAGCAGTTGATTAGAACAAGTACAGATTTGTCGATTTTGGATTCAGAAAATCAAGCCACAAACCTAGAAGCCACAACTTTCGGTCTTGATTCAATTTCAGGATTAGGGGTGGTATCTTCCTATGTCTTCTTACCTCTTACTCCCCTAGATTTGTACGAATTTTTTGGAGACAAATCTTTGACTTCAGGCACTACATCTGAAGCTGATTCAGAATGGTCTTGGACAGTAGGTAGTGAAATCAATGATAATGACCATGGTTTGGTTTATCCAATTTCTATGTCTCATCCGGAATTTGATGCTTGTAACGGTCGCATTACAATCAACTTGTTGGTCAAAAGCGGTGTCTCATGGCCGGTGCAACAAGATGCAAATATCGTAATTGATAAGAATCAGAAATCAAGTGATTGTGGCTTGATTGAAACCTCGCTTTCAGATGCCGCAATTCCGGATGGAAGAATCACAATTTCATTCTCGATGAGAGCCATCAAAGGAGGAATCAACTCAGGTTCAACGGCAATTGAATGGTTGGTGGATTACACCAGCAAACCGGGTCCCGGTGAAGATCGACCTGGGACTAGCGCCCAGAGGTCTTGGGGTGTTGCTATGCCGGATGAAAGTACGATTCGCTCTTGGGATCTCGAGTCGGCCTTGGAATGTACACTTGCAAACTATTCCACAAGCGGCGTCGCTACCGCAATAGAACAGGGTGGATATATTTGGAGAGCATCAACCATGGACGTCGACTCAAAAATTCAATGGAATATGTCGTGGGTAACCGATGATGAAAGAGCTGGTTGGACAGTTGTTGAGGAAGATAATGCTGGCTGTTCACTAGTTGACGATGAAAATATGGACGACGGAACGGTTCAATGGAATCGTAACGCTATACCTGATACATTAACCATGAATTCATTAGAATCTAGATTACTCTCATCTTCAAGATACCCGGGATTGAATATGCACATCAATGACGGAAGCGGAGGATGGGATGATGGCGTCGAATATGGTTACAGACTATCTGTAACTCAGGATAATGAGATATTCGACGTAATTCCAATCAGTCTAGGAGAAGGTGCAGTCAGCGTTCATGTAGAGAAATCTTGGACGGATGGCAATAACAGAAATCACGATGTTGTTTGTATTATGGACGCTGAGAACGCTAGGCTTCTCGGATGGTATCATTTCTGGGCACCTCCTAACTGATTTGGCATCTTGGATTTAGTTCGCTAAAGGCATCTGTGTTGTTTTTCAGTGGCGGCACATTGAACAGCCTTCCGAGCGCCGTAGGCGCTCGTATGTCTGTCGATAGAGAGGTAGAAGATCTGCCCGAGGCAGGCTCAGCACCGCTGATTATCGATGCTGAATTCACAGAAGTCGAAGACAAGGGTCTACCGACTTTAGACACCGTTGATGAGATTAGTACCGCTCGGGCAAGAACCCCGCTCGAGTTGCCCCAATCAGGACCAACTCCAGAGGGTAGGGCTAGGGTAGTTACAATCATCAATCAGAAAGGAGGAGTTGGTAAAACTACGAGTGTAATCAATATCGCTGCGCAATTGGCCCTACGTGGACACAAGGTATTGGTCGTAGACGCAGATTCTCAAGGGAATTGCGCAACGGGACTCGGAGTAAACAAGAGTAGAGTCAAAACCACTACTCGAGATTTAATCCTCAATCCGGAAAGTGCGGTTGAAAGCCGCCATGCAACCGCTGTTGATGGCGTTCACATAATCGTAGGAGATCGCACCCTCGTTGGCCTAGAACAAGAGATGTTACGACAACTTGGTAGAGAGCGAAGATTGACTGATGCACTAACTCCACTTTTACCGCATTACGATGTAGTGATTATTGATACACCACCATCATTGGGATTGGTGACAATCAATGCACTGGTCGCAAGTGATGGAATAATAATTCCAGTTCAGACAGAGTATTTTGCTCTAGAAGGCTTAGCCATGTTGGCGGGTACAATTAGAGAGATTAGAGGACTTCTAAATCCAAGATTAGGAGTTGATGGCGTTATGCTTACCATGCATGCTCCGACTTTACTCAATGAACAGGTTGCAAGTGAAGTAAAGGAGGCATTCCCAGAGTTACTAATCGAGCCTGCTATTCGACGTAATATCAAGTTGGCAGAAGCACCTAGTCACGGCATACCAATCCATCTCCATGATCCAAATAGCAACGGCGGTCAGGACTACCAGAAAGTCTCCAGTGTGCTCGAATCACGTTGGGGGCTCTGAGCATGTCTGAACCAGTCGATACTCCTCATGTAGCGGTGCTGTGGATGATTTTTGGAAGTCTTTGCTTTGGGACAATGAATGCACTAGTCAAGTATACCAGTGGGCTAGAAGGAATCGATGTTTGGATGATAATTTTAGTTCGTTCTGCTGTAATAGCATTCGCAGTTGTTGGCTTTGCTTTTAGTCGAGGAATTTCCTTGAAAATTAATAATCCAAAGATCATGTTCCTACGGTGTGCGGTCGGCCTAACAGCAATGATACTGTATTTTTCCTCATTAGCGAAAATCCCACTCGGGCAAGCCGTAACCCTGCAGTATACCGCCCCTTTGTTTGTAGCATTACTTTCTGGAAGAGTGATTGCTGAGAAGGTACAGCCTTCTGTAATTGCCCTAGTGGTTACGGCATTTACAGGGATTGTTCTGATTGTATCGCCCAACCTAGGTTCAATTGAGCCGTATGCTTTGCTTGCACTTGGATCAGGCTTCTTTGCTGCTTTAGCGTATATCTACGTTAGAGAATTGAGGAAGACGGATTCTCCTACCTCGGTTGTATTTTGGTTTGCTGTATTTTCGGTCGCAGGTTCAACTATCCAGGCCGCTCCAGATCTGTTTAGTCTTGACCTCCATACTTTTGCTGCATTGGTCGGTGTTGGTATCGGAGCTGGTGGAGGTCAGGTTGGGATAACTATGGCTTATCACAAAGCCAACGCCGCCTGGGTAAGTGCCTTTTCTTATGGTACAGTAATAATCGCAACAATGTATGGTTTCGTTCTATTCGATGAGACCCTCAGTATTGCTGATTGGGCCGGTGGAATACTGATTATCGGGTCCGGAATTGCACTGATATTCCTCGCGCCGCCATCCCAGCCTCTTGAGAAATCTAGCCAGCATTGAAATCTAGGAGTCCATCTGAGAAACCGATGGAGATCACGTTGACCTTCGTTGGTCTCTTCCTTCTCGGTTGTGGTTTGGGTTATCCTGTCATGATTTTTGCAAAGAATCGAGGTCCAATTCCTTGGCTTATGCTTCCACTTGTTGGTTACTCTATTCCATTATTCACAATAGGCCCTCATCCGATTGTTCTCGGGCTATACCTACCTTTAGCTGGCTACCTGCTATATGTTGGTCAGATGGTGATTCGTAACCCGAGTGCAATCAATGAATTTTGGGAAAGTTTCGGCAATCAAGAGTGATCGCAAGGGTACCCTTGCGATTTACGCTAGGTCAATTTATTGATGGTATTTCCATCATCCAAATATCAAAATTTCCAGATCTATCAGAGTGGAAAGCGATATAATTTC
>Ga0208277_1000864_pt1 | contig 17850 bp, 10 predicted proteins | sample ETNtaG_5_FD_185782 | JGI IMG/M metagenome (GOLD analysis project Ga0208277, IMG submission 185782) | Marine microbial and viral communities from oxygen minimum zone, Eastern Pacific Ocean - ETNP201406SV205 (SPAdes) (version 2) | ecosystem: Environmental > Aquatic > Marine > Oceanic ...
AATATCATTCTTAATTAGTGCGGTCGATATCTATGACACTACAGATCGGATTATTTGACATGTGATTGAGGCTATTCAATACCCATTGCACACCCGTAGATTCTGAGGGTTACGTATGGGTTGTATGATAACTCAATCCTTCGACTTCATGTAGAATAGACCAGCGATAACGAGCACGCAGGGTAGATTTACTGTGACCATGTTCATACCTGGATCGATGACGCCTGTTGCAAGGGTGTAGATGTTGACGAGGATTAATGGAAGCCAGATGTAGAATTGCATCATTCCAAATGGCTTCAGGTTCTCACCAGTGAATGATTCAGCGGTCCAATTCAGCATTGCAATACCGAACACCGCACCTCCTGCCCACATACCTACGTTGATCATCCCCTCTGATGTGGTCGAGTGCCCAATCAGTTCAAGGAATGTCTTACCGCCAAATATCAGCCCAATAGCGAAAATCATGAGATAGGCAGCGTTTATTTTCAGCAGTAATTCCAATGTCAGACCTTTATTTTCGTTTTCCATGTAAAAACCTTAGAGCAGCGAGTACTTAGTGTTGCTAGCGAACCTCAAACTCAAAGCACTAATTCTTTGAAGTTGCAATTAATCGATTCGGATAAGTTGCAACTTTCAAACAATGCTTGCATCTTCACCTAGAACTCTTCTTGTTTCACTAGGATCGATGAAGATAGCTCCTAGAATGACTATCGTTTCCAACACAGCCGAGATAAGGAATAGTGTAGGATAATCAAATCTGCTAGCTAAGGGGTCAGTTAACTGATAACCAATAATCGCTGACAGGTTCATCATCGCCATGTATGCAGTAAATTGTGTACCACCAACCTCTCCCCAGGTAATCCTCATCATCAATGAATAAACGTTGATTGCAACCATTGCCCAAAGTAATGTGTGAATCGACCATATAGACATCATGAATAAACTGCTACTCCAAAGTGATTCGCTCATTCCCCAAAATGCAGTGGTAAGTGCAGCCCCAAGTGCAGAATAAATCATTACAGATTTACCTCCAAACTTTTTACCAAGTTGGCCCCCTACAATGTATCCAATCATGGTTACAACTAGGATGATCCCTCCTTTAGTGGCGTTGAATTTTTCTGGAGACCAACCCAATTCTGCCAAGAACAATAGTGGTAGAACAGGTATTAGGAAGAACGAAAGCGAGATTACTAAACTCAATATTATACCAATTTGTGTTGAACGAAGAGAAAATGCGGTTTTGACATTTGACAAGATTTCTTTGAAACTTCGCTCTTCTTCTTCCATTGTTCCATTTGGCGCTACGACTTCAATTGTCACTTCTTTATCCCAAGGGAACAATTTCTCACCAGGTCGCTCTCTCATCAATAAGGGCACCAGCATGATGACTAACAGAATTGGAATCTGCAGTAATATCGCACCAGTAATTCCAATTTTCCCAATAATAGTACCCAGTCCGGCTCCGCCGATCATTCCTCCAACGGTTTTTGATGTGAACATGTAACTGTTGACTTTCTCCATTTCATGAGGCTTCAGAATGTCAACAGCAAGAGCATCGGTACTGACATCTTGTAGAGATGTGAATATATTGTAAATCAAAAACATAACAGCTACCAACTGAACATTGTTTTCTGGATTAGGAATGAATAACATCGAAGACAGAATCAATACCATTCCTGCTTGTGCGATTAAAATCCAAGGCCTTCTTCTTCCTAACTGACGATATTGAAATCTGTCAATCACCGGGCCCCATAGGAATTTCAATGACCAGGGCAATGTCCCTAAAGTCAGTAAGAAGGCTAACTCTTTTGCCGCAACTCCTTCTACGGCTAGGAATGTTACAAAAGTGACGGTGATGAAACCCCATGGTATTCCTTGGGCCACATACAGCGCACACAATGTCAAAACTCTTGCACGGTAATTATCTACCAATGTTTTGCCATCAGATTCAGATCCTTCAGAGCCAGATATTGTAGACTCTTCCTCCAATATCATGCCCAATTGATATTGGTCACGCCTGATTGAAATGAATCCAACAACTACGAACATTCCTAAGAACCAAGGTGAAAACAATATCCCCGAAATACTTCCTGTGCCAATAGACATAGACGAAGTAGAATCATCTTCATCAGTCGTATCTGAATCACTATTATTCCAATCAAGCCATGCAAGAGTTGCTACAATGTCTAAACCGGTTTGCAATCCGGATTCTAAATTATTTCTTCCTCCTGCCATCGCATTAATTACAGCGACAGTATCGCTTTGCGAGTGTTTAGGAGTTTGTTCACAGGAATCTCCTTCTTCCAGTAAGTACTGATGTTGACCTCTTAGCCATGTGGCTGTATGGTTATGCATTATGAAATTATAATGGTCAGAATTTCCTTTGGTATCGTCAATAACACGAACCCATTCATCAGGGAGGGAAAGATCAGAATTTATTTGTTTGAGTTGGCCTTGAAAATCCTCAGCATCAGAACGCATATCTTCTGTAACTTCTAATCCATTATTCTCATAATAAGACCAATCTGAAACTGGTGATGTGAACATGTATAGTGTCCAATAATCTTCATCGCAGCCCGATATCTGGCTTGCAAGTGGAGTTGGAACTGGCCAGTTTAGGCCAAACATGTCTAGGTTGACGTAAGTGACATCGACATCTTCAGGGATTTGTTCTGTAACGAAATGGAGACTACCCATCCCTCCTCCTTCTGATGAAGACGAACCTTGCCATTCTTCATAGTCCCACCATGCTAATTTCCATGTATGTGTAGGAGTTTGATTCCATTCTGAAAAAGTTCTCGCTAATTCTAGTAACGAGCCGCTTCCAGTTCCATCATCATATGCGCCTGAACTACTGCAACCGGTATATGTCTGTCCAATTAGAGGTGGAGGGGAATAACAAATCGCATCATGGTGGGCACCGACAACTATCCATTCATCATCTAATGTGCCATTTATGGTAACAACCAAGTTTTCGCAGTTATTACATTCTTGAGTTTGGAATGCTTGCCTTTCAACATAGTACCCCATTTCTTCTAACTCTTCAGCGATCCAATCTCTAGCAGCAAAATTCGCTTGAGTATCGATTTTCCTGTATCCAAAATCGGCCATCTGTACCATGTTATCGTATGCAGTACTTCCTTCGGGCCAAGAAGGAGGGGTCTCTTGAGCCTGTACATCGGCATCATTTGGATATGCAATTGCACTCGAGAGGGACACTTGAATCATCAACAGTCCAAGGAGGATTGCAAAAACAAACCTCCTGTGCATACTCTTCGGTAATCACTGTGAGTGATAAGGTCTGCGAGAGGCTGTACTGGTTACTAATTTCTACAAGAGAAATCGATTATACAATTATTCAAGACCAGGCACAGGGTGTACCCATCCAAATGTATCTTCATCGATTTCATTCTGTATGTTTGTCAATGCATTGTATAATTTGAGAGTTAATTCTCCAGGCGTAACGCCATCAGAATAAGTGGCCGTTTTGTCACCTAGTGTGATTGAGCCAATTGGCGAAATTACTGCGGCTGTTCCACAGCAGAATGCTTCTTCTGCACTCATTGCGAATTCAGCCTCTACCTTTTTCTCGACCACTTCATAGCCCATGTGTCTGGCGAGATGAATGATAGAATCACGTGTAATTCCAGGAAGGATAGTTCCGGTTAACTCAGGTGTGTACAATACTCCATCCTTGAGACAGAAGAAATTGGCAGCACCTACTTCTTCGACATACTTGTGCTCTTCAGCATCCAAATAGATGACTTCAGCATATCCTGCTGCTTTCGCATTCTTGGATGGCATCATCCCAGGTGCGTAGTTTCCAATGGCTTTGACCCCGCCAGACCCGCCAGGTGCAGCACGGTGGTGTTCGTCACTGATTAGCAAATTAATACAAGACATTCCGCCTTTGAAGTAGGGTCCAACTGGTGTGACGTAGATCATGAAGGTGTATTCCGGAGCTGGTGCAACACCGAGAACTGGCCCACTACCATTCAGTAATGGACGAACATACAATGCTCCTTTGCCCATTGGAGGTATCCAGCGAGCATTTTGTTGAACACATTGTTCAACAGCATCAATGAATATTGATTCAGGAACTGGAGGCATCTTCAACCTGTCAGCGCCTCTTTGCATTCTTCGAGCATTCTCTTCAGGACGGAATAGAACAACTCTTCCAGCATTGGTTCTGTATGCCTTCATACCTTCGAATAGACCCTGTCCGTAATTGATGACTCCTGCAGCAGGCGAGATTGAAATGTTACCATATGGCATCATTTCACCAGGGGTCCATGGTGCATCGATAGCGGTTTTAGCGATGTACATGAAATCAGTCTCTGTCATAGAGAATGTCAAAGAGTCCCAATCCACAGGTGCTTCGCTCATCATGACAGACCAGTGCTCGCCGGTATTCAATGATTGTGCGCAAATCAACGCAAAGTGCTCTTTCGACAAGTTGTTGTCCTATTGACTCTAGGAGGTAACATGCGCTGGAGCGGTGATGTTGCAATCATTACCGGGCGCTACTCATCAATTGAGGATTCAACAGTCATGGAATTGTGGTCGCGGGCCCGTTCTGGTGAATCGGTTTTGTTACGAGTACACGGTGTGAAACCTTGGTTTGAGATTACTCCTAATGGCAGATGGGCGGACGGAGATGAACCCCCAACTCTCCCAGATGATTTCGAAGAAGTGGTCGAAATATCAGAGCCCGTTATGAAATGGACCGACTTGGGAGTTAAACCTGTTTGGAAAGTATATGTTAGTCAACCATTTATGGTTCCAAAGTTAAGGAAAGATTTGTCGGGCAGGTGGACCGTTTTGTCAGGAGATATACCCTTCGTCAATCGCTTTTTCTTGGATGGAGATCTTTCGATGCACGTTTCTGTTGATGGTGAAGTAGGTCAAACCGAACATCCTGTAGATGTGTGTTTAGAATTGACAATGGATGATGTCAGTCATTGCGAGCCATTCCCGGCTCCATTCAAAATATTCTCATTCGATCTAGAGACTTCGATTGCTCATGATACGATTCTCTGTGCAGCGGTTGTTACAGAAGATATGGGGAGTGGAGAAAGAACACGCCACACATTCGCAGAGGATGAAGAAACTATACTCAATAAATTAACAGAACTGGTAAGGTCAACCGATCCTGACATAATCACTGGATACAACATCGATAATTTCGATATGGGGCGGATTGTAGATAGGGCAAATCTAGTTTCTAAGCGCGATAAATCCAAGAAAATTTCAACCATGGGATGGGGCAGAGTTTCTACAACCGAAGAAGGGCGCCGCAGAGATACTCTATTCCCAACCAGAGGATCATCTAGGGCCTGGAATGTTGGCGGCAGGTGCGTGATGGATGCATGGTGGCAGGCAAGACAGGCTTTGAGGCCTCAAAGAGAGACTTTGAAATTCGTCTCAAATTTATTATTCCCTGATGATGAAGATATGCAAAAGATGGACGTCGACGCCTCAAAAATGGATGAAGAATGGGCAAACCGGCCAGACGTAGTAATCGAATATTGCTTGAGAGATGCTGAATTACCATTGGACATAATGCATGCAATTCAAGCATTTAGGCGTAAAGAGGCAGTCGCAGCTGTGGCAAAAGTCTCTCTAGACACAAGTGCAAATGGGACCACATCACAACTAATCGATTCATTGGTTATTAGAATGGCAGACAGGACTGGAATTGGCGTCCCTCTAACAGGTTCTGCTGACAAGAAAGAAGGTCAAATCGAAGGAGGGTATGTTCACGATGTAAAAGCAGGACTTCACCGCTGGGTTGCGATTCTTGATTTCAAATCGATGTATCCTTCAATTATGATAGGCAAAAATATCTGTTACACTACAAGAATTGATGATAGTAGTACTGACCAGCCAGCCGAAGATGAGATTCCGTATGAGTCCCCAACAGGTGCAAAGTTCAGAAACGAGAAAGGCCGAAGAGGAATGGTTCCTACACTCCTTGAAAATTTGATGTCACAAAGAGATGTTCACAAGACTGGAATGAGAGAAGCCAGTGACGATGCTAAAAGATCTTATCACGATCAAATGCAATATGCGGTAAAGATACTCATGAATTCATTTTACGGTGTTTTTGCAAGTGGGTTTTATCGTTTCACACACAGGCAATTAGGTGAATCAATTACCGCTTGGGCTCGCCAAAATATCAAGACAATCATTCAGAAATTAGGCGATGAAGGGCAACACGTTGTGTACTCAGATACAGATTCAATATTTGTTAAGACGCCAGTAGAAGGCGTTGCAAACCCCGAAGAAGCGATGATTGAATTCGGGCATAGTACGGCCGAAAGATTCAGTGAGGAAAGTGCTGAATTAGAATTTGAAACTGGGATGTCGGTATTCTTCAGCCATGGGGCAAAGAAGCGATATGTGGGGCAAGTCGTTTGGCCAGAAGAGAAAATGATGATCAAAGGATATGAAACTCAGCGCACCGATTCATTCAGGTACCTAACAGACGGAATGAAGCAGATGTTCAGACATGTATTGGCAGACGACTCCGATGCCGCAATCAACTTAGCAATCGATACAATTGCTGCTGCAAAGAGTGGTTCAGTACCTATTAGGGAACTGATTATGAGTAAATCTTGCAAAGGTCGCTGGGATAAGAAAAGAGCAAAATGGGATTTCACCAAAGATTATGCAAATCCTGATTCTATGATTCAGGTCAGAGCCGCAAGAGCACTAATTGACAAGGGGTTGCCTTTCACCCCTGGTATGAAAATCGCCTACATAGTAACGAATGCCCGCCAACGGCCTATGGAAATACAACCTTGGTTAGAAGAAGACCCAGTAACTGAATATGATGGCCAATTCTATGCTGACAGGCTAGCCACTGCATTTGGCAGAGTTACAGAAGCGTTCAACTGGAATGCAAAAGAATTGCTTGCTGGGAATCGCCAAACATCTCTATTCTCGTTCTGATTCATGGGTCATCAAGGGCAAGCATTGAATGGGACTAGGTGCTCACCTTGTAGTGATGAAACCTATCTTGATGGCTCTGTTGTTCATTTCAGCTGGACTTGCGGGATGCCTTTCTGAAGACGAAGAAACCTCTTCTACAGTCGAAGCAATCTTCGATTATGACCCCGATAAAAACATTAGAACTGGCATGGAAATTGACTTCGATGGGGGGGCATCACTTCCATCCGGGGCCTCTTTGACCTACAAATGGGATTTCCAAGATGATGGCTCTTATGATGAAACAGGAAGAAAGGTAACATGGTCCTATCCTGATTCAGGTAGCTATGATGTTACGCTGACTGTATCTGATGGAACCAGTTCAAATTCACAAACCCGTTCTATTAGGGTAATAGACGCAGACGCATCTGAGCCTAGTGCAGAACCAGGAACTTATTCACCAAACAGTGACTGTGACGGAGAATCAGTCTCTTCAGGTAATTACTATATTGTATACATCTGCGAAATGGACCGTAGTACTTCCAGCAAGAATATCTTAGCAACTACAACTATTCAATTAGATGGCTCCGATTCAGAACCCTGTGAGGATTCAGGGCCCTGTGACGACTATATTTCAGAATGGACATGGGACCTTGACCTTGAAAGAGACGAGGATGGAGATGGCAACTCTGAGAATGATGAAGATCTAACTGGTGAAACAGTCGATTGGAAAGAAGTAGCACCAGGAGAATACAAAATCGCTCTCACTGTTACTAACGGAGAAGGGCTAACAAGTACAGAAGATACAACTGTTTACGTCAATTACGTAGGTAAGTGGAATGATTTCTCTATTGCTGGAAACACCTCTAACAGCCCAATAGATATCGAATTCTCATTCCCTGCAACACAGGACCAGGATTCAGGTAATACAATTCGAAGAGCAACAGGTGAACTTGTTTACCTGAAAGAAGATGGCGATTGCCAACCAGTCTTTGGAACTAATAACTGTAGAGCAAAACTCGATCTTTACGGTTTCAATTCAACCGATGAAGAAGCAGGAAATACCAGCGCTATTGGAGTAGACCAGCGACAAGCCGGTGATTGTGAGTCAGACACAGATTGTGTATGGTTACAATTCACAGGTTCCTATCACTTCAGTGAAAGCCAATGGAAAGATGGTGAATGGACAATGACAGTACGTAACGAAAAGGTAAATGATTTGGATATCGAATCCTTAACCATACGTCTCACCTACAAATGAGGCACTGAGTAAGTCTAATTCACTATTTTTTAGCTAATTATACCTTGTTTACGCGTCGCGCTCTTCAAATAGGGGTGGAATGTCGGCAAGTTGCTAAAGGAGAGAGCAATATGGGATCTCAATGGGAAGATAAGAGTAAACCGCACCGCAATATCGTGTTCATCGGACACGTAGACCACGGAAAGTCGACCACAGTAGGTCGCCTACTTCTGGACTCAGGTCATATCGAAGAACACGTTATTGAAAAGAACGAAAAATTAGCCGCTGAGTCGGGTAAGGCTGGATTCGGTCTTGCTTACGTCATGGACGGTCTGAAAGAAGAGCGCGAGCGCGGTATCACAATCGACGTCGCACACAAAGAGTTCTTCACACCAAAGTACTACTGGACTATCATCGATGCTCCAGGTCACCGTGATTTCGTAAAGAACATGATCACTGGTGCTAGCCAAGCAGATACAGCTGTACTGCTATGTGCTGCTAACGACGGTGTAAACGCTCAGACTAAGGAGCACGCATTCCTTGCTAAGGTATTGGGTGTTGCTGAGTTAATCATTCACGTTAACAAGATGGACATCTCTGGTGTTGACTGGTCAGAAGACAAGTACAAGGCTGCATGTGAGCAAGTTACTAACTTGTTGAAGACTGCAGGTTTCGCTAAGCAACTAGACCGTATTCCAATGATTCCAGCATCCAGTCTTAACGGAGACAACGTCTACGAAAAGTCTGACAAGTGTTCCTGGTACAATGGACCTACACTATTCGAGGCTATTGACGCAGCACAGATGCCAAACAAGCCAATTGACAAGCCACTTCGCCTACCAGTACAGGATGTCTACAAGATCTCCGGTATTGGAACAGTGCCAGTTGGTAAGATTGAAACCGGAACTCTAAACGTTGGTAAGACAGTAATGTTCAACCCATCACAGAAGTCCGCTGAAGTCAAGTCAATCGAGATGCACCACACAATGGTACCAAAGGCAGAACCTGGAGACAACGTTGGATTCAACGTTCGTGGACTGGCTGCTGATGAAATCCGCCGTGGTGACGTTGCAGGATACACTGACTCAGCACCAACATTCGTTCGTCACGACGAACACTTCGTTGGACAGATTCAGCTTATGGACATTCCAAAGGCAGTATCCGTTGGTTACACACCTGTATTCCACGCACACACAGCACAAGTCGCTGTCAAGTTCATGGAACTTCTAGAGAAGACAAACAAGAACGGAAAAGAAGCTAACCCTAGTTTCTTGAAGTCTGGTGACGCTTGTCTAGTTCGCTTCCAACCTACTAAGCCAATGGCAATTGAGGACATGAAAACATTCCCTGAATTGTCTCGCTTCGCTATCCGTGACATGGGTAAGACCGTCGCGGCTGGTGTCTGTATGAAGATAGAGAAGAAGGCTTGAGATCCGACTGGACTACGATCCGAATGGAATAGGTGAATATCATGGCAGCAGTGACCATCATCAAGCTAACTGGAGAGAACCATCGAGACATCGATGCAGTTGCAACTCAGATTAAGACAATCTGTGACAACGGCGGAATCAGTCTACGTGGTCCAATTCCACTACCAACACGTCGTCTTGTGGTACCAGTCCGCAAAGCGCCTGATGGTGAAGGAAGTGAGACATACGATCATTGGGAGATGCGAATTCACAAGCGTCTTCTAGAGATGGATATCACCAGTGGAAAGGACGAGAGTGCCCTAAGACAGGTTGCTCGAATTCCAATTCCTGACACCGTGAGCATTGAATTGTCAATGCGCTCGATGAACTGAAACTGACTTAGCGTCAGGGCGCATTTGCGCAAACCCCGATGAGTGGACGGAAAGTCAAGTTCTAATGAACTACTCTCCAAATACGACTTTTCGTCTACTCATCAAAATCTCTTAGAACTTTTATTTTTGAACAGCGCTAGTATTCATAGTGCTGCTATTTCAGCAACACCTGAGTCAACCAAGTAGTTAGCAGTCATTTGATCTAAGAATAGAACATCTCCTGCTCCCAGTGTTATCTCTCCATCGACAGTGATTATTGGGTCTTCCATGGACTGAAGAACTCTGATTCGAAGCATCTGTTCTTTATCTGTAGAATCATCTTCTACAATTTCAGGTGCATCATCTACTATGGCCTCAGCCGAAGCCCAAGCATCGAAATCCATTTCTTCTTTCTTCTTCGAAGGAGCTAACTCCATTGCCGCAGCGTGAGTGCTAGTTTCTGAACCATCAGCCCTTGGCGCCGATTCTTCTAGTGGCTGCACACCTTGTAATTCGGGATAAGCATCAGCCTTTGCAAGAATTTCTTCTTCATCAATCTCAACATCGGGTAGAGGAGCTGACTTGTCTTCTAAAGCGATAGGAGGGGGGCCTTGTCCGGTTAGTCCTCCACTACCTGGAACAAACGAGTCTAGTTGTGTTGTGCCAGCTTCTAGAGTTACTTCTTTGCCAAGCCCCTCGGATGCAAGGCCCTTTTGCATAGCATTCCAATTGACAGATTGTTTGAATCGATTTAGTTGTTCAGTGGCATTAGCGTAGAAATCCCTTTCCGAAGGGTCATGGCGAGACCAATCCAGGTTTGCTAGGTCTTGTCCTTGCGAACCACCTTCTGTGCGCAGGGCCATACTTGCAGAATGTTGCATCATTGCAACAAGTCTCTTGCGTGCGAGTTCAGATGCAGTTCTCCTGATGTTTGCCTGACGTTTTTGGATAGTCTGCATCTTCATCGAAGGCCCGACATTTCTGTACACATCATGAATTTCCATCTCTACTGTATCGAGCAACTGTGCGACCTTTGTCCAGAAGTCTTGGCTCGGTAGTGGCAGAGGTACACTTCTTCCAACTTGTTGCCTAAGGGTGGAAAAAAGTTGTTCCTCGATCTCTTTTGCTTGAGCAGGGTTGAGGAAGGTCCGCTCGGCCATGCTAAATGCCGTGGCGCGGGCCACCTATCAACCCTTCAGCCAAAATCGTTGAACATTAGGGACGAAGATTCAAACCCACCGACCGTGGGTCCACCTCAGGTGGACCCAGTGAGACAGGCTTGCGTGATTGTTTTTCTAATGCTGCTCACTCCGTGGGCATCAGCAGATATTGCAACTTGGCAAGGCCCTTCCTCCTCTCCAAATAATTCAGGTCCGGAGCCATCTAATTCTACCTACGAGGGTTTTGTTTTACCTTCAAACTCGACTATAACGGGTTCAAGTTTCGAAGTGGCTCCAAATTGGGTTGATGCCGAAGATAATGGTTCGGTTTGGTCAAAAGATTCTCTCGGTGGCTTTTCTGTCGGAGCCTCCAATGAAACTTCATACCTAACTTCGAACGGTGAATTGACTCTAGCACCAATCTCTACTTATGGCGTAATGACCAATTTCGAAACTAGTATCCCGCAATTTGGAACATGGTCTTCACATGGCGATGAGTTTTGGATGCCAGTTAATCTCTCAACTGTAGGTTATGGGCCAGTAAATGCCACTAGTGGATATTTTGTAGCCGGGACAAACGGTTCAATACAACCCGGTTCTGAAGGCTACATACGTTCGCAGTTCTGGCCACTTCCAGAAGTTGTAAGATACTTCAACCTGACATTCGATCGTTGGAGTTCATTCGATTTTGATGATATTGCAGAAATTCATTATTCGATCGATAACGGATTTAATTGGGTAATAATGGATAATTGGACAGGCCAATCAACAGATTGGAGTAATGAGCAATACTCATTGGATTCACTAGTAGCTAATGCCAGTAGTATTGGTTTCAGGTATTTTGTGAAAACTTCAGTTAATTCAACAACCGACATAGGCCTCTTCATTGATTCATTCAACCTTTCAAATCAGGGTGAACCTTACGGGACATGGTTCCACGGTAACTCAAGTGGTGAGTATTCTGCGAATGCAGACGGGACTCTGATAATCCCAGTAAATCTATCAGGACTTGCTTTGCCTTTGGAATTCACTTACTGGTCTAATTGGGATATCCAAGGTGGAAATGCAGACAATATGCTCGTCATGATTTCTCAAGACAATGGTTCAACTTGGACGGCCATGAATCCAGTTCCCGGAGTGCCGGGTCAAGGAGTCGCTTCAGGTGGTGCTTCATACAATCAACAATCATATGGGTGGAGGGAGCTACATCACCCATTCCCCTCATGGGCATCTACTAGTCAAAATGCAGATAATTTGCTAATGCAATTCAGAGTAAGAACGGATGCCACTACCAATTATGGAGGTAGCTCAATCGACGGTTGGGAAGGAATCATGATCGATGATCTACGTGCTCTGTCAGGAGTCGGCACTACAAATTTGGTAGTTCGAGAGTTGGGGAACTTCACGAATACTACTGGCCATTACCTGGAAACAACACAGGGCTATCCTAACGAGTGGGAACATGTTACTTGGGAAGGGCATAATGGGCTATGGTTTGCTGCGGATTCATTCGAAACGGTTCAAGAGTTACCATCTGGTTGGAGAGTGGATCAGATAAGGGGTGCTGAAACTTGGGAAAGAGGATATATTGACAACTCCAAGGGATACGGACCTAATTCTACTTCTTGGCCGAGTGGTAACAAAGGAATGGCGATTAATCTTGATGATGCTTATTCTAATAATATGTACACGCACTTAGTTTCTCCAAACTATTACATTCCAGATGGTTCTACTGCAAGACTCACTTTCAGTCATTGGATTTGTACTGAAGCATCTTGGGATGGTGGCACAATTTTCACATCTGTTGATGACGGCTTAACTTGGCAGCATTTCGGCAACAATATTACTGGTTTTTACGAACGTCCGTCCCAGGTTAATACGAACTCTCCATTCTATGGCAAGGGTATTTTCGATGGCTCAACAGTGGCTAATGGATGTGGCACAAATAACTCAAACCACACATTTAGCCGAATAAGCGGAGATATCTCAGACTTAGCAGGCAATAATGTTAGGATTAGATTTTCATTCTTTTCTGATGCGTATATCGAAGAAGATGGATGGTATATCGATGACGCGGGTATCGTAATTGACAGATTCCAGTCTAATGGAACTTGGACAAGCCCCTTAATCGATGTAGATGAATCGGGATGGGCTAGGCTAACGGCCTTATTCGAAGAGCCAGATGGAACGAATTTGTCAGTAGATGTGCTAGATGCAAATGGAGTAATAGTTCCAGGTCATAGCAATTTATCGATACCTTTCAATTTAGATATTGCAGCATGGGAATATTCCCAAATAAAATTCAAACTAAAGTTTTCCACAACTAATGATTCTCTAACTCCTAGAGTTCATATTTTGCATCATGGGGCAACTGAATACTTCAACCTTGAATCTCTCAAACGTATGGATTCTGAGTTACCTACATGGGTCGCAGATCCATCACTTGCCCCTACATCTGGTGAATATTCCGTCAGTATACAAGCGCCAAATTGGCGTCCATTCTCAAGTATAATTATTGAATGCGAAGGTAATATTTCAGCATCGATAACCGATGTGGCCGGTCGAATTCCAATACTTGGACATAGTAATCACACTCCATCTCCAAGTAACCAGGTAAGTATAATCGACGAGAAAGAATGTGGAGAGACTCTAATCAACCCATTTGGCCCAGCTCAACAGATTTCATTGAATCTAGTAATTCAAGCAGGTGAAGAATTTACTTGGGTTAAGTTAGAGCCTGTTACCCTTCGTGCCCCAATTAGTCCTTCAATTGACATGGGTGACAATGGTGATGTTGATTGGGCATGGGATGGTATATTTCATCATGTGACAGAATTACATTCTCTATCTGTTGATGGAATCCCAATTACATTAAATGAATCTAGGGGGTTCAGTACCGTTTACTCTAATGATTTAGAGTTCTCAATATTGTTGCCTGCGAGAAACATTTCATCACAATCATGGAAGTGTAGTGATTCTCTATACTGTTACAATGGTGGTATTAATTTCATAACTAATGGCACTCAATATCCTGTCATAGAAGAAAATCAAATCTGGATAAATAACGCTGGATTTATGCATTACATGACCGAGTACAAATTTTCGTATTCGGCATCTGAGCCGACTTCATTCAAATTGTTGTCATTGAATTACGTTTCAGGATTTAATCATAGCATTCAAATCGACACACCATCCAACGATTTACTAACTGAAAATGGGTTAGGAAAATCAGTTTTGTCGGTTAATATTTCTACTCAGAGAGGGGGTATTAATTTCGACGGAGGCATCATTCACCAACTTTCAATTATTGATGAATGGGTCTCAATTCCTAGTGATACATTCAGGCCAGGACTCAGCCAATCAGCAGTTTCGAGTCACTCGACAATTCTCAACACCCCGGCACTAGAATCGATTAATCTCAAGATCTCCACTAGTGCTAGTACCCTCGATACCATCGCAGAGGTGACAATTGACAATCTTGAGAATGGGGGCCGGTTTATTCAGAATTCAGGAGCTGGTGTAATCGCTTTAGATACTGTAAACAGTAGTTGGGACGGGGAATTGGCAACGTGGACATTAGAATCCAAATGGCTTCTAGATGATAATTCTCGATTATACTGGTTCGCATCATCTACTAACCTTGAGGGGCAAGAACTGGGCCCTGTAATGGAAATCTCAGGGTCTGGGCAACATGCGGCATCCACGAACGATTTAGAAGTAATTTCATTCAATGCTTGGGCCAATAATCGTTCACTCCACGATTTAGGAAACCCATTATGGCCACTAAATGTCAAAGGTGGTGAAGAGATTACTGTGGAGGGAGAGGTTAGGTATTCAGGGTTGTACGGAATCCATCCCTCACCCGATGATGTAGATGCTGTAATATCTCTCTATGATGGAGAAGAAATAATTTCTAATATTTCAGTAAATATTGGTACAGGAGGTTTATTCAATACAACATTAGTAACTCCAGACCAAGGTCTAATGAGCGGTAATGAATTGAAAATAAAACCTCACTTAATCAGAATTGGTCCAATTCAAGACAGCACTGCTATCGACGCGACTTCATTTTCGCAGCACGTACTATTTGTTCTAGATGAGATTGATGCGGAGGTAGTGTCGCTAGAGGTTAGTGCACCTGGTGGTAATCAGCTAGCAGATGGGCATGTTTGGCACCCCGGTCAAGATATACCATTACAGGTTCATATTGTGGATGATAATGGTTTACCTTCGAAGATGAAATTATACTATAACAGAAGTGGAAGGGGCTGGGAATCAATCGATTTCCTTACGCCAATCGGTTCCAAATCTGCGACAATCGATTTACCCCTGATAGATGAAATGTCAGTTCCCCTGCCTGATCAGGAAACCGGATGGATCGATGTCTTCTTCGAAGGCATGGATTTGTCTGGAAATCCACTTCAAGGAGGCGGAAATGAATCGCAGCCATATGCTAGGGTTCATGTTCAGCCAAGATATTCAACATGGATAAGCGGTGATTCATTAGGGCTTGATAAAATCGATAATTATCTATTACCTGGAAACACTCATAGTTTTAATTTCACTATTTCCGATGAAAATGGAATAGAATCTATCGACACCATTCGACTCGATTTATCTAAAGATCAGAATATGTGTGAAATCCAATGGACACCGTGGAACAATCAAATTGTTCACGATGTAGGCTGCTTTATCAAACCACCAATTGTAAATAAGCAACAAAGGTGGCAAACGAATACTTGGGATGTTAGTATTGATTTCGAGTTACGTTGGGACCTGAATGAAGATCTAGGGGGCGATGAAAATGTCCCATCACTGAAATTGTGGGATGAAAATGCGCCATTAGGTGCTGGTTTCACATCGATAAATCTACTTTCTTGGGAAACCCACACCGGGATTGATTTACGAATAACAAACGCAGAAGACAAGGTGTCTCCATTGGGAGATTTCTACAATAAGATATTGTATATTCATCCTCAAGATATCATTGATATTGATGTTATTGTGTATCACATGGGGTATGAAGTCCCAGCATACAACCTCCCCTTCAACTCATATTATTCACTCGAATTAATCGGAAATAATGGCTCAACAAATATGGTGGAATCATTCAACAGCGATGGAACTTCATCCATTAGAATTGTGTTAGACTCTGCTTATTATGGGGAGCAGATCAAGGTAATTGTTGAAATGGGTTCTATTGATGGACATAATGATTCAGGAGATAGTATAGACATTGTAATTGATACCTCAACGCCAGTTCTGGCAGTGTCGCCTGGGCATCTTGTCAGTATCGACTCAGATTCATTGAATGCAGTGCCGGTTGAAGCCACAATACAGGATAGTCACGGATTAAATGAACAATCAATTGCTATGCATTGGATATATGAAAGACAAGGCAGGTTGATTCAATCCTCAATAGGTAGCGCAACTATACCACTGCAATTCCAGAATCAACGTACTAATCTTTACTCGGCAATAATTGATTTAAACACTTCAAATGATTTACGAAAAGGAGATGGCATCATCATTTGGTTTGACGGATATGATGCATCAGGTAGAGAGGTTTCGGGAGTTGGTTCCAGTGATGTGGACCCGATACAGTCAATCATCAGATGGGTCGCATATGAGCCAGAGTTAGGAAGCATCATAGCTACTCCATATCGGCCGATGGTAGGTGATATCATTTCCATCGAATGTAGTGTTTCCAATATCGGTTTGCTCGATGGCGACTCTAATCTGACGCTATTCGATGGTGACGGCAAGGTAATTCAAAGACTAAATTTCACATTACTTGTTGACATGGATTTCACTCATACATTCGAAGTTGAGGCATGGACAGATGGAGATCTAGGGCTACAAATTCAAATCGACGGCCAAGAGAAGGTACCTGTCCCAATTTCTAATGTCGAAAATCGTGTCGTTGACTCATCGAGCTCACAAACAACATTGCTTGGTCTATCGATTTTGTCAGTTTTCATCGCAGGACTTTTGTTAATTGTTGCTAATTCTCGACGTCATAATTTGTCTTCTTTTGATGAGGAAGAATGATGTTCGATGAACTCGGCGGGGGGTCTGTAGCCGGAGTACCCGAGTGGTCAAAGGGGGCGCACTCAAGATGCGCTGCGAAATGCTTCGTAGGTTCAAATCCTACCTCCGGCATCTTTCAAATTAGTGTGATGTGAATTTGTTGACAGAAGTAAATCCCTCTTGCTGTATGCCTTTTTTATTCATATAAGATAAGTAATCGTTATTTATTCGTCCGTGGCCCGGAAAACATGGACCGCCGTACATCTCAAAATCAGCGCAAAGTGCGATTTAAAAATACTAGTCGTCGCAAGAAGGCAAAGCCTCAGGCAACAGTTGAGAAGGCTGTAGTTCAAACTAAAGTAGTTGACGAATCCTGTCAAATTAGTGGCTGCGGCTGTGGCAATTGAACTAACAGAGTTAGCAATTCTTAGAAGCTAATTCAACAGTTCTAAACAGGTGTGCCGATAAAAGGCTCATCGATATCTAGTTGAAGAATATACAATCCTGTGGATATACAAGATGCGTATATTCTGCCTTCGTGGAATTCAACAGCCCATAGGAATGGAACCCATCCGAAATCGTAGTATTGGCTATCCAAAGGAGTACCATCTGCATCACCCGATGGGAGGTAGTATCCAACCGTCGCTTCAAAATGGATGCCAATACGATCTGTTGCCTCTGGAGCAATCAACGTCTCAACATCTACAATC
>Ga0208277_1000865_pt1 | contig 17849 bp, 15 predicted proteins | sample ETNtaG_5_FD_185782 | JGI IMG/M metagenome (GOLD analysis project Ga0208277, IMG submission 185782) | Marine microbial and viral communities from oxygen minimum zone, Eastern Pacific Ocean - ETNP201406SV205 (SPAdes) (version 2) | ecosystem: Environmental > Aquatic > Marine > Oceanic ...
CACTGAGGGCAGATCCCAACGCCATCGATACACGCATGAATGTTGGAATAGAAGCTGATGCTTGAGAACGCTCCTCTTCAGAAACGTTGGCGATGATACGCTTGGACACGAAGCTCCATGACATACCAAAGCCTGTACCCATTATGGTTGAAAGCAGGGCTATTAACCAGAGAGGACCAGAGGGCATAGCATAGATCAATCCCACCATCGAAATGCTCACCAAGACTGACCCCATTCGTATCAGGCGTGGTTCAACTCGCAAATTAACTCCGGAGGTACTGATTGCCATGGTTGTCCAACCCAGTGACTCCAAGGCAATAATGTAACCAGCTATCAGAGGAGCTGCCCCAAAAATAATATACATAAGGAGGGGGCCATAGACTGTCAGTGAGATCGTTGCCATAAAGAGTGAAGATATCATCAGCAATCCTGAACCTGATACCGTCTTCGGGTTTAGGATACCTTGCGGAAAAATACGGTTGTTGCTGTCTCCATCCAATTTTAGAAATATCAGTAGCAACAGGATACCTCCGACACATAAGATGCTAGCGAATGTAGTATATCTCATTACCCCGGCTTGACAGATTGCCAGCACGGAAACACCTAATAGCCCAAGCCTAGCCAAGGGCATCCTCTGGTTCAGTCCATTTTGTGTTTGAAACTGCCTTCTTAAAAGCGGTGGAGCCACCAATACTGCGACCAGCCCCTGGACAGCAAATGCCCAAAACGCTCCGCGCCAGTTTCCTCCAGATACAAAATATCCTCCGATCAACGGGCCACACATGGAAGATACCCCCCAAACTCCAGAAATCGCCGCAATAATCCTTACCCACAATTTTTTTGGAAACATTGTGGATGCACCGACGAATGCAATTGACACCAATCCGCCGCCGCCCATGCCCTGCAAAAGTCGACCGACGATCATGTTGGGCATGTCAGGAGCATAGCCACTGATAGCACAGCCAAGAACATATATTATCCCGGCGAGGATTTGTGCTCTCGCAATCCCTATGCGGATTACCATCAATCCTGCGATGGCTCCAGTCACGACGGATCCCAGTTGGTAGAGTGAATATGTCCAGCTCAGGTAGGGTAAACCACCGATGTCTTCCACTGCAACCGGCATCACTGTGGCCACCAGAGTGGAATCGGCAGCGTAGAGCCAAACCCCGAAACAAAGCACCAATATACGAGACAGGTGACCTTCCTGAATCAATCTTGACCAGGGAACTTGTTGAGTTTTTGCTTCTTTCAGAACCACTGTCCTTCGGATTTGCAGAAAGTTGAACAAAACACACAATCTATCCTCACACTGATTTGTTTGCCGTTTTTGAGTTGCTCAGAAAATCTAAATAAACGAACAAAAAGTTGTGTGTTTTGATTATTGAGGAGAGCGTTCAAGTAAAATGCTTGGTGGCTAGAATCAGCACCGCATCCGCAACATCTTCCGCAAGATTTGTGACCGCTCCTAGTTGTTTCAATATACCTTTTAGTTGATACTTCCGAGCTAGTTCAAATTTTTCATTCTCAAAAATTGATTGCAGAAGTTTGTATTCTATCTTATCAACCAAACTTTCCTGGCGACCAACTTCTTCAACATGCTGACGCACAGCCCTCAAGTCAGAAAAAAGAGCATCTGTAGCATTCGCCAGTGCTTTTACCGCGTCATGAGTATGTAATAACATATTTTTTAAAGGTAGCTGAAAATCTTCTGGAATTTCAGGTTTTTCGAGTGTAATATCAGCAAGTGAATGCTTAAAACTGCTTGGCACTTTATCGAGTTTAGTCAAAAACCAGAGCAGATCATCTCGCGAATCAGGCATCAAAGACTCATGTAGAAGCGACATTTGAATCTGTCTTCCAAGGTCATCCAATTCTTTTTCGATTTTACTCAGTTCTTCATTACCCTGATTCAAATCCTCAAAACTACCATCAAGATAAGACTCAAATGCTCCCTGATAAAGCTGTACCATATCCTCAAGATAACGCAATAGGCGTTGTATCTTTTCTTCAATTGCATACTGTTTTTTAAAAAACAAACTCAAAGGTTTCATATTTCTCTCCGCTGAAAAATTCTATATAAATATGCTAATTTTTGTTTAATATCACGGTCATGCAACTTGTCCTTTAGGCCACCTCCAGAGACAATCCATTCCGGGCTTATTTCAGACAATGCGTCTCCAAGTTGCCAGGGAAAATTATATTTCTGACCCTCTAATTTGCTTAGGGCCGCCATTTGTTTAGAAGATAGAACTTTTTTGTCCAAGTAAGCAATTTTTTCTTCAGATACAATCAGGTTTATTTGTAAAGAGTATTCCACAACTTGTAGTCCCTGTTTGCTGGACAAATTCACTTTATCCTTTACCGCGCGCACAACTTCAGCAGAACTCCGGAAAACTTTACCTGTAAGTTCATGCAATCCGCTCGTTTCTATTCCCTCTTTTTGAAACTTTTCGATGACACTGGGAGAAAGCTCATAATTCGAGTCACGCTGCACTGTTTGTTGGAAAACGTTTTGTAGGAAATACAAACCGACAAAACAAAGTAAGCATGAAATAAGTGGTGTAATAACCCAACCTTTGGCAATACCATAAATACGCGGCCAATGTATTTCCCTGCCTCCCTGAAGCATTCCAATTCCAACCACAGCCCCAACCACAGCTTGAGAACTTGAAACCGGAACCAACGGAATGGTAGGAAGGGACATATTGGCAAGCAGTTGCTCCAGTCGTTCTGAAGCAAAAAGAAAAAGTACGATTGAGTGTGACATTACTGCTACCCACGCAGCCAATGGAGTGAGAGTCATCAGCTCAGAACCAACGGTCATCATAACTTTCTTGGAGTAAGTGAAGACACCGACAGCGATTGCCAGACCTCCCACTAAAAACAGCTGTTGCGCAGAAGTAATGCTAAACCCATGGCCAAACTGTATATCCGGAAACGGCGCCACCGGTACAAAAACACCCATCACGTTGGCTATGTTATTTGCTCCAAGGCTATAGGCTCCAAATGCACCTGCAAGGATTAAGGCAAGACGGGTATAACCGTCAAAACGTATCAGTCCAATCCCCATTTTTCTGACAAATTTCTTGGCCAAAAAAAACAAAAATGCTGCGATAAGAGCAGAAAGCAAAGGGCAAATAATCCAGGTGGAAAGAATTTTGAATAATGAAGAAATGTCCGTATAAGAATCACTAAACAAATTCCAGCCGATAATCGAACCGATGATGGCCTGGGTGGTTGAAACAGGCAAACCTAATTTTGTCATCCAGTAAACTGCCAAACCTGCTGCCAGAGCGGCCATAAAAGATCCACCAATTGCATTTACCGCACCGAGTTTACCCAAAGTTTGCGCCGCACCAGTGCCACTGACATAAGCACCAAGAACCACAAAAATGCCGCAAATTATAGCAGCAGTTGTGAAACGAACCATACGGCTGCCAACAGCGGTACCGAAAACGTTGGCCGCGTCATTTGCGCCTAGTGACCAGCCTAGGAAAACGCCGCTACTTAGAAAAATGAGAACTGTGGGATCAAGCAAAATGGGACTCTAAAAGGAAAATTTTATTATAAATCAGAGTGTTATTAGATCACTATTCGTTAAAAACGGCAAGGCTAATCTGGATCTTGAAGATTGCAGAGAATCTTCTCAAAGGCTTCATTTTATCAAGATATGACGCCTCAGTTTTAAATTTATATAGTTGCAGAAAATTGCTCAGCAATACTACAACCACCATTGCAAACTGTAAGTATAATTTGTTCCCTGAGCATGATGACCAGAGCTTCTCATATTGGGGGCTATGGAGAGTCGAAGGAAATTTTCAGATGAATCATCGATTTCAACTCTGTTCGACGGGTAACAAGCAAGTAATTATGTCAATATGATACATGCGTAAAACTAGGAAAGTTAGAAAGAGAAATTGTTTAAAAACTCAGTCCGCATTTTCACCAGTGAAACTCCCCCTGCAGAGCATAAAATTCACTGAACGGAAGCTCATAACTATATCTTCTTGCTGATTGATTGTTTCGATGAATGTACGCACGATACCTCTGTCAGGTTTCGAGCGAGAGAGTTTGGTTTCAATAATAGTGGCACGAACCATTAGTTTGTCTCCCGGGCGCACGGGGAATTTCCAACGTATTTCATCAATCCCAGGAGAACCGAGACTTGAAACAGGAGAAAAATAATTATCAACCAGCGCCCGCATCACAAACGAACAAGTCTGCCAACCGCTAGCGATAATTCCTTCGAACGAACTTTTTTTTGCTGCCTCATGGTCTATGTGAAAAGGTTGTGGATCATAACGCCGCGCAAATTCAAGCACCTCATTTTCATCAACATCAAGAGGGCCAAATTCAAACACTGACCCTTGAATGTAACTTTCAAAAAACCACTCCTGTTTATTTGCGGGTAAATTAGACTTAGTCATTAATCTCCTGTTACTGGTGAAAGTCAAAAAACTGTCCGCATTCCTAGAGAAAATTGTATTTCCAGTTTACGGTCATGAGGCAAATCCAGAGTGGCAATATCCAGACCTATCAACCAAACAGTAATGATGGGTGTTCCTGAAACCCAATTCCAACCCATGTGCAAAATATCTGAAGAGGCTGCCTCCAATTCTCTTTCACCTTGCAGCACTTTAGGCCACTGAATTTTTCGCAAGGACAAAGTCGCGCCTTTTCCAGAGGGCGTTACCCATTGATCGTGCACTCCAATTTCAAAACCAGAACCGCTTTCACTCAAAAATAAATCGCCAACCCTGCTTTTCCAACCGATAGTTTTTGCAGGAATGGTCAAAGCCAATAAGTGAAAATAACGCCCGGGCCCCTGGGGTTCATCATAAAGATGAAGTGATAAACCAAGCGCTCCTGTGCTGTAAGTACTTCCTCTACTTCCTACAGTATGATAGACTTGTACCTCAGGAAGTATTGGAAAGGATGCCAAAAGAATTGGACAACTTCCGGAAAAGAAAACTAGAAACAATAATAAATGTTTTGGAAAAGACATTGTTTGTTTTGTTATAATCAAATCCTCAAGCAACAAAGATAATACCGTAAATCTTCTGGAATAAATCAAAAACTACCGACTTTCAAACAAGTTAAACATACAACATAATGACACTCTATTCAAGTACACGAGGACAAGTAAAAAACCTTCTCTTTGAAGAGGCAGTAATGATGGGGCTTGCAGATGACAGAGGTTTGCTGGTTCCTTCTGAATTTCCTGACGTTCGGAGCAAGCTCCAGGAATGGAGCTCGTTAGACTTTACAGACTTAAGTCTTGAAATTATGCAGCTTTTTACTAGTGGTAAAATCCCTCGAGACGAACTAAAGCTACTTATTGATCGGAGCTACAAAACTTTTCGACATCCAGAAATAACACCTGTAAATTCAGTGGGAGGAATCCACATTTTGGAGTTATTTCATGGTCCAACTTTTGCCTTCAAGGACGTGGCACTCCAGTTTTTAGGCAACCTATTTGAGTACTTTTTAGACAAGCGCCATCATCCATTGAGAATCATAGGAGCAACTTCCGGTGATACAGGCAGCGCCGCAATCAATGGCCTTCAAGGCAAAATAGGTGTAGATGTATTTATGCTTCATCCGAAAGGACGAGTCAGCCCTATACAAGAAATGCAAATGACTACAGTATTGGATCCGAACATTCACAATCTGGCTATCGAAGGCACTTTTGACGATGCACAGATGATTGTAAAAGCGCTTTTCAATGACCATGAATTCAAGAAGAGATATTTTTTAGGTTCAGTAAATTCAATCAACTGGGCTCGCATTCTGGCACAAATCGTATATTATTTTTATGCATGGTTTAGAGTGGTAAAATCTAGCCATGAACTACTCAGTTTTGTAGTACCAACCGGAAATTTTGGTAATGTACTGGCTGGATATTACTCTAAGTGCATGGGTCTTCCCATTGACAAACTGGTTATTGGAACAAATGAAAATGACATTCTGCATCGCTTTTTCACCAAAGGGGAATACCATAAAACTGAACTCAAAAAAACTTTTAGCCCGTCAATGGATATTCAAATTTCCAGTAATTTTGAACGGTATTTATTTGATCTTGCAGAGAAATCTTCAGAAAAACTTCAACACTGGATGGAAAGTTTTGAGCTTACAGGAAAATTGACTATTGAGGGTGAGTTCCTAAAAAATGCTCAGAGTGACTTTGCATCTGCTAGTGTAAGTGATGAAGAAATAATCAGGACAATTCGTAATTTTCATCAACAAAATGGATATTTATTAGACCCACACACAGCAGTCGGGATAACCGCTGCAAAAAAAGCAGATGTTCAGACACCAGTAACCTGTCTGGCTTGCGCTCATCCTGCGAAATTTAATGAGACCGTCCGGAAAGCTTTGGATATTGAGGTGGAACTTCCAGAGGAGTTAGCCGTTCTGAAAAACTTGGAAACAAATTGTAAAACGGTTCCGGCTAATGTAGAAATAATCAAGAACGAAATACTCGAAACAATTAATAAACAGAGCTTTCTGCCTTAGCCCTGATACTTTAAATATAAACTTACAAAAGAAATTGACTCACGACAGTCTAAAGCCTGAAACAAAATATATTCATCCGACATACGATGAATTTAAAAAAAAACGTCCTGTGTGGACTACCTCCATGAGACGTGGAGTGGAGTACGCAGTTTTTCGTTTCGGGTTGTTTTTGGGTAAAATACTGACTCTGTCAAATTTGCAACAAATGGGACGCGGTATTGGACATTTTGCATATTTAGTCCTTCGTAAAGACCGCGGAATTGTTGAAAAACAGCTTGAACTTATTTTTCCTGAATTAGATTCTTTCCAGCGAAAAAAATGGGCTCAACAGTGTTTCACCCATTTTGGACAAATGCTTTTCGAGTTTTTGAGCTTACCACAAATTTTGCGTGATGAAGCTGATTTGCTATATGTGGAAAATGAGGATTCTATAACAAACGCAATTCAGATGGGAAAAGGGGTCATTCTTCTGGCCATGCACTCTGGGAACTGGGAACTCATTTCTGCTTACGCTAAACGCTCCGGACTAAAAATGAAAGCGGCAACAACGAATTTTCCGGATCCACGAATTAACGATTTGATCGAGAATCAACGTGAGCATGAAAACATGGAAATCCTACGCCGAGGAACTTCCTCATCAATTAGAAAATTACTAAGCTGCCTGCGGGAAAAAGAGGTGCTTGTTTTGGCCATAGATCAGGATACAAATGTACTCAGTACATGGGTTCCATTTTTTGGAATTCCAGCGAAGACTCCTGTTGGAGCTTCAGTGTTTGCCTTAAAAACAGGTGCACCAGTTGTTAGTTACAACGTAATTCGGCAGGCTAATGGTACTTTTAGAATGAGATTTGAAATGCTGGGGAGTTTTGTTCGACAACACTCAGAAATGGAACAAGATGTGTATTCAGTTACCAGGAAAATGAATATTCATTTGGAAAAGTGTATCCGCGAAAATCCGCCACAATGGGCTTGGTTTCACCGCCGCTGGAGACACCATCCTGCTGAGGAAGAACTGCAGAAAATGATAGAGTTGGAACAATACGAATTACAAAGTTCCAGCGGACCAGATAAAAATAACAAATTCTCAAATTGAAACATAAACCCTGAATACGAGAAGCAAATTAATGTCTATAGTTGTTTCAAATAAGCAAAAAATACATTACGAGCTGGCTGGTGATAGAGGACCATGGATGTTACTACACCCACCTCATCTGATAGCTATGAACGCCTGGAAGGAAGGTGGATATGTGAAACAGCTGGAACAGGATTTTCGACTGGTCATGATTGAGCCACTCGGTCAAGGCTTAAGCGATGCCCCAGAAGATGCGTCTCATTACACAATCTCCTCAAGAATACGCCATATTCTTGATATTTTAAGGGAAATTCAGGCCGATTATACATTTTTTCTGGGTATGGGATTGGGCGCACAAGTCGGTTTTCAAATGGCCAAAGAGTTTCCCCGGAGAATCCGCTCCTTGATTTCGATGGCTGCGCAACCCTATCAAGAGCTTGAAGAAACAAAATATCTGAAGGAAAAACTCGAACAGTTACGCTCAGGAAATATAGCCACTTATCTTCAGCAATGGCATTCTCTGGACCATTTGTCTGATGCTCAGGAAAAATTTATTCAGCAGGGAAATTCTGAAGCGTACGCACTCGGACTGGAAGGCTCAATCAACTGGGAAGGTCTAGGTGAAGACATAAAATCATTGGGAACCCCGACTTTGCTTTTTACCGCCAAAGCCGAACCTCGATTTTTATCTGTACGGGATGCTGGTAAACATTTGAGATATGGACGCTATGTTATTCTACCGAAAATTCTTCAAAATCACGGTCTTTGGAGTTCAGAACTAATAATGAAACCCCTTATTGAATTTACCCGTCGGGACCGTTCATACTAATACTCCATAATTGATTATGCAATTCTTTATCTGGTGTTTTTTTGCTATCAATTTGTCTTTGCTGAACTTCTTAGTGCCTGTGCATGCAGTAGCTCAAAATTCTCCAGCGCTGGCAATCATTTCGCAGCTCAAAGGTAGCGTTAAAGCCGGACTAGGGGAAAATATGTCTCCGGGATTCAATGGAGTAATGCTACGAAATCGATACAAAGTCCGTACAGAAAAAAAATCTGCGGTAACTATTTTTTTCAGCGATGGTTCTGAAGTACGTTTGTTTGGTTCAACGGAATTAAGGATTGGAGCGAAAAAAAGTCACAACTCACGTTGGGTTCGTTATCGATTGGTACTGCGCTCTGGGAGTTTTTGGGGAAATTTTGTGCGAGGGAAAAATCCTGTAGAAATAGTTGGGGGGGGGCTGCGTTTACAACTTTCTGATTCATCACTTAGATTCACGAAGAAAAAAACGGGAAGCAACGTTTCAGTATCTTCAGGTATTGTAAAGGTCTTTAACAAAGTTTCATCGGTAAAAATCCTAGCTGGACAACGTCTCTATCACGTGCAGAAAACCGATTTTTTACCACAAAATGTGTCGCTAGTTCCGAATCAACTCAAAATAAGGATTGAACCTTCCTTACTTACTTTTTCAGTGAATAAAACATTAAAACTGAACCTCCATTTTCAGGTCGTCCGTTTTGGAACCGATCATGCTGTAAAACGTTCCGGACCAGTACTTTTGACCAGTGACTACTATAATCTGACTCTTCCTGATTCAATTGAACTTAATGCTGACGGTCAGGCAAAAACTAGTTTAGAAATTAAACAACCTCGTTCTAACGACCGTACATTTGCTGGTTACATTACATTTAACGCAATAATAGATCAATATGGTTTCGATGATTTACAGGGTACATCATTGAAAATAAAATTCGAAAATCCATGAACTATAGCTGACGCACAAAAATTGTGAAATGAGACGATTTTAAGACTTTTAAAACCCTATCAAAAGTTATTAATTCTTAAATAAATATAACTAACAAATTGAGTTGGAAGCAAATCCTGAAATTTCTAGTTTTTAACTTTCGAACTAAAACATAGCAATAAAACTCTTGATGTTTGATATAATAAGCCTTGCTGGAGGTTCAGTAATTGGAGCAGGAATTGCCTGGATTCTTGAATGCTGGGTTGGTTTGTTTTTAAAACAACTTACCACTGAACATTCGAAAGGGTTTGCTCAACCAACTTCAGCTAATAATTCAAAACTTTTTGAACGCTTGGGAATTTATATTGTTATGTCGATAACGACTGCCCTTCTTTGCGTCTGGAGACAGTGGAGTCCTGAACTTTTGAATGACCTTATTTTAGTCTCTGCACTTGTAGGGATTGCTTGGATCGACAGAAAAACATTGTTGATTGAAGGGAGGATGGTTTCATTGGCGCTGTTACTACGTTTACTGTGGCTTTCATTTTTTGCATCTCACCAAATATTTGACGCTTTGGCTGGCTTGCTGATAGGAGCAGGAATTTTATATTTTATCGGTTTTTTATATAAAACTATCCGCCATCACCAGGGTTTAGGTGAGGGAGATGCGGCTGTGCTTGGTTTGATTGGCATGTGGGTAGGATGGCGGGGATTGTGGTCAGTACTTCTGATTGCTGCTATAAGCGGTATTTTAATCGGTGGAATATCATTACTCAGACAAAAACCTTTAAGTCAAAATTTTACGGAACTTCTTCAAACACAAATCCCTTTTGCACCTTTTCTTTGTGTTGGCGGATTAATCGTCTATTTTCTTCAGGAAAAAGGATTTTTAGGAGTATTTTATGGATTCTAAATTATATTACTTCTGAACAACCTCTTTTTTCTCTAGTTCTTCACGAATCAACTCCTGTATCATTGGGCGATATAATTTCCACAAATTCTTTCCCAATTCTGTGAAAATGTACCCCTTCCCGGAACAGGCAGGACATAATTTTTGTAAGTTGGTCTGGATACTGCCCCATTCATCATATCCAGCCTGGAATGAACTGCCGTCACATTTTGAACAAGGTCTTTTTAAATCATGAATTAACATTTGCTTTCAAGTATTTCGTTAATATGATATGTTTGTTGCTGGAAACGCATGAATTGTGCCTTGGTTTATCATAACTTTTCTTTTCTAGATCAAATTAATTATTCCTGATATAATTTTCAAAAAATCGATGCGAGATGGTTTTAGCCTTCCGGTTTAAAAAGCGAAGCGCCTCCCAGCGGTTTAGAAGTGAATCTTTTATTTTTAAAAATATTTTTTCGTCGGGAAATTCATCCCGGCGTTTTTTGACTGAATGATATAGTTTCAAGTACTTTGTAACAGCGGCCCAGAGACTAAATCGATGCAAGGAGATGTATGGAAAAAGTGAAATTCTTTGATACGACTCTCCGTGATGGAGAGCAATCCCCAGGATGTTCCATGTCAGCAACAGAAAAGCTGACCCTTGCCAAACAACTAGAACGCCTGGGAGTCAACACGATTGAAGCCGGTTTTGCGGCATCGTCTCCCGGTGATTTTGAGAGCGTCCGTGAGATTGGACAGCAGATTGAAAATTCGACAGTCGTTTCACTCTGTCGTGCTTCCAAGAATGATATTGATTCTGCGATTGAGGCCTTGAGCGATGCCAAAAACTGGGGCATTCACACTTTCATTTCGACTAGTGACCTGCACATGAAACATAAGTTGCAGATGGAGCCGAAAGATGTGAAAGCGATGGCGGTCGCGGCGGTGGAAAGAGCCAAAATAGCTACGGAGAGTGTCGAGTTCAGTCCCGAAGACGCAACCCGCAGCGACCCAAAATTCCTGGTTGAGGTGTTGTCCGAAGTAGTACGTGCCGGAGCGACAATACTTAACATACCGGATACCGTAGGTTACACCACTCCGGATGAAATGTTTGACTTAATCACTCAGCTCCGGAATGACGTTTACAATGGAGACAAGGTCACTTTTTCGGTGCACTGTCATAACGATTTAGGATTGGGTGTCGCAAATTCTTTGGCCGCCATTCGTGCGGGTGCAAGGCAAATTGAATGTACAATCAACGGTATCGGAGAACGTGCAGGAAATGCTTCCCTTGAAGAAATAGTGATGGCGCTCAAAACACGGCAGGAATATTTCGGTTTCGAAAGCGACATTGATACAGAGCAGCTTTTTCCATCAAGCAAACTGCTTTCACAAATAACAGGAGTTGATGTTCAACCGAATAAGGCGATTGTCGGCGCAAACGCATTTGCTCATGAAGCAGGAATTCATCAACACGGCGTATTGAAAAATGCTTTGACCTACGAGATCATGACTCCGCAGTCAGTAGGCATCAAGTCCAGCAATCTGGTGATGGGTAAGCATTCCGGTCGTTTTGCTCTTGGTGAACGGATCAAGGAGTTGGGTTTTGATCTGAACGACATTGATCTGAATCATGTTTTTAATGAGTTCAAACGTCTGGCTGACCTCAAAAAACAGGTTTTTGACGAAGACATAGAAGCACTGGTAACACATGGAATCGGTAAACAGACGGACAGATTTTCCTTAGAAAGTCTCATTGTTACTTCCGGAACTACTGCTGTTCCAACCGCAACAATTGTGATGAAAATTGATGGCAAAGAAATCAAAAAAGCCAGCTTTGGAGACGGTCCAGTGGATGCGGCGCTGAATACGATAAAGATAATTACAGGCATGCAGTGTACGCTCACATCATACGTTGTCAAAGCAATTACCGGCGGGACAGATGCTCAAGGTGAGGTGAGCGTTGGTGTTGAAAAAGACGGTATGCGCATTACCGGAAGGGGCGCGCATACTGACATTGTAATCGCCAGTGCCCTTGCTTTCCTGAATGCCCTCAACCGACTGGAAATGCGGAAACAAGGCCTCAGCCCCGCCACTCCTTTACAAAAAACGGCCCTTGGCGGAGTTTGACTGTAAACAAAAGTGACGTGTGATGCGGCTAAAAAAGCAGTACACTTCACTTGTTAAAGTCGTTCTGTCCTTCAGCCCTCCACTGTAAAGAAATTAGAATAATTCAATTATGCCTCCCCTCGCTGATTCTCTTCAAATTATGAGCTTGCGCGCTAATCTTAGTTGGAATTTTTTAGGGCAGTTGATTGCAAAAGTCAGCCTTTTAATTTTTCACATTGTTTTTGCGAATCTTTTAGGTATAGAAGGTTACGGAGCATTTTCCTTTGTTTTTGTAGGAGGCTTGATTCTTCTTCAACCGGCACTGGATTTAGGTCTCAATCAACTAATTACAAAATGGGTCAGTCGTGGAAATACTGAGGTTGTTCGGCTTTCATTCCGCATCAAAGGTTTGACCGCGCTTGGCTTGATACCTCTGGTTTTTGTGATCGGCTGGTGGAAGGAAATCAGTTTCCTTCTGTTACTGGCAGTGCTTGGTTTTTTTCTGATCAACACTCTTCAACAATCGTTGTTCGGAATTTTGCGAGGGCTAAAAGATTTACGCCCTGAGTCGTTAACGGTGGCCTTGCAGAATATGTTAGCATGTGCTGTTTTAGGTTTTTTTGTTTTTCAGCAGATTGCAGAACCATGGCTTGGAGCTTTGATTTTGATGCTGACAAGGTTTACCGGAACGATCTTTGTTTCAGCAATCATCTGGAAAAAATATCTCAGCAATTTAAAAAATTACAAAAACGATACTCTCATGCTGGAGTCGACTCAACTATGGCGTGAAGCCGTTACTTTGGGATTTGTGCTTTTTTTAATCCAGTTTTATTTCCGGATCGACACCATCATGCTTGGAATACTCGCTTCAGAAACGGAAGTAGGATTATACTCTGTGGCATTTAATTTAATGGAAGGGACATTTTTCATTCCAACGATTGTGATGGCCGCCATTTTTCCGGGACTTTCACAAGCAAAAAACTTTTCAGCATATTTCCGAAAAGGAATGGTGTTGCTCACTCTGGCCGGAATTGCCGGTGGGGCAGCTGTTTTCCTGTTAGCGGATTCTATAATACTTTGGTTTTATGCGCCAGGATTTCAAAATTCTGCAGACATTTTAGAAATATTGGCCCTAGCGATTCCACTTGTTTTCTGGGGTTATTTAATGACTCAATCTTTAGTTGCTTTGGATCATAACCGAATTTATCTAGTCATCACTGCCACAGGATTGTTGCTCAATGTGCTGCTGAATTTTTGGTTGATTCCGGAATATGGTGCTTCTGGTGCGGCTTTCTCCACAGTGATTACGGAAGCCCTGATTCCCTTGAGCTGCTTACCCATGATTTTAAAATACCACTTTTCACAGTCACCGGCAAATGTCACTTAAATTACTGAAACCATGGATCAACCCGTTATTGGTAGGATTGTTGATTCTGTTTTCACTTCCCTTAAAACTTCCGGCACTTCAGCAAACATTGGAAAGTTTGTTAAGTTTTTCCTTTCCAATCCGGCTTAGTCTATACACATTATTTTTACCGCCGGTTGCTTTGTTCAGCATGGTATGGAACAGAAAACGAGCTCTCGGAATATGGCAAAAACTACGGCTGCCTTTAATCGTGCTGGCATTCCTGTTTTGCTGGATGTGGCTGGGCGCAATAATGAGTGAGTATCCGAAAATAGCACTCAAACATTCCGGGCGTTATTCAATTTTCCTGATGACGTTTATTGCATTTTTGTTTGCTCTTGAGCATGATTCCTTAAAAAAAAGCGGACAGATTTTTACAGGAATTTATGTGATCTTGATGGCGTTAACTTTTTTGGATTTACATGGTAAAATCAGCATTCCTGGATTAATTAATGATTTGGGTTTGGGCATTGATTTGTTTAATCCAAGGCAGACAATTTCATCATTTTTTGAAAACCGGAATCCTTATGGAGTCGTCAGTGTTGGAGTGTTTTTTTGGAGCCTTGCCAATTTGAGACATTCATGGATTCTTTCAAGTTTAGCAATAGCTGCCGCATTATACAGCATTGTCATTGCCGGAAGTCGCAATGGAGCTTTGACTCTAGTTCTCTGCCTGCTGTTTTTATTGATCCTCACCTTCAAACAAATCCGCAAAGCACGTACAACTTTTATTATAGTTCTTGTTGCAGCAGTTGCCGTTGGCATTGCTTATTACTCTCTCAAAGGTCAGTCCATCAGTCGTATCAATGCAAGTCTCAATAGTTTGCTGAATGTAAATTCATACCAAGATTTGGAGCGCCTTGATTTGCGTTTTACATTTTATAGTTCAGCGTTAAAGTTTGGCTTGGAAACATTTCCTATCCTTGGTTCTGGAAGCAAAACATTCGGCTCGGAGGTAATTAGTGAAACAAAAGGCATGCAAGCTTACAATAATTCATATTATAAAGAGCATCGTTTTTTTCACTCTCACAACGCTTTGCTCACCATCTGGATTGAAATGGGTTGGGTTGGGTTATTGGCCGTACTGCTCTTTCTCTGGCTCTGGTTCCGCCCAGCGTTGCGTGGCCCTCCTTTAATAATGATGCCCATGCTGGCGGTTTGCGTAGGACAAATATTGGATTATTTTGTCTGGGAAATTTTCTTTATGGCATTTCAAAGCTTTTTCTTTGCATACTTTGCCGCTAAAATTTACTTTGAAGGCCGCATCCCCAATGTCCAGACAACAGACAAACTAGACCAACAGGACGAAGCATGAAACATAAAAAAGCGCTAATTACCGGTATCCTGGATAGGAAGGAAGTTATCTTGAGGACGACACCGTGATCGGTACCGTACAAACCCACACTGTTCGTGAGTTCGTACAAATTGTCTTTGAAGAACTTGAACTGAATTATGAAGATCAACTGTTTTTTTATCCCAGATTTTATTGTCCGACTGAAGTTGAAATCCTGGTGGCAAATACTGCAAAAGCCCACAAAAAATTAGGCTGCAAACCGAAAGTAAACTTTAAAGAATTAGCACTCAACATGGTGCGTGCTGACTACGATTTATTAATGAAAAATAAATGATTATGCTTATTTTAGATTACAATCGAAACAAATGATATCCGTTATTACTGTCACCTACAACAACTATGACGACCTGCACCGTACGCTTTCTTCTTTGGAGCAAGTAGATGGGATTGAAAGGGTCGTGGTGAATGGAGGTGATTGTGAAAAAACAAAAGAATATCTGAGTAATTTTAACGGAATAAAAATCTCTGAGCCGGACAATGGCATTTCGGATGCGTTTAACAAAGGCGTTATTGCCGCAACTGGAGAGAACGTGATGTTCCTCAATAGTGGTGATGTTCTATTATCACCGAATTACCTGAAAGAAGCAGAAACTGTGATGAACTTCAATCCGGAAATATCTTTTATCCATTCAGATTCGCTTTTTGAGGATCGCATCAGCGGAACTATTTATATGGAACCGCTGAAATCAATACTGTTTAAAGAAGCCCCCTTAGGTCGTGGAATGCCTTACAATCACCTCACCATGATTATCCGGAAAAGGGTTTTTGAAAAAATAGGATATTTCAAACTTCATTATAAAATAACTATGGATTTTGAATGGGTCTGTAGGTTACAGAAGAACAAATTCATTGGACATTATTTTGATAGGGGGCCGGTGGTGAGGATGGATGGGGGTGGTGTTTCTTCCACCACAGAGCAATTGGTGATGTGGGAATCTCTCAAAGCTCTTGCAGAAAATAAACTTTTGAACTCTAAAAACATAGCTGGAATTTTAGAGAGAAGTGCCCTTTATCTTGGGCGAATCATGCTAGAAACCTTGGGTATGAATAAAACTCTAGGCTGGCTTAAAAGGAAAAAACACAATACACATTGGAAAAGATCAACTCAACTGGGATTAAAGAATAATTTATCTGACGTTAAAACTAGACCTGAACAAATTTTTCCCACAACTGAACCTCTAAACAGGGTCTTATTTTCCCAAAAAAAAATGGGGTTAAACGGTTTACTTATTCACGATTATCCAACCGGATTGAGCAGATACAGCTATGAGCTGATTCGTCGAATTCTGACACAGTTAAAAGGAAATACGATCGCTTACTCAACATCTCCAGAATTGAGTGGGGAGTTTCCAGAGTCAACCACTAGCAGTGTCCCTGCTTTTCACTATCCCGCAAATTTTAGATCAAACAGCATTCGCTTGATTTGGGAGCAAATCGGGTTACGATATGCATGTTTCAAAGATAATGTGGATTTGCTTTATTCCCCCATTGCGGAGGGCATCTTGTTTCCTCAACTTCCACAAATAATTACATTACATGATTTACTGCCCTTTCATTATCCAAGCCTGTTGCCACGGTGGGTTCCTTATTACGAATATTTTTTGCCTGCTGTCATCAAAGGAAGTACTGCTGTTGTCTGCGTCTCTGAATTTACTCGTCAGGAAGTCCTTGAGCGTTATCCAAGCATTACGGAGGAAAAATTAAAAGTCATTCATGGTGGAGTTGATTTAGAAAGGTTTTATCCCCGTTCCCAAGGAAAAATAAGTGAACGCTACGACATCAAAGAATATCTCTTGTGTGTTGGTGAAGTTCGACCCTATAAAAATTTGGAAAATGTCTTTCGGGCCTTGGAATTGTGTCCTGATGGACTACAATTAGCAATTTCCGGAAGAATATTTGGTGAACACAAAAAAAAGTTAGAAAAACTTGCTCGCTCACTAAATATTGAAAATCGCATCGTTTGGTTGGGTTATGTGCCTGATGATTTGTTGCCGAACCTTTATTCTGAAGCAACAGCATTTATTTTTCCGAGCCTCTATGAAGGTTTCGGGTTGCCAATAATTGAGGCTATGGCCTGTGGCTGCCCGGTAATTAGCTCCAATCGAGCCAGCCTTCCGGAAATTGGCGGTGAAGTTGCCCTATTTTTTGACCCATTGGAAATAAGCGACATGGCTGAATCAATCAAGAAAGTCTGTGAAGATACGGAGTACAGTCAAACACTTGCTCGGCGTGGACCAGAACATGCGAATAATTTCAAATGGGAATACTCCGTCAAGAAACACATGAATTTGTTTGAATCAATTTTGAATTAAACAATTTTTACAAAATAAGATCCACAGACAATTAATGCCCAACTTTTTCACGCACCCCGGTTTCCGAAAGTATTTTGCAAACACTTCCTGGCTTCTAGGAGAGCGTATACTCCGGATGGCGATTTCGCTCTTTGTCGGCATCTACGTAGCTCGTTATCTGGGACCAGAACGCTTTGGTTTGTTGAGTTATTCATTAAGCTTTGTGTTTCTTTTCAGTTCATTGGCCTCTTTTGGATTGGACGATATCCTCGTTCGTGAATTGGTACAGAGTCCGGAAAACCGAGAGAATTTACTTGGAACTGTGTTTTGGTTAAAAGTTAGCGGCGCAATTGTAATGGGAACAGCCATTGCGCTTGTACTAAAATACAAGGTTGAAGATCAACAGACATACTGGATGATTGCTCTCATAACCTTCGGCTTTCTCTTCCAGGCAACAAATGT
>Ga0208277_1000866_pt1 | contig 17848 bp, 13 predicted proteins | sample ETNtaG_5_FD_185782 | JGI IMG/M metagenome (GOLD analysis project Ga0208277, IMG submission 185782) | Marine microbial and viral communities from oxygen minimum zone, Eastern Pacific Ocean - ETNP201406SV205 (SPAdes) (version 2) | ecosystem: Environmental > Aquatic > Marine > Oceanic ...
ATTCATCACCGAAACACCATAAACCACTCCCCATACATTTTCACGCCAAGATTTGAACGAAAGGCGAGTAATGGTGCAGAGGGCAGGATTCGAACCTGCGAACTCATAGAGACTGGGACCTCATCCCAGCGCCGTTGACCAAGCTTGGCAACCCCTGCTTCGACCGCTCCTCAAGACGCGCGTATATCAATGACGCGACCAACCTCTTCGCTGAATAAAAAAGCCTCAATCTTCGATGAGGTATGCGATTTCAGTGCTTTTCGTTGAAGTCATGCTTCTGGCATTCTGCCGCGCATCCTCAACCAAGATTCACTACCAAACATGAGGGCGTACATTGCAGCAAGCCAAAGGGTTGGGCGGCCCCATTCCTCAATCATCAACGTTTCAGGCCCAATGCCTTGGCCAAAGGCGAGAAGAACACAAAGCCATACCAACGTCAATCCGTGCAGTGCCCACCGAACAGTAGCCATTATTTGGCTGGAATTGGCCTTCATCTCTGTCATTTCAGCCTCGGTTAAAACAGCCGTGACACCTTTCAATTTGTCCAACGCAGATCCTCCATTCCAACGAATTTGGCCCAACTTGAACCTGCTGAAGATTTCAATCCCTGTGAACATGGTGACCCAGACCACGACAACCTCGAGGAAAGGTTCAGCCCCACGTAGATTTAGATCACCTTGGGACGACCAAAGCAGGAGGCCCCACAACCATGAGACAAGGACCAATTGGAAGGTGCGGGCAAATCGTGTGATACGGTGAAGAAGTTCAGCGTCGTGAGATAACAGCATTTCCAAAGCAATGACGAGGCATGTCGTCGCTGAAAGCCCAACGCTCACAAAGAGCCACCACCAATCTAAATCGCCATCGCGCCAAGCAAACATGAGCGCAACCATGGTCCACGCTAACGCCAACACCGAGGCAACATTAGCCGTTGCTTGCATGGTGTAGAGTGGATCTCGCCCATCCTTGAGCACGGCGAAACCACCCATCAAACGAGTTTCAAATGCCGAACCATCAACGATGCCGTGCGCAGCAGCGGTCATCCCACCAACGGCCTTAATTCGAGCCTTGTCGATGATCGATTCAGCCTCACCAGTTGCCCATTCATCATCGAGCCCCCCTCGATTCCAAGCAGAGCCCCGACTCGCAGCATGCGCAGCCCCAGCCCCCCTGTTCTTCGTATTCCCAGACGAGCGTGTTTTTGCCCAAGCGCGAATTTCGTCTGAGATGATGCCTTCAACTTGATCTTCGTTGAGAGGTGCGCCGTGGTCGGTGTACAACCATCGACACTGGATTGGGACGGGCGCAGGATCAACGTCTGGTGCAACCATTTGGAATTGGCCAGGGCCTAAGGTTGGCAATTGGGCGACGAGGTCTTGATCACCACCGCTTTCTTTCAACAAGTGCCGAACCTTTTCAACATCCTGTGGCTGTGTAAATCTTCCAATGAAGGTGGTGTTGGCTTGGGCGAGGATCTTGTAATCGACATCGCTGACATTCTGAGTGGCCAAAACACACGCTACACCATACTTTCGTGCTTGTTTGAAGATCAGTTTGATCAAATCTTTTGCCGGAGGGTTTCGAGGATGGGGTGGTAAGTACGGGGCCACTTCATCCATGAAGAAGAGCAGCTTCAATTCCCCGTCTGCGGGCTGTTGAGTTAACATCCAATCGTATAATTCACGGGACAATTCTTGGACGAAGTATTGCTTCTGAGCCTCATCTTGAATCGTGTTGAGGTACACAATGTTGAGTGGTATTTTTCCAGGCACGGCAGGTTCCACAAATGAATCGATATCAATTGGAACGCCGTTTGAAAATAACAGTTGATTGACACCGGAGGAATATGCAGAGAGGCGCCGGGCCAAGTCATTGCGCGTTGTTTTAGGCAAACGTTCCTCGAAATCCGTAAGCCGATGTTCGATCATGACTTCATCCCATGTAGGGACGTCAGGCTTCTCTTCACCCTCTTCAACTTCAAAGAAACACTCCGGGTAAAGGTGGCGGGTGAATTCTTGATAGGGCTCACGAACCACCCTTGCCAGCGCTTGGAAGTCGCCGACATTGAGCCCATGCTTTGTCCCTTCAACCAGAATTTCATACAGGAAGGGTTTGACGACCTTTCCTTGTGCCTTCTCAACATCATAGCCTGCTAAACTCGTGAAACCAGCAGCGACCATATCCCACGCAGTAATCGCTTCTTCTGCATCTAAATCCGATGGGGGCGCGCGAAAAGGATCGATGCACAGCGGCAACCCCTTCGAACGCAAAGGAGTCCAGATTCTGACCTCACACATCTCCATCAATTTCTTCGCCCTCGCGACGTCACCACCCTCCTTCTCCAATTCCTCAGGCTCGATGCCAAGTGCAAGCCTTGCTAAGTCGCCTTGTGGGTCGATGATCAACGAGGGAATTTTGGCCAAAGCCGCCTCTTCGATGAGGGCCTTCGCCATGACAGTTTTACCCGAACCGGTCGAACCTAACATTGCGGCGTGACGCGCTAAAACCATCGATTTGATGTCGATTGGCTCACCAGTGTCTCTTCGGGAACCAAGAAACAAACCCTTTGGTTTGAATTTCTTTTTTCGAGCAGGGGGTTGTGCCGCACGTTCAGTCGGGGGGGAGGCATCGACCGTGAGGATCTCATCGACCAAGTCGGCATAACTTGGCTCTTTGGCAGACGGGAGGGCGCCGGAGAAATCCTCGTTCTCTGACACCATACCAGCGGCAAATCGGTCGGAGGTCTTGAAGACAGCGATGATGGGCGGGGCAAATGCGCACACTCAAGGGGGTCGAACATTTCGCCGAGGCATGGAGCGCATACCGACAGGCCGCCCATCATGGAACAGTGCCATGAGGGATGCAGCGGTACAGGTTTTAGATTCTAAAAGGTGGGTGAAAGGTCCACAGGGCGCAGCCTTCGGTGAAGCCTTCGCGATGCATTGCGGAGCCCTCAACGCCCACCCATGTCAAAACGGCTCATCCTCATTGTGGGCCGCTCTTCGCATTGCTGGCATTGGGCGGGGTGACGAAGTCATCGTCCCTTCATACACGTTCATCTCAACGGCGACATGCATCGAACTGGTCGGCGCAACAACCGTCTTTGTCGATGTTGAACCTGATTACTTCTGCCTCGATGTAAAATCCGTCAAGAACGCCATCACACCTCGCACCAAAGCCGTGATCGGCGTCCATCTTTTTGGCCAACCCTATGCGCCCGAACTCATTGATTTGTGTGAAAAAGAAGGCCTTGTGCTGGTGGAAGACGCCGCTCAGGCCCACGGGGCGTCCCAGGACATTGGGGGCGGAAGACGTAGGGTTGCCGGGTCGATGGGCGACATTGGCTGTTTCTCATTTTTCCCTTCAAAGAACATGGCCGTTGGAGGTGAAGGCGGTATGCTCACGACGACGAAGGACATCTATTCTGAGAAACTTTCAGGCATTACCAACCATGGCCGTTCGCCAAATTTAGAGGCGATGGAACTTGGAAGCAACCTCCGCATGTCGGAGGTTTCTGCAGCGATCGGCCTTGTTCAATTGGACCACCTCGACGGTTGGGTTGCTCGAAGAAACGCTATTGCTCAACAATACACAACTGCTCTCGAACATCATAGGTTCCTGAACGCTCCACAAGTTCGGCCGGGGGCCTATCACGCCTGGCACCAATATTGTGTTCAAACCAAGCATGCAGCAGAATTTGTAAAACACATGGACAGCCATTCAATCGATACCCGGCGCTATTACACCACGCCGATTCACTGCCAACATGTCTTCCAAAACCATCCACAATTTGAGGCGAACTTACCGATCACTGAACAGTTGGGTGCCTCGCTGGTAGCGATCCCAGTCATGCATGAATTGACCGACACGGAAATCGAGCGTGTCATCGATGCTCTCAATTCATTTCATCCCGAGTGAGTTCTGTTTTGCGGCGGGCGAGTGAAGCATTGGACCAACCCCGGTTCCCGGTTAATTCCACACCGACCCAGTCCGGAAGAACGACAGGCGTATCTTCTGATGGAAGTTCAACTTCGGCCACGATCAAATTGTCAAGCCCGCCTTCAAATTCATCAACTTCCCAGACAAAACCATCTGGGCCAGTCCATTCATAGCGCCGTTTTTCGACGTATGGATGATCCCGTTGGGTGACAATCTGTTCCCCAAGCCCCCTCTCAATAGGCCATTCAAGCTCGATAGCAGTTGCACCCGTCATCTTCCATTTGAGTGTGAACTTTGTTTGCGCGTCACGGAACCGAATACGAGCAGTCCAGGAGGTTTGGCCAGAATACATATGCACCATTTCTTGTTCAAGTTCGACAATCTTTGTCGTACCATTGTAGACAATTCCCCCCCGTTCGAGGCGAATGAGGTCACCATCGAGGTAGTATTGGGTGATGCTCGTACCCGGTCCACCGGTTCTCCACGGCCTCTCCCCATGTTGATTGACAAAAAATCTTCGTTCAATTTCGAGATGCTTTGACACAGTAAACCACCCCGGTCTATGAGGGTCCAAGGTGCGCTCGGCCTTAGTGTCACCGAGGTGTTGACGATGCCGGCCACAAACGCCCTAGCTCTCAAAACAAGATACCAATTGCTTCATATCCATATGCACCTTAGTAGAGTCATGAAAGAAAACAAAGTATTGGCCCTATCCCTTGTTTCTTTATTCCTTTTCTCTGGCTGCCTTGGTGCAGTCGATTCTCAATCAGAGATTGAAGCACCTTCCATTGAACTTCCTGAGGATTGGGCTGACACCGTTCAACGGACGGTTTCAAACCCCCAACTGAATCAGTTTACCGACTGCGATGAACTCGAGAGGGCGCTGAAGATCTCGCTTGAAGAAGAGGCGAGAACACAAATTTTGCAGGCCATTGAAGAAGAGTACTACTATGGCGGCATCATTTGGGCAGAGGATGATGTTGCGATGATGGATGGCGCAGAGTCGGCCCCGTCTGCTAACCAACCGACAACTCGTCGAACAGAGGGCACAGATTATTCAGGCACAAATAATCAGGAACAGGGTGTTGATGAGGCTGATTTTGTCAAAACCGATGGGTACAATATTTACTTCATCAACGGTCGAAATTTAGTCATCTTTTCAGTACCAGAATTTGGCGAACTCGAACTGCTTTCAACGACAGCGATCCAAGGCAATCCAACGGCGATGATGCTGGATGGCGATCGACTCGTCGTCATTTCCTCTGTATCAACATGGACCATTCCAAGCAATGACCCTTTGAGTGAAGAATTGGGCTGGGATGAGATGGATGCATGGCGCACAAACTCGTTAACGAAATTCACAATTTTCGACATTACAAACCGCTCAGCCCCGGATGCTACCAAGGAGTTGTTCCTTGAAGGCAGTTACATGACGGCGCGTGAAGTCAATGCCACGGTGCGAACCGTCACTCATGCATGGATGAATGTCCCCGGGCTCCAAACTTGGCTGAACTTACCAGACGGGTACTGGAATTTGGATTACGACGATCCACTTCGTTTGGAGATTCGTGAGAAAGTTGGGTATCAAACCATTCTTGACAATCAGGCAACACTTGCCCGAATTTCTCTTGAAGACCTCCTTCCAAAAGTGTATGAACGCGTTAACGGGGTCTTGAGTGTGCATCAATTAGACGACGATTCTTGCGCCGACTTTGTTGCACCAACCGACAGCCTTAATCGAGGGTTTAACAGCATCTTTACCTTTGATTTGAGCGATGACGAATTCACGTTCCAAGCTGATCATATCGTGGGTAACTATCCAATGGTCTATGCTTCTGAAGACGTGCTCGTCTTGACAGAAAACGCCTGGGATTGGTGGTGGTTCTGGGGCAATGACAACATGGATGAGGCGACCAACATCCACACATTCGATATCTCCAACCCCAACGACACCGTTTACACAGGCTCCGGTCGCGTCAATGGAACAATCCTCAATCAATTCTCAATCTCAGAATATGAAGGCGTCCTGCGCGTGGCAACAACATCGGGCCAATGGGCGCGCTGGTGGCTTGAAAATCCTGAACCAATGAGCTCGAGCGTTGTTACCTTCGTCCGAGGTGTTGATGTTGAAACCGATCAGCAAATCCTTCTCGAGGTCGGGCGCGTCGATAACATCGCGCCGGAAGAGCGAATTTGGAGCGCCCGGTTTGATGGTGACCGATGCTACCTGGTCACCTTCCGTCAAATCGACCCACTCTGGGTCATCGACATGTCCGATGAAACATCACCCGTGATCCTCGGTGAACTCGAAATTCCGGGAGTCTCAACCTACATCCATCCTCTTTCGAGGGACCACTTGCTGACCATTGGCATGGGCCCGGGCCCTGATGGGCTTGGTTTGGATTGGTCAAACACGCGACTTTCCTTGTTCAACATCACAGATCCATCAGCCCCCGCCGTTGACGACGTGCTCTCATTGAGTCCGGTGAGCAATCCCGAAGCAGAGGGATGGACTTGGTCGTATTCAGAAGCCTCCTACGAACACAAAGCGTTCCAATACTGGGCGCCAAAAGGCATGTTGGCCGTCCCCCTTTCGACGTACAAATACAACAATTGGTACAATGAGGAAGGCTACTATTCGTACAGTTATGAGTTTGTGAGCAAACTTATGATCATCAATGTTTCAGAAGAAACCGGAACCATGTCAATTCATGGTGAGGTGAACCACTCAACGTTTTACAACGGCGACGACCAGCGTTCATACTTCAACAACTACAACATCCGAAGGTCGATTTTCATGGGCGATTTCATCTATGCTGTTTCGGCTCAAGGCGTGACAGTCACGAATCTGACATCGATGGATGAAACCCTCGCAGTTTCTCTTGACTATCAAGAGGTGTGCTATGGCTGCTATGATGATCGCCTCGAAGAAGATGAAGGCGAGACAGACTCCGATCGGCCACAAGAGGCTGAAAGCTCACCAGATCGTTCCTGAGTGTGACCTCATATGACGATCACCGTTGCCGTGGTAGGTTGTGGGCGTTGGGGGTCTGTGCACCTTGCTTCGTTGGCAGAAATGAAATCATCGGGACAGGTTGATCGAGTGATTGCCTGCGACGTAGACGAGATAGCATTGAACAATGTGATTCATGCCGATGCAACATATTCATCGGTGGATGAAATGGTTGGAGCGGAGCAACCCAATTTAGCAATCATCGCCACGCCAAACCCGACCCATTACTCACTCGGCATGGCGTTACTGAAAAACGGCCTCAACCTTCTCATCGAGAAACCATTTGCCCCAAACCCAGATGCAGCCGCAACCCTCATTCAAGAAGCAATCAATTCTGGGTGCACGGTTTCATCAGGCCACCTCTTACGACACCATCCAGGGTTTCAACAAGCAAAACACATCCTTTTTTCTGGCGAAATTGGCGAAACAACACAAGCAAAATACATCCGGAAAACGGTGCGTTCCAAGCCGAGCTGGATGGGTGTTGTCGAGGGCCTCGCCTCTCATGGCATAGATGCTTTAGACTATTTTTTCCCCCAGCAATTTGAGTTTTCTTCACCCCATGTTATCGAGCAAGGAACCGACCACCTCCACCTCGAAATTCGCCCATCATTGCGGACCACCTCCTCTTTGACCAAAGGGTGTATTGAAGTGGCCTGGGGGGCTGAAAAAGAAGAACGCACCCTTCAAATGATTGGGACAAAGGGGAATGTTGAGGTTGATTTTGGTCAACACCAAACCATATCGGTCAATGAAGAACAACGTCTTCTCAATAATCAAACCACTCCATTGATCGCTCAAATACAAACTGCACTCCATCGAAAAGAGATGAGCGTCGAATTAAGCCAGTCGTTGATCAATACAACCATGAATGTGGCTATGACCAAAACCGCTCTGAGTTTAGGAAAGTGAGCGTTCGCATTGCGAGTATTCAAGAATTAAACCCGTCTGGAAGGACACATGGGCCTCCCATATTCGACCGTACAACGCATGTTCCTCGGCAGCCTTGTGATTGCGGGACTCACATGGTTGACTCAAGACAATTACACCGACGCAGCCTATGTGTTGATTGCACTTAATTGCTTAATCGCCATTGTATGGGGCCTTTCTGAGCGTGAAATGACGTTTAGCCACCTCGGCATGAACCAAGCTGGAATTTTGACGGTTGCCGCATTTATTGGATCCATTGCACTCTTTGCTGAAGTTAGCATTCGTGTGTGGGACTTTCCAACCACGGGATCTTACATTCTCTCCCTCTTTTTCGTTGGCTCATTCTGGTGGACGAGCGCCTTAATCCAACCAGAGAACAACTGACCGACTCAACACGCTCGTTCTTCTGGGCCATGCGTGCGAAGGGTGAAAGGCCTCGGCCACTAACACGGACCGATTGACATGGCGAAGTATGGCGACCACCCCCCTCTCCCACAACGTCTGGAAGAACTTTTGATGGAAGATGTCCATACAGTGTTCATCAAGGCAGATTGCCCTCCAAGGGTCAAGCGAGGTTCGATTGGCCAACTTCGTTTAGTCGATGTCGAGGAAGCAGATGACGGGCAGTGGGACACCCTCCGAATGGAATCTCTCCAAGAAGAACTGGTTGGTCTTGTCGACGAACATCGCCACCGAAGTGATTGTTTTCTTGAAATTGATCGCAAAGGTTGCCAAGTCATCCAACTCGGAGATCTACGAATTTCATGTGCGTGGCCACCCTTTGCAGACGCCAGAGAAATCACGATTGTCCGCCCAGTCGCCAAACTCTCTCTTGGCGACTATGAACTGGATCAGCGCCTTGTTGACCGATTAGCCGATCACCACCGAGGCGTGTTTATTTGCGGCCGACCCGGCTCTGGCAAAACAACACTCGCTCAAGCGATTGCAGAGTATCTCGATACCGATGTTGGGGCTATGGTCAAAACAATGGAGGCTCCACGGGACCTGCAACTCGCCGATCGCATTACTCAGTACGCGCCGCTGGAGGGAGATTTAGAGAAAACAGCGGAAATCATCTTCTTGGTGCGTCCAGATTTTGTCATTTTCGATGAAGTCCGACGGGCCAGAGATTTCGAAATTTTTGCCGATGTTCGCTTGGCAGGCGTGGGGCTGCTCGGCGTGACTCACGCCAACTCAGCCCTCGAAGCCATTCAACGCTTGATTGGTAAGGTTGAGCTAGGGCTTGTTAGCCAAGTCCTCGACACGATCATCCACGTCGAAGCAGGTCGAATCGAACAAGTGATGGAACTTAGGATGACCGTTAAACCGCCAACGGGGATGCAAGAGGAACTCGCTCGCCCAGTCATCGAAGTCGTCGAATTCCCAAGTGGTAAAATCACACACGAGATGTTCGCCTTTGGCTCGGAGATCGCTGTTGTCCCTGTTGAAGGGCGCACTCAAGGGGCACTTTCACCAATGAAGACATTGGCCCGCGACCAACTTGTTCACATTATCCAGCAATGGGTTGGTGTCCAATGCCAAGTGCAATTCAAAGGCGAAGGCAGCGCCACCATTTATGCCCCACAAAACATGATTTCAACCCTGATCGGCAAAGGCGGGGAAAACGTACGCCAACTTCAAGACGAACTTGGCGGTATGCAACTCAACATTGAGTCATTTGATGAGATGCCTGAATCCTTGGGCGCCCCCGCAAACCCCCATTGGCGGGATGTTTCAGATCGTCGCAGTAAAGGAAGCAGGGCATGGGAGCATAATGCGCGCGGTACAAAACCCCGAAAAAACAAGGGGAAAAAGAACCGCCGGTGACAGAAAATGGCGCGTTCGAATACCGCATGACTGAACCGAACTCGGTAGGAAAATATAGGGCCCCTGTTTAAATATCTTGAGTTGGGAAATCCGGTCCATGAGCAGCGATGATAGTGCCTCCTCAACAGAAGGCAGAGCCCTTGTGAAGTTCTTGCTGGAAAATCGAATGATGATGAACTACATGTCCATTCTCATGATAATTTACGCCGTTTGGGCAACCATCGAAGTCCTCACCAATGCCTCAGGTGCAACCTGGTGGCCTCCAGAAACCGGCATTCCCGCCTCTGAACTTTACAACAACCCAGAGAATGTTCAGAACATCAACAACGGATGGGTCATCGGCCTTGGCGCAGTGTTTGGCACCGTTGGGACCATGATTCAATACTTCTATCGCGCAGCACCATACGTCGATGCTTCGATGCAAGCCACCGCTGCACTGATCATCTCCGCAGTCAAAGAAGATGAAATCCAAGAGTCCGCTGAAAAGATGGCAAAGGAAATGGTTGCTGCCGAGAAAGAAGAAGCTGAGGCAGAAGCACAAGCAGAAGCCGAGGCAGAAGCCGCGGCGGCCGACCAAGAAGCCGATGGCGATGAAGAAACAAATAACGACGATGCTGAACCGTTGGATGATGAAGGGCAGCGAAAGAAATTCTGAGGTGAAAATATGTGGGAACATCGATCTGTATCAAACAAAGCTTATGCTGAAACAAAACAAATGCGACCAAACGAAACATATGTTCGTTTGATGGACGTCGTCGAAGAAGCAGTCTCCAAGGCCCAAGTCGCCGAATTCGACCACGAAGCCTTCCTGAAGTACGTTCCACGACGCGGTCCTTGGGAAGAATTGCCACCTTCTGACAGCTCGAAGGCAGACCCACGGGTTCGATACATCGGACCAGCGCGGGCTCGGCTACTGAACACCAACCTCATTCTCGGATCCTCGTGGATTGAATCGGAACGGTTCAAGTTTGAGCGAAGAATCACTAATGTGGCAGAATTCCTCAAACAAAAGACCATCATTAATGCAAACATGTGGACTCCAAAACAACTCTCGACCACACAAACACTGTTCTTCTGCTCGACAGGCGATGAAGAGCGCATGGGTGGATCATTCCTGACCGGCGACGGACCTGGTACTGATCACCCGTTCCTCGGAGCACCAGAAGGCGAAGAGCCAGAATGGGAACCGATCCTCTGGGGCCTCGGCCACCGTGGAGTTGTCCCTGATTCAGATCCTCTCGACACCTGCTTCTACCCATCGTTGATGCACCGTGGTGTTTCATTCAACAACCGGTTGGGGTGGACTCGCTACTCCCCTGCAGGGTTCGGAAAGGACGCCAGCGGCTATATCATGACCCGACCGGGAACATGGATTTGGCCTGCAGTCAACGGAAACCGTGAGTCTCCAACGGCATTCAATTTGCTCGTCAATCTACCAGACCGCCGCCTCTCGTTCGGTGAAGAAGGTATTACTGATGTGTTCATGACAACAGGCAAGACCTCTCTTTACAGCCTCATGGGCATGATGAGTTCTTCGACCGTGCGACAAATGTTCGGTGCAGGTTCAGAAATGGTCCCACTCGAATTCCACTGCATTGAGCCTGGATTGGACGAATGGATTGCAAGCGCAAGTGATGAAGACAAGTACTCCCGTCTTTTCGAAGTGTGCGCCTCCATTGGCTACATGCTCACCGATCCTTGGATTGGTGGTCTAGGCGGCGGTGCAAAGCGCCGACGTATGCTCATGTACCCACGCGACCAAGGCAACTTGTTGACGTGTGTTAACGCAAGCCAAGTTGCTGACCACGCCCTCAAATCAAACTACGAGGCAACCGTGTTCACCAAACTCGATCAAGCTGATTTCATGAACCGTGTCACTCGCCGATTCAAGGCGTATGCAGACCTCGTGGCAGCCAGCGACGTCGCTCAAGGCGCCCGCTGGATCAGCCAAGCTGACTTCCATGATGGTGAAAAGAAGCAAATTGGACCAAACGTCCACTCGATTCTATCCGTTCGCGGCTACGATGTGATGAGCATGGATGAGTACATCCAAACCTTCAACGACATTTCTGCAGCCCCTGACCGATTGATGCGCCGGTGCATCCAGTCAATCGCAACCAACGCTCTAAAGACGGTTTACCCGCTTGCCGCATTGGGCGAAACTGGTGACGCTGCACCATACTCGCACATCTTTGCATCAGGAGATGACAACCCGCTCGTGTATTACACAGACATCCGATTCTTGGTTCCAACCTCGATCGACAAACTCCGCAACATCACTGGATCTCGCGGCGCTGACCGTGGACGAATGCGAGAGGCTTACACCGCACTCACGAACGCAGACCCAATGACCAGCCTCTCAATTCAAGACATCTGTTTGCCATTCTTGGCAGACATGGGTGAAGACTCTTGGCAAACTGGAACCGGTCTAAACGAAAACGAAATCATCGTCGAAGTGACCATGGCCGTCAACCCTGCTCGAGTGTGGAAGGCGATCCTTGAACCAACAGTCAAGGAAGTGTTCGACTTGCCAAAGGGCACCAAAGGAACAGCAGCGAACCTATGGGGCGACATCTTCATGGAAAACGAGACCCTTCACGCCAAGATGGAACGGGATGGCCTTGGCCACTACCTGCGCCTGCTCAAACTAGCGTACCACTGGGCTAACGATGAATCACGAAAAATCCACGGACTCAAGAAGTGATTCCGCTTCGACCATCTAAGGAGGCATTGATGTGTCAGCCACCCTCAACCTGACTGAAGTTCTATCTTCTTTACAGGATGCGATGACGAAAGACGGTAGTATTTCTACCGAACACAGGTCGTTTTACACGACGTTTCGTGGGCAAATAGACGCACACCCCGGTACATTTCTACCAACGGACATTCAGATCCTGATGGAAAACACTCGACGAGAAATGGTCGGTGAGATTTCTGACGAGGAATACGAGGGTTTTGTTGAAGCTGTGTTGTCTAAAATTGGCATTAAAGAACGCCTTGAGATCAAAGCCAAAGAGGAAGCTGACACCCGTTCCAAGGAAGAAATAGCTGCGATGGTTAAACAAGCAGAAGAAGAAGCTCGGGCCAAGGTTCAAGCCGAATTTAGGCTTAAAGCCCAAGCAGAAGCTGCAGCAAATACAGCCCCCGAACCTGAATCCACACCAGCCCCAACCCCTGAAGATATCGAGGCCATGGTCAAAGAAAAGGCGGAAAAGGCCGCTGAGGAGGCACGAGCCCTTGCAGAAAAGGCCGAGAAAGAAGCCGAAGAAGATCTTCGAAAGCAAGAGCATGAAAATGCGATGGCAGAAATCGAAAACGCCCGCAAGGCTGCCGAGGAGGAGATTGCCAAACTCAAAGCCGAGACCGAAGCACAAATTGCAGCGGTCGAAACAGAGCGACTTCGTGCACAAGAGGAAGCAACAGCTCGAGCGGCTGAGGACAAGGCCCGGCGTTTAGCAGAAGCCGAATTGGCTCAAGCAAAGCAGCAAGCAGAAGCAGAACTTGAAGCCGCCCGCCTCGAGGCCCAACAAGCCCAAGAGGCTCTTGCTGTGGAAGCTGAACGCCTCCGAGCCGAACAAGAGGCCGCCGCCCGTGCCGCAGAAGAAGAAGCAAGGCGTGCTGCTGAAGCGCAATTGGAAGAGGCAAAGAAGCAGGCGGAAGCCGACCTTGAAGCCGCCCGCCTCGAGGCCCAACAAGCCCAGGAAGCCCTTGCCGCAGAAGCCGAACGCGCTCGCGCAGAGGCCGAAGCCGCAGAGGTGGCCGAAGAACCTGAGCCGTTTGATATACCAACTGAAAAGGAACTCCCCGATCTTAATGCAGCATCTACAGCTCCGATCGCCCCGGTTGAAAATACATCAGCCATTACCCTCCCAATGATCGTTGCTGCGTCCGGTGGCGCAATCGCACTCGGTGTCGTCGCCTTCGTCTTCCTCCTCTAATCGGCAAATTTTCTTTCTAAGAGAAAGGGTTCAATTATGCGCTTCCCTGCCGATTGAAACAATGGCTCAACCCAACGACGGCTCTGGACGCGCGCCTGTGGCCATCGTCCGACCAACCACCTCAGTCACGAGCGGGGTTGCAGTCACCCAGAAACTTGTCTCTGCAGCAGTCGCTTTTGGAGACTTATTACGGGGTACTTTTGGCCCCAACGGCCTTGACAAGATGATGTACAAGACCAATGGTCAAACCGCTGTCACGAACGATGGTGCGAAAATTGTAGCAGAACTCCTCGTCAAACATCCCGCAGCCAAGGCATTCGTTCAACTTGCAGAATCTCAGGAAAATGCATGTGGAGATGGGGTCACAGGATGCATCATTGTCGCGAGTGAACTTATGCGTGAAGCAGGGCGGCTTCTCGAAAAGGGACTTCATCCACTCGTCCTTGTTGAAGGCTACCAGCGAGCATTGCAAACAACACTCGACACCCTTGACTCAAGGGTTGTTCAGATCCAACCAACGGACAATCAACGCTTGCTCGATGTCGCTCGAACTGCAATGATGGGGACCACCGCAGAATCTGGTAGCGATCACTTAGCCCAGTGCATTGTCACAGCTGCTCAAACCGTCGCTACTGAACGAAACGGCACATTACACGTCCGCACTGAAGACGTGAGGATGGCAAAGCGAGGGGTTGGCGGGATTGCTGACAGCACGCTCGTTTCTGGACTGATTATCGAGCGACGTCTCGACCTTGATCGCCTCCCCCGTCACCTCAGCAATGGCAAGGTTGCCGTACTTTCTTGCCCACTTGAAATCGAATCATCTTCCCGTGAAGCGGAAATCGAGGTCACTTCTCCCGATCAATGGGTGGCGTTCATGGACGCTGAAGAAGCCCAACTCGACGCCAAGGCACAGCGTGTTCTTGACAGTGGAGCCACCCTCGTATTCTGTGCAGAAGGGATTGATCCAAGGGTACTTCATCGCTGCGCGGACGCAGGTGTGTTTGCGCTTGCAGGACTTGAGCGCAGTGGCGCTGAAGACATTGCAGCTGCGACCGGTGCGCTGATGATTGATCACCTCGATTCACTTGACGAATCGGTTCTTGGCTCATACAACACCATGACCATCGAAACCCTCGAAGGCGAAGATTCCCGTCGAGAACGATTGCACCTCGAAGCGGGCAAGCACGCAGGGATTGCAACTGTCGATGTCGGCGGCGGTGATGGCGTCGCCAGTGAGGAGGTCATACGGGGCCTCTATGATGCGCTGTGTTCCGTGACCAGCGCAATGGAAACCGGCGAAGTTCTACTCGGAGGGGGAAGTTTGCATATTGCTGCGAGTCTTGCCATCAAAGAAGCAGCCGAAGCACAAGGCGGACGGGAACGCCTCGCAATGGAAGCCTTCGCCCGAGCCCTTGAAGCGATTCCAGCTGTCCTTGCAACCAATGCCGGGCATGATCATCTCGATACTTTGCTTGAACTCCGCGCCCTTCATCGCGAGGGGGCCGTGCACAGCGGGGTTCAACACACAGGCATTGCGGGCGGGATTGAAAATGCCTGGTCAAGTGCAGAAACCCTTGCTCATGCAATCGAAGCTGCATGCGAAACCGCATGCGGCCTCTTACGGGTGGACCAGGTTATTTCTGCACGTGGCGATTAATGCCCCTTTCCCTCATCTTTCGGGGTCGCTATGTTCTTTATCATCGGACCAATGCCTACGATAACGGGTACCTCCAATGAGCACATCCGTTTCACCTCGCCCCCGAGCCCTGCTCAGCGTTTATGACAAAACAGGGATTGTTGAATTCGCCACCGCCCTTTCATCGTTAGGCTTCGAATTGGCTTCGACTGGTGGCACTGCTCGTAAGTTGAGGGAGGCAGGCCTCGAGGTCATCGGCGTTTCAGACATCACCGGTCACCCGGAAATCTTTGATGGACGGGTCAAATCCCTCCACCCAGCCATCCATGGCCCCCTTCTCGCTCGTCTTGAAACCGAGGCAGATCGTGAAGGATTGGCCGAACTGGGCTACCCTCCAATCCAAATTGTTGCCTGCAATCTGTATCCCTTTTCCGAAGCAGCCCGCAACGATCCCCCACTCGATGATTTGTCGCTTTTGGAAATGGTTGATATCGGCGGGCCAACGATGGTCCGTGCATCAGCAAAGAACCACAAGAACGTCATCATTGCTTCCAATCCTGCAAGGTACCCTTCGATTATTGCTGCTCTCAAGAACGCTGGTGGAGCAAGTGGAGTGGGCCTTGATCTTCGACGCCAATTGGCGCTTGAAGCCTACGAACACACCGCTGCTTACGATGCAGCCATTAGCGACGAACTTCATGCTCGCTGGATTGGTAGGCCTGAGCATAGCGACGAGCCAGAAACGCAGACAGAACGACTCCCAGCAACCCTTCTTGCTTCAGCAATGAAGTCCCACACGTTGCGTTATGGCGAAAACAGCCACCAAGCCGCAGCACTCTATGTAGATCCCAAAGCGATGGGCTTGCACACAACATTGGTAACCGCCAAGGTGGAAGGTGAAAAACCGATGTCGTACAATAATTACTCCGATGCCGATGCAACCTTGCGCCTATGCCGGGCCTTGTCGACCGATGAGTGGCCAGAAACGCCCCACGTGTGCATCATCGTCAAGCATAACAATCCATGTGGTGCGGCATTAGGCGCAACTCAAGTGGAGGCGTATGAAGCAGCACTGGCGAGCGACCCCGAATCCGCTTTTGGCTCGATTATTTGCTTTAATGAACCTCTTGAAATTGCCACAGCGAAAGCCATGGAACCGCTGTTCATCGAAGTCCTCATGGCACCTCATTACAATGAGGAAGCCAAAGCAATTGTCATGGCAAAGAAAAATCGCCGAATCCTCACCATCGATTCGCCGAATCACCGACTTGCTCCACTCGAGCGAATCTTGGTCCGCAAACCGATCGAAGGCGGTTGGCTTGTCCAAACAGAAGAACCACCAGTGATCGATTGGGATAAGGCGAAAATTGCCACCACTGTGGCACCTACGGAAGAGCAAATCGCCAGCATGAAATTCGCCGTTCGCGTTTGTGAACAAGTCAAATCGAACGCGATTGTCATGGTGCAAGGCGTTGCTACCGTAGGGATTGGCCCGGGCCAAACAAGCCGTGTAGAAGCTGTGAAAATCGCAGCCAGAAGGGCCGGGGAGCGCGCGCAGGGGTGTGTCTTAGCATCAGATGCGTTCTTCCCATTCAAAGACGGTCTCGAGCAAGCTGCTGATGCCGGTGCTGCATCCATTGTTCAACCAGGCGGCTCAATCCGAGATCAGGAAGTCATTGACGCTGCAAACGCCCGTGGCATATCCATGCTCTTCACGGGACACCGTTTGTTCCGTCATTGAGATGCAGGCCAAAAAACGGTCGTTCGGTATTTTCCTCAACGATAGAGTTAGCTCACAGTCGGCACTTTCCATGCAACCCACCAAACTCCAATAAGTGCAACGACTGCGATTAATGTTTGACCAAACCCCGGGTCGCCTGCCTTTGTCACACCCCATATCGAAGCAGCCGATACAACACAAATGACAGTGCAGATCATCATTTTCGAGTGGAGGGGCAAAGCCTTTCCTGAACGGTAGTACTCCAAAATCATGGGGCCAAACATCCTGTTTGTAAGCAACCAGCGAAACAACTTCTGACTCGAACGCCCATAACAGTAAGCCGCCATGACGAGCCAAGACGTTGTTGGCCAGCCAGGCACAATCACCCCAATGAACGCAAACACCACCGCCAAACTCCCCACGCCAATCCAAACCCCTCGGACGACCGGGTTCCGAGAGGGCTTGTGTTCGGATAGCACTCTTTGGACGACGACATCATCACTATCGTTCTTAGTCTGAAGGGCGGGAATTGAATCGAGAGAGGATTCAGAGTCCGGGCTGGATTCGGCGTTGTCAACCATCGAACTCAGGTAGGCTATGGCACGAGCATCAAAAACTAATGGGCATGCATCCGAAGCGCTCAAGGCCATTGCTTGTTAGCACACACCATGGGGGCGGCCACTCCGAAGTTACGCCAACCCAGTCTCACGATGCCAATACGATGTGCAATTTTGATTTCGGGGTCGGGTTCTGGCATGGAGGCTATGATTCAGCATCAAAAAGCCAACCCTTCGTGCGGCCACGAAACAGTTCTCGTCATCTCAGATCAACCTGGTGTAATG
>Ga0208277_1000867_pt1 | contig 17825 bp, 8 predicted proteins | sample ETNtaG_5_FD_185782 | JGI IMG/M metagenome (GOLD analysis project Ga0208277, IMG submission 185782) | Marine microbial and viral communities from oxygen minimum zone, Eastern Pacific Ocean - ETNP201406SV205 (SPAdes) (version 2) | ecosystem: Environmental > Aquatic > Marine > Oceanic ...
CCCTGCACTAATATATGGAGTTAGGTCAAAAGCCATCGTATGCCAATTTGCATCATCAGGGTTTACAGCATAATAACCATCCCATTCCAAAGCTGTTTTTATTGTGCTATCTACCACTGTCCATGTTGCTCCATTATCTGAAGATACCTCTATTGATGCATCCTCTGCATATTGATCGCCTGTTGAGCAATCACCAAATGGATTTACAAAGAATATATCTGCAATAAAAAATACTGGCCCAATTCCATCATAGACAACCGTTTGAGATTGCAAAATTATATCAATAGGCACATAACCATAATTAGTACCTGTGTAATAGTACTCTGCATCATTAAAAAAGTAAAAACCTCCAGTATTTGAAGGGTATTCAAGATATGTACCATCCGCAGTTTCAGGAGTACCCCAGCTCCAATAACCTTGATTATCAGAGAAAGAGGTTGATGATTCTTGAGTGTCAAATGTACTGCTCAAAAGAGTATTCTCTGCAGTTTCATTTACTAAACCACCAGATGTAAAACTAAAAGCATGAGCTGTCGTATCTAAATTAATCAATGTAAAATCAAATTTAGAATATTCTCCTAATTCATAATCAAGGGTATCTCTAAATGAAGACTCTGATAATAAAAATGGATCTATCGGTGCATAGCAAGATTCCAATGCATTGGCTGAAGACCCGCTTGCGTAAGTTGCTTTAACTTCAAAACAATATTCAACACCATTAGTTAATCCAGTAGCCGTATACTCATTTGTTTCTACGGTTGCGATAATACTGCCATCTTTGTAAACCATATAACCAGTTAAATCACCGCATGGATTAACATAAGAACTACCATCATTACCAAAAACTCGAATGTTATCTATATACCAATTGGAACCAAAACCAACAGGGTCAAAATAACGAAAGCCTATATGTATAGATTGCCCAGCATAGTTAGAAATATCAATATTATTTGAAAAATAACCATCACCAAGTGTAAGTGGGTCAGAATAATATATTGGAGTCCAATTTATCCCATCTGTTGATATCTCAACAAAATTTGAATCATGAGCATATTCACTATACTCAATATATTCATCAAAACTTAATACCGCACCACTATAAGTAGTCAAATCAATCAAGGCGGTACTCATTCTGCTATCTCCTGGCGCAGTAGTATCTGACCACAGTGCAACTGCACCAAACTGTTGTCCTAACCAAGACTCGTTTGTCCCATCAGAGCATGGGTACATATCTGTATCACAATCTACTGCAACACCATCATTATCTCTAAACCAGCCTCCAGAGGTATCTTGACCCATATGCTCTATGGTAAGTCCTTCATAACCACATGTTGCAAAACAATAGGAATATACTTCTTCTCCATATCCACCTAAAGAGTCAGGTTCCGCCCAAGATAGAGCGATACTTTGATCAAGCGGCAACCCACTAATAAAAGATGGCGGACAATAATTTTGAGCAGATAAACTGCTCAGGTTAAAAATAATCAAACTAATAAGAACCTTTAAAAGAACTTGGATTTTGTTGAACATTTTTCCTCCCTGGATATCTAGTAAATTAAACTTTCGCCTACTATCTTATTATTAATTTATATATATTCAAAGAAATTTAATTACTATGATAATTAATGAATAAAAATTTTATCCAACTTATATTAATATTATTGCTATTCCTGAATTTTCTTATTGGTGGTTCTACGGGAAAAATTAAAGGCAGAATAATTGATGAGAGTAACAAAGAACCTCTCGTTGGTGTAAATATTTATCTTGATGGCACATCCATTGGAACAGCCTCAGATATATCAGGAAATTATTTCATTATCAATATTCCCGCTGCATCTTATGACATAGTCATTTCTTATGTGGGCTATAAGACAATAAAAATAAAGGATGTGCTAATTAATGCAGATCGAACTTCAATTTTAGATTTCAGTATGAATATAGCGGCTGTTGAAGGTGAAGAGGTTATTGTTGAAGCTAAAAAACCAGTGATTGTAAAAGATCAAACAGCAACAACTACAACCGTTGAAAGTGCCACAATAAATAATATGCCAGTAAATAATATTTCTGATGTGTTATCTACAATGGCAGGAGTATTAGAAAATCACGGAGGAAACTATATTGTTGGCGGTGGCTATCACTTTCGCGGAGGAAGGGCCGGTGAAATAACCTACCTCGTTGACGGCTTTGTTGTTGAAGATGCTCTATATGGAAACATGGGTCTAGATATTTCTAGAAATGCTATATCAGAAATATCAATGATAACTGGTGCATTTAATGCTGAATATGGTGAAGCAACTAGTGGCGTGATAAATATTGTCACAAAAGAAGGGAAAAAAGATTACTCTTGGACAATTAGAGGTGTCTCAGACAGTTTTCTAAACCCGAGTTATCATGCGCAAGGTTTATCAAGATTTGAAACAACATTCAGCGGTCCACTTTTGGCATCTAAACCTAATCTAGTTACATTATTTTTTAATGGTGATGTGTTAAATACTCGTACATCTATGTGGAAAAATAAACTTCCATGGGACATCCTTAGACAAGACATTGATGGGGATGGAATCTATGATGCGTCCGATGGTGATGTCATTGCTGTCGCAGATATAACAGCTGATGGAAAAGATAATCCCGTTTCGCTCACTAAAGGTGCAATTGAAACAAATAGAACCTTCTCAAATCAAGTTAGATATAATGGAAAACTAGTCCTAAGGCCATTACAAAAACTCAAAATAGTAGCATCAATAAATAACTTTTACTCTACAGCAAAAGGGTTCTCAATGGACTATAGATTAATTCCTGAAATGAACTCTACAGGAATGGATATTACAAGAGATTTTCAATTAAAAAGTTCTTATACTGTCTCAAAGAATATGTTTTTCGATCTTAAGTATCATAGATATAAAAGGCAACAATGGAATGGATATAAACCATTTCTAAATGATAACCATGAACTATATTCAGAGGTATTTACTATTCCAGAAGACTGGGCTGGTTTTATTCCATCATCATTATCAAGTGGTGATAAATTTTTATGGCTAAGCTACTACGCAGAACCATTCAAAGACCTAAATGGAGATGGAGCCTGGAGCCAATACGCAGCAGAGTATTGGAATGATGTAAATGGAAATAACATATGGGATACTGGTGAATACTATAATGACTGGAATGGAGATGGTATTTGGAATATGGTTGATGTAAATGGCGATGGATTTCCTGATGAAGAGCCATTTGCAGATATGGATGGAAACAACCAATATAGTTTTGGAGTAGACCCACCCTCTACTAGCGAAGTATCATATGATAGTACTTCAAACTATGAATTCTGGGGAGATTATCTCATTTATAATAACTATGGTGACACCGTACGGACTGCAAGGTCTACTTATCAAGACTATTGGTGGTATCACTCAGACTATACAACTTTAGGTGCTACACTGACTTGGCAATACAATGATATTCATCAATTAAAATCAGGTCTAGAAATGAGACAATATGATATAGGTGAATTCTGGGGATCAGGTATTGGAGGTGGTTTTTTTGGTAATTCCTCTGATCCAAGTTTTATTATGTGGAATCATAAACCAAAATCTAGCAGTTGGTATATTCAAGATAAAATTGAATACAGTGATATAATTATTAACCTTGGAATTAGATATGATAGATTAGACCCTAACAGTACCTATCCAGATCCAACTCAAGAACTAGGTTATCAATACCTAGATGCATCTGGGACTAATCAAATTATAACTCCTAGTGAACTAAACTTATTGTCCTCTATTGAAAAAGAAACGCTAAGCTGGGGATACTTAAACCGAGACGATAATGGCGAGCTAACTAGTTTTCAAAAAGCTCCAAAAGCACCAGTCAAAGACCAATGGAGTCCACGTCTTGGAGTAGGCTATCCTATAACAGATAGAACTGCGTTTCATTTCTCTTACGGACAATTTTATCAATTCCCAGATCTTGTAAATATGTATAATTATTCTAACTATCAAGGTGAGGGTGTTTCACCTCCTGGATGGTCTGAAGAAGCTAATACTTTAGCAAAAGATTTCCTTTATGGGAATCCATATTACCCATTCCCATATAATATTACTGATTGGTATATACCCGAGGTCGGTACACCAAATGTTAAACCTCAACGGTCTGTGCAGTATGAGACAGGGTTAAGAACTCGAATCGGAAATCATTATCTATTAACCGCTAATCTATATTACAAAGATATGTTTGACTATATCGCATCAAAACGGTATGATGCTGATCCTAGCCAATATGCGATATATGAAAATATGGATTATGCTAATTCTCGAGGTCTAGAGTTTACTTTAAAAAAATTATTTTTAAATGGAGTTGACTGGGATATAAACTATACATTATCTAGAGCAGAAGGAAACGCACCTACCTCAGACTACCACTGGTATGTTGCTGAATGGGCCAGCGGGTATGATTGGAGAGATTTCAATAGAACATATACAATGCCCTGGGATCAAACACATACAATCAATTTTAGATTGAATTATTATAACCCTATTGGTCTTGGAGTTAGCACAATAGGTAGCTATGGTAGCGGTTTACCATATACCCCTGAAGATGCAAGAGCCAGGCCTATTGATGAACAATATTCTGGAAGAATGCCTTCAACTTCCAATGTCAACTTGAAGCTATTTTATGACAAAAAGATCATTGGATATAATGTAAGATTCTTTGCAGATGTTACGAATCTATTTAATAAAGAGAATGTTCTGTCTGTTGATAATACCACAGGAGAACCAGATGCAACGCTCGACTCCGGTCAATCACCAATGGTAGTATGGAAACCTTACTATATAAGTCCTCCTAGACATATAGAAATAGGAATAAGTATAGGTAGTTAATATGAAGACTAAATATATCCATATTATCCTAATAATATTTTTTTCTTATGCTTTTTCTCAATCTGAACAGCTAACAAAATTAGAGTATTACCAAAAATATATTCAAAAACATAAACAAGGAAGAAATACTAAAAAAGTAGCAAGCGCGCAAGATAGAAAAAGAAGCGTCTTAGATAAGGGAAATGTGTCTCTCCGTTTACAAAATACTGGGATTTATGGGTATGATCCATGGGGATTGAATCATGAATTTCCAGCTGGAAGTATGATTAAAGATGGTTGCTGTACCTATTACTGGACAGCTGCTCCTGTTGCAGGTGCATTAAAAAATGGTGCTCCAAGTTTTAGTGTAGGAACTATGTACTCCGCCAGAGATCATGATGAAGAATTTGAACCACTACCCGGTTATGATGCTGGTTATGTAGATACAGAATCAAATATTGGAATTGCATTTAGTGATATCCCAGCTTCTTGGCCAGATCTATGGCCAATAGAGACTGCAAGTGGCGATACTTTTATGTCTGTTATTTATAATGCATCTAAAGTCCCGGAAGACACGATCTATTTTCCCGGGATCGAACCTGAGCTCGGTCCAAACGGCTTTCCTGATGCGCCTTGTGGAATAGGTGTCCAAGCAGATAGAGAAGCATATTTTGTTGTTACAGATAACGATCCTGATTATGGAAATACCTTCGCTAGTAATAATGGAGTTGGGCCTCTAGATATCCGCATTGATATATGGGTGCTTAACTATAGTAATACTTTTGGAAATGATGGGTTTATATTCATTCAAAAAATGACCAATGTTGGAAAAGACACGTTAAAAGATTTTTATTTCGGAGTAAATAGTGACCCAGATACACCTGAGCAAGGATGGAATGAATGGACAGATGATCTAAGTGTATTTATTGAGCCTAATGATCCAAATATAACTGAAAAAATATCTGATACAACTGATGCACATTTATTAGAAAACTTAGCTATAATGTATGATGCTGATGACCAATCTGAAGGATTTAAATCTTCTGGGGTGGCATGGGCAGGTGTAAAATTTCTTGAATGTAATTATTACAATAATGCTGGAGATACGATCCCATACGGAGTTTCTGCATTTCATACGGTTGAATGGGAGAATGATACCCAGAGTGATGCTGAGGCATATGCACTTCAATTACTTGGAGGGATAGAAGAGCCTGATAACATTACTCCTCACTCTTCAGACATATATAATAAATCATATACTTATGGCCCTAATTGTACTTGGGTTATGGCATCTGGTGGTCCAGAACACACAAACTCAGATGGAGAAATCATTCCAGCTCTTAATGTCGCTCCAGGAGAATCAGTAGTGTTCACTTTTGCAGACTTTCTAGGTATTAATGAAGCTGATTTATTAAGAAACGCTAAAGTTTTCCAGTCTCTATATAATAATAATTGCTCTAGTCCTAAGCCACCTGAAAAGCCACTTGTAAGAGCCCAGCAAGACAATCAAAAAATAGTGCTTTTTTGGGATAAGCGAAGTGAACAGTCTATTGATCCTGTAACAGGAAATAATAAATTTCAAGGATATCGTATTTATAGAAGTACTGATAGAGGTAGTACTTGGGGTAATGTCATTACCGATCTAAATGGTAGCCCTACAGATATATATCAACCGCTTGCGGTTTACGATATTGTTGATGGAATCTCTGGGCCATACACTATGTCTGACCCATTAGTTTATTATGACCTCGGATCAGAGTCTGGACTTCAATATACTTTCGTAGATGAAAATATAGTCAATGGATATGAATATTGGTATGCTGTCTCTGCATATGATAGTCCAGATGATTGGGCAGGTGCATTAGTAGATCCAATGGAGAACTCAAAAGCTAAAGATGCTTCCATACCAGATGACAATACAGTTGCACTCATACCACAGGTCAACCCTGCTGGTTTTGAAAAGGGAGGTGTTCATAACATTACTCACAATGGCCTTTCAACCGCTAGTTTTAATGCAATAGAAGCCAACCCTTTTATGGTACAAATATTAGGCCATGAAGAAGTAACACTAGATGATTTAAAAAGTAAAGGCTTTACCTATCAGATTGATTTCCATCAAAAAATTGATTCAATCTACTCAAATACAGGAGTACAAGACACTAGTTTTACTAATTATTGGTCTCTAGTGAACCTCGATAATGGCGATACTATTATTAATAACGAAACAGATATTTCTTCAGAGGTTCAACATGTGGTAGATGGGTTTATACCTTCATTTTCAAATGCTCATTGGAATATAAGCGGAGAAGACTCTACACTATTTATTCCTTCTTCACTTGGTACTGCTAGCAATATTTCATTTAATGGACTTGGACATAGTAGTGCCACAAAAAAAACTTGGAAAGGATATCTAGAGACTCTACCTCCAAGTAACATAGGAGAACTAAATGACGACCCTCTATTATCACTACTGTGGAATGATTTAGAATTTCGTTTTACAAATGAGGGATCTATTGCTAGTTATTACAATATACTTACCCTTTATGGGTTTGAAGAAATTGACACGGTTAAGGTTCCATTTGAACTATGGGATATTGAAAACAATAAACAAATTAATGTTTCTGCTTACCAAACTGTTGGGACCACAAAACCTAATGGAAATATATGGGAATTAGATAGCGCTATGGTTATTGACTCAATATATACAGCAAATATACTTACCATTGATACTTCCTGGGTTTTAGGATATAAATTTAATTCTGATTTTCAGTTTATACCTGGTTATTCAAATTACTCAGAAGACACAAGATTAGACTATGCTCAGGATACAGATAAAATGGGTTGGGTTGTAAATCTAAATAGACAACAATCTTACTTTAACAATGGTGACGTTTTTCGAATCTATATAGCGAATCCATTAATACCAGGTTCTGATAATTTTATAATTATGACCACCAAAGATGATAATACGCTTAAAGATGGTGACCTAGATCAAATAAAAGTAGTACCAAATCCATATATTGTAACCTCTGTTTATGAACGTGTTTCATATAGCAAAGAAATACATTTTACCCATCTCCCCCAGGAATGTGTAATTAGAATATATAACACCTCAGGAGATATGATTCAAATTCTACAACATAATCCATCAAGTCCAGGATATCGTGGTCCAAGTGTGGAAGCGTGGAACCTTGGAACATACAATAATCAAGATATTGCATTTGGGGTATATGTTTTCCATGTCGTTTCAGGGGGATTTGATAAAGGACAAGAATTCATTGGGAAATTTGCGGTAATTAAATGAAGAAATACCTCTCAATTAATATTTTATTCTGCTCATTCCTTTTTTCGCAATTTGATAATTCTGGAACCTCTGCTGCTAATTTCTTGAAAATTGGTGTTGGCGGTAGATCCTCTGCTATGGGAGGAGCTATTGTCGGAGATATTGATGGGCCTAATAGTATGTTTTGGAATCCAGCTGGGATTGCTAATTCTAAGGGTGTTGAATTCTCAATAAATCAAAATAATTGGATATTAGATTTAAAACACAGTTATCTAGCAGTTATTTTCCCTGGTGGGGCTATAGGGCATTTTGGGTTTAGCGTTAACTATTTAGACCTGGGTAAAATGAGTAGAACAACTGAATTTGAGCCTGAGGGGACGGGAACAACGTTTAGAGCTTCCGATATTGCAATTGGATTTACCTATGCTAAAAAGATGAGTGATAAATTTAATGCAGGGTTTCAACTAAAACTTATTCAAGAGTCAATTTCATTTACCTCAGCGAATGCCTTTGCAATTGATGCTGGCTCTCAATATATAACAAGATTTTCAGGGCTAAAATTAGGAATGTCTATTACAAATTTTGGAACGAAAATGCGATTGAATGGTACAGATCAGAAAGTTGATGTTGACGCATATGAAGGATTAGATGGCAACCCGGATGTAATTGCAAATTTACGAACGGAAGATTGGCCATTGCCAATGGCATTTAGAGTCGGAATATCAATAAAGCCTGTAGGCCCTGAGTCAATGGTCAAAAGCTCAAAAATTGAACTTCTATTAAACGCTGATTATTATGACTCCAGAGATCTAAATCCATATTATTTGACTGGATTAGAACTAAAAATTATTGATTTAATTTATCTACGTACTGGTTTTAGAAGAGAATATTTATACGCGAGCGATTCAATTGATGATTCTAATTATAATAATTTAGAAAACACTTCTCACTCAGATATATATGTGACTAGGTGGTCTTGGGGAGTAGGCCTTTCATCTAAAAGTTTTCCTCTAATACCATATAAAATTCTTTTAGACTATTCTGTATCAGACCTTGGAATTCTTGGGCTAAGTACTCAACTAAGTATTAGATTTCAATTATAAAACCTTTATTAAAGTCCACGATTTTTTATATCTTCTTGAAAAAATTTCCATATTTCTTCACTAGTATTTAAATCTCCATTTCCAGATTTTTCTGGCCACCCTGGCGGCCATTCGTGATCTCCATTAATTACTTTATAAAACCATACCTGATTACCATTTTCCTTACTACTATATTTATGAGTAATCACAATACTTCCATCATCTGGATCAATATCAGGTAAAGTATCTACAACTACATCTGTACAATTATTACGATCAACCCAATGTTTGATTGATCGTTCTACACCCATGTACGCACCCCATTTGTCACTGTTGTCTTCATCACCTTCATAATATGTTGTATTATCGGCAGTACCATGGACTTGAAAAACAGGTACAGGATTATTTTCATTACAACTATTATATATCCAACCCATCATACAACCAGTAATTGGAGCAATCGCTTTAAAAATATTTGGAGAAGTACAACCAAGTAAATAACTCATGTCACCTCCATTTGACATCCCAGTACAAAAGGTTTTTTCTGAATCTAAGTTGTATTTATCTTGAAGAAACAAAGCTAAATAAGTAAGGAAATCAACATCATCAACCGTCTCATTTTTATGAACGTCATAACCAACATTCCAAAAATTTGTCCCTTTTTTCGTATATTTTGTATCCATACTGCCTCCGGTACCCTGTGGATAGCAAACAGCAAATCCATATTTATCAGCGACTTTATCCATCTGAGAATACTCCCTAATACCTTTTGCAGTCCCGCCTAGCCCATGTAATACAAATACAAGCGGGCTACCTTCTTTTAGTGATTTAGGTAAATATATATAATAATTCCTTTTAAGCCCTTTACTTTCAAACATTAACATATCTGAACTATTATTCTTTGTACATGATGTAGCAAATAAAAGCATCATTAGAAATAGTATCTGTTTTATCATCTCTATCCTTTCAACTTTATTTAATATAAGTCATTTTCTTAATTATATTTATTTTATCAATAGTTAATCTACATAAATAAACTCCAGATGCAATCACACCACCTTTATAATCAAAATCACTCCATATAGCATTATGTTTTCCCGCATGGAATCTTTTTCTGTCTAATAATTCAGTGATCATCCGACCATTTAAATCAAAAATTTTGATACTTACATATGCACTGTTTAATAATTCAAATTCAATCGTTGTAGGACCATTAAAAGGGTTAGGGTAATTTTGAATAAGGCTATACTGATTTAGATTTTTGCTATAGCTATCATGGCTCATACTAGTACTATCTAAAAAAGATAATTCAAAAAAATCCCATATCTCTTTAGTCGCATGAATATCCATATTGCCCCATACTCCTGGCCAATCATGGCCGCCATTCACAATCTCATAAAGCCAAACCCTATTATTATTTTCATTAGAGTATCTATGACTAATTATATAACTACCATCAAAAGTATTAACATCTTGGAGTGTGTCTAATATATAATTAGCACATTGATTTTGTTGCACCCAAAAATCAATTATTGTTGATGTCCCTAGATATGGACCCCATCCATCTTGATCATTAATATCTCCATCCCAAAGAGTTGTATCATCATCCTTCCCATGAATTTCAAATATCGATATATTATTTGAGGGGGAACACTCATTGTAAAAATTAACCATCATACACCCAGCAACTGGAGCGGCGGCAGAAAAGATATCAGATGCCTGACATGCTAATAAATAGCTTAAGTCACCACCATTTGACATACCTGTGCAGAATGTTTTATCCACGCTTAAATCATATTCATTTTGTAAAAAACGGGCCAACTCAGATACAAAACCAACATCATTAACTATCTCGTTATCATGAAAAGAATATCCAACATTCCAAAAAGAAGTATTATAATCATCAATAGTCCCTTGCGGTGAGCAAATAGCAAACCCGTACTGATCTGCATAATTCATAAATTCAGTATAATTAATAAAGCTCTGTGCAGAGCCACCATATCCATGGAACCCCATAATTAAAGGGGCATCTTCATCCAAATTATCTGGTTTATAAAAATAGTATTCTCTCTCTAGCCCTTCAAAATTAAATGTATGATATGACTGTGATAGCAATAGATTGAATAAAAGGATAAATACACCAAAAATTTTCATTATTTTGTTAATTGATATTCTACTAAATGGAAAATGAGCGAGTTTAAATAATTATTTAATATTGTTATCAATATTCATGTCAAACCTCATCATAAATGAATAAGAGTAATCACCAGGATAAATTAAAAATTCATCATGAGTCCTTGGAGACCAACTGTCATCCCCCCCAAGACCCATTACCTTATAATCAATATTTAGAGTTACCGGCCCATTATGATCAATCATATAAGTATGAGTTGCTGATGTTAAATTATCAAGAGTATAAGAGTGCGCACTAAGGTTAAAGGTTGGCTGACCAAATACAATAACTCCCATATTGCTATTATTAGCTAGGCTAGCCCAACGAACATCTGTCTTATTCCCATTTTCTTGTGGCCGTATATATGGATAATATTGATCTTTTACTTTACCAGAATATATACCTAGCATCGCACTGTGCTTTCTATCAATATATGACTCATGCGGACCTCGTCCATACCATCTCATATTTTTATAATCATCTAATAATTGCATTGTCATTCCAATTTTGGGAAGCACAGGCAAAGAAGAGTCTATTTCTGCATTTACATTAATCAAAACATCGCCATTATTTAAAAAGGTATATTCGATGGTGGCATTAATGTCACCTACCTTACTGATATGCTTTTCTTCAACACTAATATTTACATTGTTTTCAATTTTATCTTCAATATCAACAGACAGTATTTCTCTTTTTAAATTAGAGTAACCAGCATTTTTCCAACGTGCTGCAAAACTCTTATTACCATCACCACCCTCATCATTATCTGTAGGAGCTCTCCATATATTTAGTTTTGGAGGTGAAACAATTAAGTTTTTATCATCTAGAATTACTTTTGCTAATTCACCTTTGACTTTATCAAAGATGAAGGTTTTATCTTTGATATAAATAATAATATCATCAACCGAATCTTCTAATTTGAATTTATTTATTTTTTCGTACTGATTAAGTTTTCGAACTTCCTTTGGCGATTGAATAATGAACTCTTCCTCTGCAAGGATATGTCCTTTTAAGGCCCAAGGCTGATCTTGGTTTAACATAAATTTAAAATTTAATATATACTCATTATTTGGGTTTAATAATTTAAAAGATTCTATACTAAATGGAACTTTATCTCCGGGAGTTATAGACCCTATTTTTACATTACCATTAGAAACTTGTTTGCCATTTTCAAATAATACCCATTTACCATTTAGATGATCTAGATTCTTAAAAAAGTATCGATTTTCAATAAAATATTTTCCTAAACCTGCATCATCAACCGATAATTTTATATTTTGCATATGATATTTAACCTCAGCTAAAGCAGGATGGGGTTGGCGATCTGGTAATACCAAACCATTAATACAAAAGTTTCCATCATGGATTTTTTCACCGAAATCACCACCATAAACGTAATAGCTACCATTATCATCTTCTCTCAAGATTCCTTGGTCTACCCAATCCCAAATAAAGCCGCCTTGTATCCTCGGATAAGAATATATCGCATCCCAATATTTATATATGTTACCATTACTATTACCCATTGCATGTGAATATTCACATAAGATTACTGGTCTATTTGGATTCTCATTATGCAGCTTAATCATTAACTCAACTGATGGATACATATTTGCTATAATATCAAAATGATTAGGCAAAGGCCCATACCCTGGTTCTTTACCTTCATAATGAATTAACCTTGTTGTATCATATTCTTTTATCCAAGCAGCCATGGCATCATGATTCGGACCATATCCCGCTTCATTACCAAGTGACCATACAATAATAGAAGGATGATTAACATCTCTAATTACCATTCTCTGAGCCCTATCAATAAAAGCCTTTTCCCATTTTTTATCTAATGTGAATTTTGACCAAAAGGCATGTGACTCAATATTAACCTCATCATAGAGGTAGATACCATATTCATTACACAATTCATACCACATAGGGTCATTTGGATAATGTGCAGTACGTACAGCATTGATATTATTTTGTTTCATTATCTTAATATCTTCAATCATTGACTCTCTTGTTAATGTTCTTCCATTAATTGGGTCATGCTCATGCCTATTAACACCTTTTAATATGATTGGCTTTCCATTTACAAGCATTTGCCCATTAAATAATTCAACATTCCTGAAACCGATCTTAGAACTAATATATTCAGTTTTATTCGTGCTAATATTTAAAATAGAAAGTACTAAAGTATAAAGATTAGGTATTTCTGCTGACCAAGGTTTAGCATTTTCAAGTAACATTGACGCTGAAACCTCAGTTTCACTGTTTTTATCAATAACAATATTTTGAACTTTTGAACTAATTACCTCATTATCATTCTCATCATATAGACTAGCTTTAAAACTAACTGATGTTTCATTACTAGTGTAATTTTTAAGATTTGCATTTACAAAAGAATTCCCGCTTTTATAATTATTTATTAATTGATTATTAGATCTAAAATGACGGATATGAATATCCGGGACATGCATTAAATATACATTTCTATAAATTCCACTAAGACGCCAAAAATCCTGGTCTTCAATATATGAAGCATCAGAGTAACGAAATACTTCTACTGCTAAAATATTTTCACCTTGCTTTAAGAACTTGGTGATATTGAACTCAGCAGGCGTCATACTACCCTGACTATATCCAATTTTTTCACCGTTTAACCAAAGAAAAAAAGCAGATTTCACACCATCGAAATGAATAAAAACCTGACCGCTATCCCAGTCTTTTGGAATGACAAACCTTTTTCGATATGACCCTACTGGATTATTGTTTTCTGGCGGGAAGGGAGGATCGGGATCAGGAAATGGATGCTTAATATTAGTATATATTGGTTGTCCATATCCTTTTAATTGCCAGGAACTCGGGACTACTATTTCATCCCAACTATCATCATTGAAATTAGTTTCAAAGAATCTTTTTGAACGGTTAGAAGGATTCTTTGCCCATTGAAATTTCCATTGACCATTTAAATTATAGTAATGCCTTGAATTATAACGATTACCATCAAGAGCTAACTTTAAATTATCGTATGGAATTAAAGTCGCATGTGCATCTTCTTTATTTTCTGATATTATCTCAGGGTTAGACCAGTACTCACTGCTCCTATTATTGCTACAAGATATAACAAATAAAAAAGTACATAAAATTATATTTTTAAAAATATTAAACACGAATGATCACAGAACCAAAATTGTTTCCTTTTTCAATTGCTTCATGTGCGTTTGCACTATCTTCAAGAGAAAATACCTCAGCGACTCTATTATCAAGTTTATTCTGTTTAAGCAACAGGGTAATATCATTGATAGCTTTCTGTTTAGCATCTTTTGGCATAATATATACTAATACCATGCGTATAGTTAAATCCATAAACATCATTCGTAGAAATGGTATTTTAGGATTCATATCTGTCATAGATGAATAAGTAGCAATTATACCATTATTACTTAATATATCAAGCACTGGTAAGAGATTTACACCAAAGTCCCCTTCGATGATTCTATTAATTTTTTGACCATTTGTATAATCAAGAATATCTTTACTTGTTTTTGAAGAGGGATGATCTACGACCAAGTCTGCGCCAGCAGCCCTGCACTGTTTAGCACTCTCAGAACTAGATGCCGTAGCAATAACAGTTGCTCCAAAATATTTTGCCCATTGAATAGCATAATATCCCACACGTCCAGAACCTCCAGTAACAAGAACAGTTTGACCTTCAATAGGACCATCAGCAGTAACACAACGATGAGCAGTCATAGCTGGGATACCCATCATTGCCCCTTCCTCATAAGAAATATTTTCAGGTAAAAAAACTGCCTGCTCTTCTGGAATACATATATACTCAGCAGAAGTCCCTTCCTGCTGTCCAAATTGACCGTTAAACACCCAAACTCGCTCTCCAACTCTGTCAGCAGAAACACTACCTCCAACCTCAACAATCTCACCCGCACCATCACTATTTGGAATAACTGAGCCATTATCTAATAAGTTTGGATTAGCGCCTAGTCTCTTTTTTGTATCAGACGGATTAACTCCTGAAGCATATATCCTAACCTTGACCTCGTTATCGCTAGGCGTTGGTGTTTCATAATCACCAAATTTTAAAACCTCTTTAGCCTCTCCAAATTTTTCATACCAAATTGCTTTCATATATTCTCCTATAATTCTGTTGATAATCCTTCAGTGTGCCCATCAAGCCCAATAGCCTGCCCAGAGATAAATCGACCATATTGGGAGCACAAAAACAGTACTAGATTAGCTACATCTTCAGAGTCCACAAATGTTTTCATAGAAACTTGTTTTGTATATAAATCTTTTATTTCCGCCACCGATTTACCCTGAGCTTTGGCATCTTCTTTAATTACATCATTAATTCGTTTACCGCTTACGCTTCCTGGACAGATCGCATTAACACGTACTCCCTCACCTCCTAACTCCATTGCTAATGTTTTTGTTAATCCAATGACAGCCCATTTAGCTGCTGTATATGGTGAACGCAATGGAAACCCAAAAAAAGAAGCGCTAGACGCAATATTAATTATTGAAGGTGATTTAGACTTTTTTAAAAAAGGTATCCCATGTTTTAATATATAAAACATTCCATTTAAGTTTACTGAAATAGTCTTATCCCATTCTGAAGGTTCAATATCAACCAATTTAGCTGTAGGACCTGCTATACCAGCACAATTAACAATTACATCAACATGATCTATTTTAGTAGAAACGTTAGTAAAAAAACGAGCTACCTGTGAATGATCAGAAACGTCGACTTGTTCAACATAGGCTACAGGATATTTTTCTTTAAATAAGTTGATATTATGATTTGAGACATCACAAATAAAAACATTGCAACCTTCTTCAATATAGACACGCGCGATTGACTCTCCAATTCCAGAAGCTCCAGCAGGAATAACTACATTTAAAGGATAATTAAGAAACTTCATTTGAATTTTTATCTTTTTTTAAAGTTAATACTATGGAAACAGCCATTAATATATATACAATAGTCAATGGCAAAGCAGATACTAAAACCGCTAGTTTTAAAGAGTCTAGACCACCTATATAAATTAAAGACAGAGGTAATAATATTAATGTAAATGCCCAGAATAATCGTTGCCACTTTTCAGGCTCATTATCTTCTTCTAACTTTTCTGATGCGCAAGAAGCAAGAGCATATGAAGATGAATCAAATGTAGTTGCCATAAAAACAGAACTCATCAAAGTAAAAAGAAATAAAGTGAGTTTACCACCAGGCAATGTACTAATGACCCCTGCAATTGCCTGCGCTCCTTTTCCAATTTCAATAAAACTGGTTGTAAAAAAAGAGCCCGTTAATTCTAAATGTAAAGCATAATTACCTAATACACTATAAAACACTGCACACCCCATGCTACCAAAAAAAATCGTACCTAATATAACTTGGCGTATACTTCTTCCTCCTGAAATCTTTGAAATAAAAATTCCATTAAAAGGACCGACCGCAATCCACCAGGACCAATAAAAAATACTCCAATCCTCAACAAACCTTGAGTCAGTTAAGGCATCTGTCCATGTTAACATTCTAAAAAAATTCTGGAACATCATTCCAAAACTATTTATACTCATTTTCAAAATAAAAACAGTAGGGCCAACTAAAAAAATAAATACAAGAAAAATAAAAGCTACCGTTGTATTAAAATTACTTAATCGCTGTATACCTTTTTTCAATCCAAGATAAACTGAAATAGAAAAAATTAATGCACAGAACAGCATCACTAATAATTTCAATGTATACGTATCTTGAAATCCAAAAACTGATTCTACACCTGCTGCAATCATTGGTGTTCCAAGACCCATAGAAGTCCCAGTAGATCCTAATAAACCAACCATAAATAAAATATCAATTACTTGCCCAGGCCAGTTGTCAGCATGACGACCTAATACACCCCTACAACTGTTACTAATTCTTAATAGTGGAATTTTTTTCACATAATACATGTAGCTTAAAGCAATTGCAGGAAGACAATAGAATGCCCAACCGACGACACCCCAATGAAACATACCATATGTAGCTGCAAACTCTATTGCACTTTCTGACCTAGGTTCTATACCAAATGGTGGCGTATTATAATAGTATGCCCACTCTATAGTACCCCAATATAAAATTCCAGTAGCAACACCAGCGCAAAAAATCATTGAAGCCCAACTAAAAGTACTAAATTGAGGCTTATTATCTCCAAGTTTTATAGGACCATAATCACTAAATGATAACCATAAAATAAAAATAAAAACACCAATAGTTAATAATTGATATGTACTTCCAAAAGTGTTTTCTAAGAATACTTTTAATTGCTGAAGAAAAGAATAACTATCTTGAGACCAAATAAATAAAGGTGCAGTTAATAAAACTAGCACAATTAAGGACCCGTAAAAAATTACATTATCTTTTTTTTCTAACTTAG
>Ga0208277_1000868_pt1 | contig 17819 bp, 18 predicted proteins | sample ETNtaG_5_FD_185782 | JGI IMG/M metagenome (GOLD analysis project Ga0208277, IMG submission 185782) | Marine microbial and viral communities from oxygen minimum zone, Eastern Pacific Ocean - ETNP201406SV205 (SPAdes) (version 2) | ecosystem: Environmental > Aquatic > Marine > Oceanic ...
ATTTAATTCAAGATTTTTGTGAATGTTAAGATATGGCAGTTATACTGTCATTTCTGATGTTTAGAAATTTATTATTTTTCTTATTTACAATTACGTTTTTTTTATCTTGTTCTGAATTTGAGAAAAAAACAGAAAAAGAATTAGCTCTACAAAAATTCGGAGATATTCCTTTAGTCGAATACAAGCCTAGTCCCAATCCAGACAAAAATGCCTATTTTGGCGACTTGCATGTTCATACGGAAAATTCTTTTGATGCCTATACCTTTGGAACTACTGCTTCTCCCGCAGATGCTTATAAATATGCTAAAGGGGAAGCAATAAAGCACCCTACGGGTTATCACATCCAGTTATCAAGACCTTTGGATTTTTATGCAGTCACCGATCATGGAGTATTTCTAGGCGTGGTTAAAGAAGCTGCTGATCCAAATAGTGAAATTGGACAATATGAACTTACTAAACCTCTACATAATATGAATGAAAATATAAGTAATAGTATTTTCTCCATTGTTAGCAGAGCAGGAAAATTTAGACCATTTGCCCAAGAATTGGCAAATAATATTCAAGATGGAACTGTAGATATGAAGGTTTTAGAGAAAGTTAGCAGTGATACTTGGCTCAAAACGATTGAAGCTGCAGATCGAGCCTATGTTCCAGGCACTTTCACAACCTTTGCTGCCTATGAATATTCATCTTCGGTTGAGATTTACGATAATTATTTGCACAGGAATGTAATTTTTAGAGACACAAAAAACTTACCCAAAAGAATTTTTACACGAGGCGACAGTTTAAATCCGGAAGACCTTTGGAAATGGATGGATGGACTGAGACTTAAAGGTATAGAAAGCTTGGCAATTCCTCACAATTCGAATATTTCAGCAGGTGCTGCTTTTCGAATGACTTACTATGATGGCAAACCCATAGATGAAGTATATGCTCTGCAAAGAACGAGAAATGAGCCTTTAGTTGAAGTTACTCAAGCAAAGGGTTCCTCCGAAACGCATCCTTTACTATCAAAAAATGATGAATGGGCAGCATTTGAAATACCGGTAGAAAAGCAAGCTAAAGTTTTAGAAAATGCGAAAGGAAGTTATGTCCGAAATGCTTACTTAAGAGGACTGACTTTAGCTGAACAAGGTATAACAAATCCCTACAAATTTGGCCTTGCAGGGGCAAGTGACACTCATGTTGCTGGAGGTTCCTATAGTGAAGAAACTTTCTTTTCAAAAATTGGTCTGTTAGATGGAACTCCAGAACTAAGAGGTTCAGTTCCTTTCAATTGGGCTTTAGCTAAAGCTGCAAAAATCTTTAGACCAGAATCTTTCGCTGAAATTAATGGTAAAGACTATATGGCAGTGACAGACAGACTGATAGGCTTCTCAGCTTCGGGCCTTACTGGAGTTTGGGCGAAAGAAAACACTCGCGAAGATATTTATGACGCCTTCAGAAGAAAAGAAACCTTTGCTACCAGTGGTCCAAGAATTAAAGTGCGCTTTTTTTCAGGGTATGATTTTGAAGATGCCAAAATTAATGACTTAGATCTTGTTAAAAAAGCCTATGAGGATAATTTATCTATAGGTTCAACCATTAATATAGAAAAAGAGAAAGAACCAAAGTTTTTGGTATGGGCTTCTGCAGACGCATTGGGTGCGCCACTTCAAAGAATTCAAATAATTAAAGGTTGGTTAAGAAATGGAGAGCACCACGAAAAAGTATATGACGTCGTATGCTCAGATGGATTAGATGTTAATTCATCCACACATCGTTGTCCTGATAACGGTGCAAAAGTTAACATTGAAACCTGCGAAGTTACCCAAAATTCGGGAGCATCAGAACTTAAATCTTTTTGGGAAGATCCTGATTTTCTTCAAGACCAAGAAGCTTTCTACTATGTAAGAGTTTTAGAAAATCCTGTTTGTAGGTGGTCTACTTGGGACTCCATTCGTGCGAAGGTGAAACCTAGGTCTGATATACCAGCTACAATCCAAGAAAGGGCTTGGACATCGCCAATTTGGTTTGAACCAAGCAATTCTTGAAATATTTATAGTGCTGTTAGAAAATTCTTTTTCAAGATATGAATAATCTCTATTCACAGCTAAAAAACTTTTTACTTATTGGGGCATATAAGACAATAGTCACTCTCGAAAAAATTTTCAACAAAGGGGTAGTTCTAGATTTTTTGGCTAAGGATTTTATTAATGATCCTTACAAAACCTACAACTCAATGAGAACGCACAAACCTATTTTATTTTCGCAAACAACGCGCTTGCACTGGGTTACAAAAATGGAATTTGCTCAGGAAATGTTAAGAGATAAAAGGTTTAGTGTAGACGACAGAAAGTATCCAATAGCAGAGAAGCGTAGAAAAGAATTTAAAAAAGCAGGTAGAGAAATCATGCTAGAACAATTTGAGAATCCCAGTATGTTAAAACTTGATCCTCCAGATCACTCTAGAATAAGAAAGCTAGTTCAATATGGATTTACAAATAGATATATCACTTCACTCGAACCAGAAATAAAAAGAGTAGTAGATGGTTGTTTAGATAAAGTCCATAACCAAGACTCTTTTGATCTGATTGAAGATTTAGCAAAGCCTTTGCCTGCAATTGTAATAGCTAAAATGATGGGCTTGCCTGATGAAGATCTGGATCAATTTCAAAACTGGTCAGAGGATCTTTTAGTTGGTGTTGGTGGTATAGGTACTAGCAAAGAGGATATAAAGAAATCGGGTGATGCTTATGAAGCGCTCATAAGATATTTTGAAAAGATAATTATTACCAGAAAAGATTCTCCAGGAGATGACTTTATAGGTAAATTAATCCAAGCTGAAGAAGAAGGAGACAAATTAAATATTAAGGAAATGTATGGCACTTGCTTGCTTCTGTTAATTGCTGGACATGAAACAACAACAAGATTGATAGGAAATGGAATGTATACCCTTTTCAATCATCATGATCAAATGTCTCATTTAATTAAGAATTTTGAATTAATTCCAAATGCAATTGAAGAAATGTTGAGATATGAGCCTCCTGTCCATGCAACAGTCAGATTCGCTGAAAACGATATGGTATACAACAAAAAATCTTATAAAAGAGGTACTGCTTTTGCAGTAAGTATTGCTGGAGCAAACAGAGATCCCAATGCAAATGCTAATCCAAATGAATTTGATATTTTAAGAAATGAGATAAAGCATATTTCATTTGGATATGGACCACATATGTGTATCGGAGCAAGTTTGGCTAGAATAGAGTCAAGAATTGCCTTCGAAGCTATTTTTGAAAGATTCCAAAAATTAAAGCTAGGTGATAGCAAACCTATCTGGGGTAGAAACTTAATTTTTAGAGGGTTTGATAACCTGCAAATTAATTTAAGATAAAAAAAAGGCGTCTATTAGGACGCCTTTTTTTATTAAGAGTATTAGAAGCGGTGAATAACTTCTATTCCAGCTCTTAAGCCTTCATAGTACTTAACTCTTGCTCCACCTCCCTGATTACCAGGATAGATAAGAGTAAAGCCAATATCATCATCTACATCCAAACAGTTAGTACAGTAACCTCTTAAAGAAGTTCCGTTATTAAATTCTATTGTCGTAGAAAAATTCATTCTGGCTATTTCATCTAAAACAGTAAGTCCATCAACACGCTCATCTGCATTTGCAACATTTGTTTTATGAGAATAACTAGCATTGATGACAACATCTCCAATTCTTGTCGGCTCAACATGTTCAACAGAAAAAACTAAAGCATTATCTGGTGTCCAAGGCATGGCTTTTCCTGCTCTACTATAAGCACCCACAGTACCTGTTTTACACGTAGTGAAAGATCCATGAACATCCGTCCAATCTCTTGAATCATCACAATAAACGTCATATTGTGCATCGATGTAAGCATAATTGAAGTTGATAATTGTTTGATCTGCAACTCTTGCTCTTAGATTTAAATCTAGGCCGTTAATTGTAGACTCACCAGCATTTCGAGTAAGACCAAGAGGTAATCCTTGAACAACTGCTACTTTAATTACCTGTTTATTGGTCCAGTCATAAGAATATGCTACAGCACTGAGACTTAAAGAATCGTTTAAAAAAGTGCCTTTGTATCCAATTTCGTTCATCTCAAGTTCTTCAGGATCAAAGCCCTGTTCAACTAACTCTTTGAAATAAGTTGCAAACTGCCATCCACCACCTTTAAACCCAGTTGCAAATGTATACCAAAGCATACTGTTATCATTAGGTTTGAAGTCGATAGTTAACTTAGGATCGGTTGAAGACCAAGAAGCTTCTTTGTTTACCACAAAAGTTTGAATAGAGGTTGCAATAGGTGCAATTCCTACTCCTTGAGCTGCGGCAATTATAGAAAAGTTAGTCCTACATGCTGCTGAACCAGCTGTAGAAGTTGCTGTCTGACAAGCAGCGTTCCAACCTGGTGCTAGTGCTAACTGTGGAGCTGCTGCGAATGCTCCTGCAACTACTCCCAATTGACCAGCGTATTGTTGTGCAGTATACAAAGTTGTGGCATCTAGTGCGTCAAAAGTAGGACACCCAGTAGCAACATCTCCATTTGCATCAAGGTATTTAGTTGCTGAAGTACACCCTGGAAGAACTAAGCTATGAGGAACACCAACAGAATTTGAACTTGTTGTGTAAGTCATTCCTTTAGTATCGTAAGTATATCGAGCACCAAGAGTAATATTCCATTGGTCAGCCATTGGGATAGTTACCTGACCAAAAGCAGCTGAAGATTTATTATTTATATTCAACTCAAGACCTGCAGTACCATATTCATATGTAGTCGCGCCAGTTGCTACTTTAAAAGTGTTTACAAAAGCAGCATTGGAAGCTGTTGGGGTATATGTAGCAAGAGCTGATGGAGCAATATTTGCTAAATTAGCCACTGCAAAAAGATTTCCTCCCGCAGCGCCGTCAACATATGCTGTTGCCGCAAGAGCTGCTTGGTTGAAAACGCTATCTGGCCCAGTTCTGAAAACATCTTTTCTGTCTCCGTAATCTAGGAAAGAGTATATTCCAGCAACCCATTGAATTTCATCTTCAGGTTTCGAATTCCATCTTAACTCGATAGAGGATTGATTGGTTGTTTGTTCGCTTCCTTGAACAAAAGATTTCGCTTTAGTAGAGTCAAAATCCTTGAGCTCTTCACTTTGGTTCTGATTGGTAGATACTAGTAAAGTAAGATCATAATCGTCTCTAAACATCTTAAATTTACCCGACACCATCGTATCTTCTCTTCTGCCAAAAGTGTCTTCACTGAGATTAGCTGAATATTTATCGCTTCTAATCTGAGTTAACGCGGCAGCATCACCTCCTGAAGCAGCATAAGCACTTGATGTAGCAAAGTTAGTCACAAATATATCAAGCCCTCCAGCATCAGCTAATTTATCGGGCTGAATTAGATTTTTCTGCGCTGTAGTACAGTCATTGGTTGCTCTTGGACAAATTATTGCCTCAGAAACCATAGCGTCTTCTTTAGATAAACTATTATCCGCAGTTAAGGACCACTCATAGTTATCCCCTTCCCCAAATAAAGAAAATCTGACATTTTCATTTGAAGCGCCAGTATCTCCGCCAAAAGTTTTATCTGCATGTACTCCTTCGAAGTCTTGATAACTAAGAACCATTCTTCCATATAGGCCATCAGCTAATTGTCCAGAAATCAAGTAACTGAATTTTTCTTGACCATTGTCTCCTGCGCCAACTTTAATTTTTTGTTCGGTTTCGCTAGTTGGTTTTTTGTAAAAAACACTTATTGCTCCACCAAGAGCATTTCTTCCATACAGTGTTCCCTGAGGGCCCTTTAAAACCTCAATTCTTTCAAGATCTACCAACCCACTTAGGATAGACTGTTGTCTTGGCATATATATTTCATCAACAAAAAAAGCGTTTGAACCTTCAGAACCAATATCAAATTTAGTTGAGCCAATACCTCTCAACCAAATATTTGATCTTCCTGAGTCTTCCCCAGACATAAGCATGTCTGGAATCATATTTATCAAATCATCTGTATCTCTAACACCAGCTCCTTCTAGCATATCTCCAGAAAAAGCTTGTAATGCTGATGGCACGTCTAATAAGTTTTGTTCTCTTTTTTGAGAAGTAACTACCATTTCTTCTAAAGCAACTTGAGCTAGTGAAATAGTAGAGGTTAAAAAGAGTGATATAGAAACCGCATATTTTAAAAAGGACTTAATCATTTTCCCCCCGTAGTTAAAAAAAGTACGACTAGGTGTCGTCTGAAAAAAGGATTCTAACAAAAAGAAGAATGATTTGTGCACTAAAATAGTGCTCAGTAACATATGATAATTCCCATGTCAAAAATGTTGAAAATGTGACAAGTCTTCCCCCAAGAAAGTAAATATGATTATATTATTTAATAAATTTGGAGAAATAAAATGAAAGCTTATCAGGTAGTAGAAAATGGAAAACCATTAGAAAAAAAAGAAATAGAGACGCCGATTCCAGCTGGAAAAGAAATTTTACTTAAAACAGTTTCTTGTGGAGTTTGTCATTCAGACGTTCACATTCATGATGGTTATTTTGATTTAGGTGCTGACATGAAACTTCCAATGCCACTTGCCGAACCATTAACTATGGGACATGAGATTTTTGGTGAAGTTGTCTCAATAGGAGATGAAGTGACTTCAGTGAAAGTTGGGGAGAGATATGTTGCTTACCCCTGGATAGGCTGTGGAGACTGCGAACTTTGTAACTCAGATAAAACACATTATTGTCTTAATAATTCAAATCTTGGTATTAATGTAAGTGGTGGATACGGAGATCATGTTTTGGTACCGGCAGAAAAATATCTTTTCAATGCAGGCGACACTCCAGATAGCTTAGCTGGTAGCTATGCTTGCAGGGGATTAACTGCATTTAGTGCCCTAAAAAAAGCTGGTCCTTTTTCTAAAAACAATTCTTTAGTAATTGTAAGTGCAGGTGGATTGGGGCTCTTAGCCTTAAAAATAGCCAGAGCTGCATATGGTATAAATCCAATAGTCATTGATATTGATGACGAGAAATTGAAAGTAGCTAAAGATTTAGGTGCATCAGAAGTAATAAATTCTTCCAAAGAAGGAGCCGCCGAAAAACTTATGGAAGTTACAAACGGAGGCGCAAACGCAATAGTTGATTTTGTTGGAGCTGAACAATCTGTAAATCTTGGTTATCAGTGTCTTGCCAAAGGAGGAACTATTGTAGTTGTGGGATTATTTGGAGGACAAATAACTATTCCTCTTCCCCTTCTCACTTTGACTGAAAAAAAGATTTTGGGTTCTTATGTAGGAAGTCTTGGTGAAATGGAAGAATTAATGAAATTAGTAGCAGCTGGAAAAATTGAACCTGTTGAAGTTGAATCTAGAAATGTTTCTGAGGCTAATAAAACTCTCGAAGAAATGAAGAATGGAGAACTTTTAGGATTAGTTTCATTGAGGCACGACTAAATATGAAGAAAGTTTGTTTAGTAATAGGAGCTGGCGCAGGTATTGGTGGAACAGTAGCTAAGAGATTCGCAAAAGAAGGATACCACGCATATCTAGCAAGAAGGACAGATGAAGAAGGTCTTAATAAATTAATACATGAAATTGCTGACGCTGGTGGAAAAGCTTCAGGTTCTTTACTCAATGTTATCGAAGAAAACTCAATAGAAGATTTAGTTAATAAAATTGAATCAGATATTGGGCCTATTGATACTGTTATTTATAACATCGGAGCTCAAATAGGCGATCGTGCTTTAGCTGAAACCAGTTACAAAGCTTTTGAGATGGGTTGGCGTATGGCAACATTTGGCTTATTTAGACTTGCCCAAGTCATTACGCCAAAAATGAAAGAGAGGCAGGAAGGAAACATTATTGTTACATCCGCGACCTCTGCAGTGAGAGGAAACAAGGGCCAACATTCTCATGCAGCGGCAATGGGAGGTAGAAGAATGTTGTGTCAGTCATTGAATGCTGAATTCTCTAAAGACGGAATCCATGTTGCTCACGTAATTATTGATGGAGCAGTAGACGCACCAGATACTCTAGGAAAAATGTTAGGTCCTGATTTGTTTGAAAAATTTAAGGAACAAAAAGGTGATGACGGTATGATTTTGCCTGAGAATGTTGCTGACACCTACCTCTTTCTAGCAAAACAAACTAAATCAACTTGGACTCATGAAATTGATATCAGAGCTTTTTCAGACCAAGCTTGGTGGAATCACTAATTTCTTAAGAGGAAAACATTATGAAATATCTTTCTTTATTTTTATTACTTTTATCAACTTCTTTAATTGGAATGCATCATGAGAAATTAGACGTAATAGTTTTTGCAATTGATTTAGAAATTGCTGATGGACAAAAAAAGAATGCTAGAAACTTTGTTTCAAGAATCACAGATAACGTAAACAAAAAAGAGCCTCAGACTCTTGTTTACCAATATCATTTTTCAAAAAAAGAAAATAAAGTTTTTCTTTTGGAAATTTATCCTAATAACGAAGCGGCCCTAATTCATATGGATAATTTTCTAGGAAGTAAATGGGAAGAAGAGTTTGTCAAAAACTTCTCAATTAGCAATTTTCAGGTTCTAGGAAATGCAAATTCTAAACTTAAGAAATCCTTAGAGCCATTCACTAAAGATTTCCGAAGCAACCTGTTTGGTTTTGATAGAGTTGCAGAGCAACTTGGTGAGGAAATTTCTAATATTAAGTAATTATTAACTTACAAAGTTATTAAGTCGCTCATAGGCGTTTACGAAATCCTCTTTAAATTCTTGCACAACATCGCTTGCAGAAATGCTTTGGTTCATAAGGCCAACGCCTTGTCCTACCCAATAGGTTGCAAGATCTTTTGCTCCTTCATGACCTCCAGCAGCTAATTTATTAACTTTTTGCAAAGCTGGCTCTGCGACCATTGGTTGTAATGGCATCGGCAAAGGTTCTGGAGCGCTATCTGCTTCCCAAGCTTGAGTCCATGGAGTAACTAATTGTCTAGAATGTTTGCCAGTTCTACTTCTTGACCTGACAGTTTGACTAGAATTCGCAGCAACCATTTTTTCTTTTATCACTGGCTCTACTTCTGACTCAATTGTAGTTAGCCAAACTGAACCACACCAAGCACCTGAAGCTCCCATAGCCATGGCTGCCGCCATTTGCTTACCAGTTACAATTCCACCAGCAGCTAAAATTGGGACATCGCCATAAGGTTGAATAGCTTGGTGAACCTCTGGAATTAAAACCATGGTAGAGACACTTCCACAGTGTCCGCCTGCTTCGGTTCCAGAAACAACCAAAATATCAACTCCAGCTTTAACCTGATTGATTGCATGTTCTGCGGTTCCTAATAATGCAGCAACTTTACAATCGTTATCTTTACCCATTTGAATCATCCAGTCTGGAGGAACGCCAAGTGCATTTGCAATGATTTTAATTGGGTGTTTAAAAGCAACGTCTAAAAGGGCTTTTGCTCCATCAGATTGTGTATTTTGAGCAAAGCCTGATCCGCCAGTATCTATTTCTCTTAATTCTGGAGCATCAATACCGTGATTTTCCAAAACATCTGTTCTGAAATCTGCATATTCTTGAGGAATCATTTTTGCAAGCTTGTCAGCATCAAATTTTTCATCTTTTCCAACCATTTTGTTTGGAATCAATACATCTACTCCATATGGTTTTCCATCAATATGCTCGTCAATCCACTTCAATTCTTTTTCCAATTGTTCTGGAGACATTCCAACTGCACCTAAGACTCCACAACCTCCTGCTTTGGAAACTGCTACTACAACATCTCTGCAATGTGTAAATGCCACGAGAGGAAACTCTATGTCTAACATTTCACAAATTCTTGAATTCATCATTTTTATACCTCTTTATTTCTAGTCATTAATATCTTCTAAATTTCAATTCAAATCAAGATTTTTGTATTAAAATTTATTTATGCCTAACAAAACCACTATCCCAGCCTCTTTCGTTGTCATATTACTATCTACTCTTATAGCCTTTGCTGCCAATCAAGGAAGTGTTTTTATATCAAACGTCCCGCTTTTTGGATTTGTAGTATTACTGATTTTTGTCATTCAATGGCTTGTCTTCATTCCGTCTTTCATTAACAGAACAGAACATTTTTTTGATTTAACCGGTTCGCTTACTTTTATGTCAGCTTCCCTTTTTACTCTTATGGCAATTCCGGAAATTTATTTAAGGGACATCGTGATCACGCTGTTAGTCGTTGTGTGGGCTACCAGGCTTGGTTCTTTTTTATTTTTTCGAGTAAGAAAAGATGGAGGTGACGGAAGATTTGACATCATGAAAACCAAATTTTGGTGGTTTTTAATGACCTGGAATATTCAAGGAATGTGGGTATTTTTGTCTTTAGCAGCTGGACTCGCTGCGATGACTTCGCAAAATAAGATTGAGGCGGATATCTTCTTGGTATTGGGTACCTTGATTTGGATTTTGGGTTTCTCTATAGAAGTTATTGCAGATAATCAAAAATCTAAATTTAGATCTAATCCAGAAAATAAAGACAAATTTATTACAACAGGAATTTGGTCTTGGTCAAGACACCCAAATTACTTTGGTGAAATTCTTTTATGGATTGGGATTACAGTAATAGCTTTACCAGTTCTTCAGGGCTGGCAATTTATAACGCTCATTTCTCCTATCTTTATTATCATCCTTTTAACCCAAATAAGCGGAGTGAGATTACTAGAACTTAGAGGAAAGAAGAAATGGGGAGATAATGAGGAATACAAAAACTACATAAAAAATACTTCGGTTTTAATTCCTTTGCCGCCAAAAAAATAATTAGCAGTTATCATATTTGATAAGTTAAGCCTGCTGCTTCTACTCCTGCAATTGCACAAATCTCATCACGATCAGGTAAATCTCCTGAAACGCCAACAGCACCAATTACATCATCTCCTTTCTTAATCATTATTCCTCCGGGAGATGGAGCTATTTTATTTCCAGACATAGCTCTAACAGAATGGAAAAAATGAGTTTGTTCGGGTTGAGCGCCTATAAGATTTCTGATTTCTCTGCTTGAAAAGCCTATTCCAAAACAGCCCCATGCTTTGGCAAAGGCAATATCAGGTCTAATGAGAGCTGAATTATCCTCCATTGCAGAACTTACTAATACTCCTCGAGTATCAAGAACTGCAATCGTGATAGGATTCATATTTTCTTCTCTGGCTTTTTTTAGGCAGCCTTCAACTATTTTTTGTGCATCTTTAAGGGTAATCATATTTATCTCCTGAATTTAACAATCTTGAATTTAAAATATTTAATTTATATTACTTTTCTTCAAACTTATAAGACTTAGATCTTTTAAAGGCCTCTCTTTCAAAAAGCATGTCGGTATATCTTTTTATATTTGGTTTGAATGCTTGCTCTATGCCAAGTGATTCAGCGACAACAAAAGCATAACTCACACAAATGTCTGCAATCGTAAAACGATTTGAACATAAGTATTCTCTATCGTTTAAAGTTGTCTCTAATAATTTACACCTTGAGACAAACCATCTGCTGTAACCTTCTACAGCAGCATCCGCAACGCCTGGTTCTTGAAGTTTGTATCTTAGAACAACCGTTTGTGGAAAAGTTAAAGTTGCATCAGAGTGGAAAAGCCAATTTAAATAAGCTGCATAATCGGGCTCATCTGGCATAACTCTTAAATCAGTCGGTCCATATTTCTCAACTAAATATTGAGACATCGCAACAGATTCAGTCATTTTTACGTCACCATCTATCAAATAAGGGATTGTTCCTAGCATGTTGATATCCAAATATTCTTTCATGAACATTCTGGGCGGAAAAGGCATCATTTCAAGTTCGTAATCTATGCCCATCTCTTCTGCGGTCCAAATTGGCCTCATAGCTCTTGAAGCTTCGGTTCCCCAAATCTTAATCATTTTCTTTTCTCCCAATATGATTTAGCCTTATATACTAAATTTTTAAACAACATTTATTATAGGAGAAAACATGATAGGAGTACTTGTTAAATTAAATATAAAAGAAGGTAGTGAAAAAGACTTTGAAGAAAATATGCTCAAGCTCGTTGAGGCAACGAATGCAAATGAGCCTGGTGTTTTTTACTATGGTCTATTAAAAACAGATAACCCTCAAACTTATCAAATGATAGAGATTTACAAAGATGCTGAAAGTCATGCTAGTCATTCCCAAACTGAACACTTTAAAACACTGGGTGGAGCACTTGCACCGTTTCTTGCTGGAGCACCAGAAATTACTGTCCATGAGGAAATAAAATAGCTTTAAAAGAAAACTATTTAAAAGCGGTCTCAAGCCAAGAAATTTCTTTAGATGATGCTCAACTCAAATTAGTTGAGCGTCTGGATACTTCGCTACAAGAAATTAATAAGAAAAAAAGTATTCTAAAATTTTTTTCAAAGCCTGAACCTCAAAGAATTTATATTTATGGAGATGTCGGACGTGGAAAGACCTTTCTTATGGATATGTTGTTTGAGGAAATCAACCATGAAAAAAAAATTAGACTTCACTTTCACCGTTTTATGCAAAATCTTCATGAAAACCTAAAACAATATGAAGGAGGAACAGATCCTTTAAAAAAAATTGTTAGAGATTTATCAAAAAAATATGAATGTCTCTGCTTTGACGAGTTCTATGTTGAAGATATCGCAGATGCCATGCTGCTTGGCAAATTTATGACTGAGCTTTTCGAATCTGATTTATCTTTTTTTGCAACTTCAAATATAGCGCCAACAAATCTTTATGAAGGGGGTTTGCAGAGGAAGCTATTCATGCCAGCAATAAAAGCTATTGAAACTGCTTGCGAAATATATCATCTTAATTCTGATGTTGATTTTAGATTAAGAGCTTTAGAAAAAAGTGGAAGTTACTTTTATCCATCCGATAAAAATATTGAAATCATTGAAAAGATTTTTAATGAAATTACCCAAAATAAAAAAAATATAGAAAGTTTCATAACCATAAACAATCGAAAAATAGATATCTTGGCCTTTTCCAAAGGAGTCTTGTGGGTTAATTTTTTACAAATCTGTTCTTCTCCAAGAAGCGCTGCAGATTACATAGAAATATCAAAAGAGTTTCATACCATTGTTCTGTCCGATGTACCCATTATCAATTCTGATGATGAGGCAAGACGTTTTATTTCTTTCATAGATGAATGTTATGACAGAAAAGTAAAATTAATCATCTCAGCAGCTGAACTACCTGAAAAAATTTATGTCAAATCTAGGCTTGAAGAAAAATTTAAAAGGACTGTCAGCAGATTAACTGAGATGCAGTCTAAAGATTACCTTTCTCAAGCACATTTGGCTTGAAAATATATGGATAGACTCCATATAAAAGGTATAAATGTTAATATAGAAATATGAAAGATATAGTAGAAACTAATTTCGCAATTGGCCAGGTAGTCAGACATAAACATCTAGATTTCAGGGGCGTAATATTTGATGTTGATCCTGAATTTAACAACACTGAAGAGTGGTACCAAAGCATACCTGCCCAAATAAGGCCAAAAAAAGATCAACCCTTCTATCATGTCTATGCAGAAAATGAGGAAGTCTTTTACACTGCCTATGTTTCTCAACAGAATTTACTAGCTGACAACTCTTTAGAGCCCGTAGCTCATCCAGATGTTCATGAAAACTTCGGTCCATTTGATGGGAAAAAATACGAGATTTTAGAAGTTACTAGAAACTAGTCTTCTTCGGCTAGTAATACGCAAATACAAAATAAATCCATAGCATCCGATAACTCATCGAGCTCTATTTGAGTAGGAGCTATCCTGATATTTTTATTTTCCAAGTCTTTACCATAAGGAAAAGTCGCGCCTAAAGGAGTGAGTTTTAGACCTGCTTCCTCACAAAGCTTATGAATTTTTGAAGCATTACCATTTAAAGAATCAAAGGAGACAAAATAACCACCTGTTGGCTTGGTCCACTTTGCTAAACCATCCGGTAATTCATTCAACTTTTTTTGAACAAGATCAAACTTAGGTTTGATTATAGTTGCTAATTTTTGCATGTGCTCTGTAAGTGCTTTCTTTGAATTAAAAATCCTAGTATGTCTTGCTTGATTTACTTTGTCAGAACCCAAAGAAAACTTGGAAAAATAATTAACAAAGTTTTCCATGTTGTTTGGCGACAAAGAGATAAACGCCAAACCCGATCCTGCTAGCGAGATCTTACTTGTACTGCCAAGCATAATGAGAGAATCATGTGAATTTTTATCAATGAATATTTTTTCTATATTGGGTAGTTTTTGTGAATCTTCAAAATCATGAACAGCATAGGCGTTATCAAAAATAATTTTAAAACCATCCTTGTTGATGCTCGCCAAAGCTTCTATTTTCTCTTTAGAGAAAATTTCTCCAGTGGGGTTTGAATGTTTGGGTACACAAATCATCCCTTTTATAGTTTTATCAGTTTCTAACAAGTTTTCTATTGAATCCAAATCAGGTCCATCTCCTTCTAAAGGAACAGGTATCATTTTTATTCCTAATTTTTCCAACATTGCAAAGTGACGATCGTATCCGGGAACCGGACACAAAAAAGTGACTTTATCTAAGTCTTTCCAAGCTACTTGCCCATCGCCATGAAAAATCATGCTATGCAAATAATGTCCCAGTAAAGTCAAACTACTAGTACCATTAACAAATATATTCTCTGGATCAGAGTTAAGAACCCAGCCGGCTAATTTTCTAGCAGAGGGAAGTCCTTCAAGAAGTCCATAATTTCTTGTATCGACCTTATCTTGAATAAAGTCCCCTTTCATTACAGTTTCCAAATTATCAGACAAGTCTAGTTGTTCAGAGGAAGGTCTGCCCCTAGTTAAGTCTAGAAGTTTTTTTGAATTTTTTAATTTATGATATTTTTCTTTTATCTTAGATATATCGTCACTTAGATTCATAAGATTTGGCTATCTGTTAATTATTTGTAAATTATTATTTTCTGCATGCTTTTTAAGCCTCTCATCAGGTGATACTACTATAGAATTTTTACATTTTTCTACTAAAGGCAAATCATGAATTGAATCTGTATAGAAAGTAGCGTTCTCTAAATTTACATTCTTTTTTTTACACCATTCTGAAACATGCACTAATTTGCCCTTATCAAAGTTTGGCTCTCCAATAGTTTCCCCTGTCACTTTGTCTTCTACGAATTCTGTTTTTGTACCTAAAAACTCTTCTACTCCAAAATAATTAGCAAAACCCTTAACTATAAAATCCAAAGCTCCTGAGGCAATTAGCACATCGTCTTTTTTATGTTTTTCTAATAACTCGAAAGTTAAATCATCAATCAAAATATCCTTTGAAGAATTTATAAAACTTGTAACCAATAAATCTACTTCATTTTTATTTTTTCCAATTAACGGATATAAAAGAAATCTCATGTAATCCTTAAAATTTAAATTTCCAGAGCGGTAGTCTTTGTCAAATGCTTTTATCTTCTCAAAGTAAAAATCTTTATCTAACATTCCTTTTTTAACAATATATTTGGTGAAATGGAATTCACTATCAGTACATAAGAGCGTATCGTCTAAGTCAAAAATTACCAGCTTACTCATTTGTTTATTTGATCTTTAAGTTCTATTAAAGCACTTCTGTATGCTTCTTTTTTAAAATCTACAACTTGATTTAATGGGTACCAAAAAGGTACCCAGCTATATTTGTCAAATTCAGGAGTATTTTCTATATTTAAATCTACATCTCCTGAAATAAGTTTTAGTAGGAAATATTTTTGAGCCTGGCCTTTAAATTTTCCACCAAGAACTCTGGATCGAATATTTTTTGGAATATCGTAGTAAATTAAATTTTGACTTACAGCTTTTATTTCAACATTATTCTTTTCTAATCCTACTTCTTCATTTAATTCTCTGAACATTGCACTTTCGATATTTTCATCTTCGTCTACGCCTCCTTGAGGAAATTGCCAATTTTCTGTGTTTCTCCTTTTGCAAAATAAAACCTTATTATTTTTATTAAGAACTATCATTGCAACATTCAATCGATAACCGGTCTTTATTTGTAAGGTCATTTTATCTTCAAGTTAAATTTTTTTGATTTAACTATTTCTCTAATTTCATTAAAAGAAGTTTCTTCTATTTCAGCTTCATCATTTTTATCAATTATTATGGATGTTGTAGATCTAGTTCCATAAATATCAGTTGTTATAAATCTGTAAGGAAACTCCCTACCATGATTTTCTTTAGTGAAGGCTTCGGAGAATTCCAGTGGTTTATTGACCGGTGCTTGCATCATCGCAAAAAGATTTTTTCCAGAAATTTCAGAAGATAAGATTTTTTTAAAATCTTCTTCTGCACTTAGTATTTTCTCTGATTTCTGTTCTATAGGTTTGTTCCCTATTGCGTAAGTTTCACCTTCAGTAAGTTTTTTCTCAAGGCCTCTGTTTGAGCAGATCAAGCCGTCAAATCCATCAAATAAAATCAAGTTAAAACCTTGATAATTTAGACAATCGATTTCATCTATGTATTCTGAAGAAGAATGGTTCGATAACACAAAATCTTTAACTAGATCTCCTCTACTTGCTAAGTCTTCTAAAGATTTTTTTTGAGTGCTCAAAGAAGTAAATTCTCTTACGTTTGTAACAGCTGCAAATTTTCCTTTTTCGCTTAAAGCCATCCAAGTTCCATCAAAGTTTTTGTCTTTGCCCGCTAAAACACCAGGACTCGAATCCCACCAATGCATACTTTCTGTAGGCCTTTCATAAAATTCGTCTCTATTTGAAGTAAGAACTAATTTATAGTCGCTTTTTGGATTGAGGGCTAAAACAATAAGGCACATAAAAAAATGAAAAAGTTTATCAGACTGTTTTAATAAGGGATAATCATACTTCTACATGTTTGAATTTTTTCTAGGCTTAGTTTTTTTAGGCATCCTTGCAGGACTTTTATCTGGCTTCTTTGGAATTGGCAGTGGAGTGATTTTAGTTCCTGCCTATGTCTTTTTATTCAATTTATTAGATCTACCTCCAGAAATAATACCTATATTAGCAACTGGTACGTCTATGACGACCATGGCTATAACTATTCCGATGGCTGCTTATATTCATTTTAAGAACAACAACGTAGAGCTAGAAATTGTAAAAAAAATGTTTTGGATGGCATTTGCCATGACTTTATTTGGTAGATATGTAGCATTGTTTATAGAAAGCTCAACTCTTCAAATTATCATTGCTGTATCTCTAATGTTAGCTGCCCTTCAAATAGCTTTTGACTTTTCACCAAAGTCAAAAAATCTTCACAAAAGCTCTCTTGAATTGATTTTTGTTGCTGGTTTATTAGGATTAGTTACTTCTTTCGTTGGAATTGGTGGAGGAATTCTGATGGTTCCTTATTTTTTATATAAAGGATTAGATCCTCATAAAGCAATCGGTACTTCTTCTTTAATGGGCTTTGCTCTAGCAGTATCTGGAGCCCTTGGAGCATTATTGTTTGCACCTATTGCATCAAAAGATATTGAATTTTTTGTAGGTTCAGCATTCGTGCCTGCTGTAATGATTACAGGATTATCAAGTATTTACTTTGCAAAGCTTGGAGCCAATCTTTCTGCCAAAACTGATAGTAGTTACCTTAAGTTGGCCTTTTCTGTTCTTATAATGATTGCCGCTTCAAGAGTCTTTTATATTACCTTTGTATGATTATTGAAATAGACCCCATTGCATTTTATATACCTCTTCCTTTTTTTGGTTGGTGGCCAATCTATTGGTATGGAATTTCTTGGTTAGTTGCAATTTTATCCATAAATTACGTATCTAGGCTTTATGCGCCTAACGATGGGGTTATTAATAAAACGCTTATTGATGACTTTATTTTTTA
>Ga0208277_1000869_pt1 | contig 17816 bp, 19 predicted proteins | sample ETNtaG_5_FD_185782 | JGI IMG/M metagenome (GOLD analysis project Ga0208277, IMG submission 185782) | Marine microbial and viral communities from oxygen minimum zone, Eastern Pacific Ocean - ETNP201406SV205 (SPAdes) (version 2) | ecosystem: Environmental > Aquatic > Marine > Oceanic ...
TTGTTGAGTTATTTCTTCTCCTTGTTTTCGTGTGTATAATTCTTCATGCTCAAGAACAGGTGCATCATACTCATCAAAACCATGTAAAAGTGCTGCATCCGTAAAGTTATCAAATAGCCAATTTCGTAATCTCATGTCTTCAGGATAGAAGTCACGAGTTCCCCGAACGCCCTGTGTCACAGGCATGCCAAGAAATAAGTTAACTTCAAGCCCTACGTTGTTCAAGGAACGCATCTAGCCTTTCTTTACGTGTAATGCGACCGTCTACTATGGGAAATGCATACAGCCTTAAACCCAAAAAAGTGAGGAAGCCGAAGGCTGTTGTGTTTATTGCCCATGATATCCATTGATTCATTAATAATACTTCAACCATTATTCCAAAGGTTACAGTTGAGACCAACCATAGAACAGTGTAAACCAGCATCATCCTATAGAAACTTGAACGAATATTTGAATCAGATTCGAAAGTAAGCCACCTATGAAGAACAAATGCTTGAATGGAACTAAGTAAAAAAGAAATAGCCCAAGCAATTGTTTCGACATATCCTGTCCAAGTGTTATAATTTGCAAATATCCAGTAAAGAATAAAAAATATTGTAACATTGATACAACCAACTGCACAATACATCAAATATTCTCTGAATAATTTTGACCAAGGATATTCATCAGAAACTATCTTTGCCATACTATTCACGCTATATCAGCTTCCAAAGTAGAAAGCGTATGAGCAACTGTTTCACCATATTCATTTACAAATGTAGGAGGTAAAGGAGAACCGATTTGTACAATGTAAGGATCTGTGCCGCCTGGTAATTTGTCGATTGGTGCTTCAGCACCTTCTGGAACATTTCTGTATAGTGGCCTTGGTTCTAATTCATAATTTCCAGATACAAATGTGATTAGCCAGTAGACTAATGCATATGGAAGATAAATTATTTGCATATATCCAGATGGTTGCCACTCAGGTGCGGTTGTAGGGACAAGTCTGTTAACAAGGACATATTTGTTCATCCCGATAAATAATCCTGCAGTTACGCCCCAGAATAATAGAATAATGGAGATTCCATGTGGATTAGAGGGATTCCAAGGGTCATCTACATTTAGTAATAAATCACTAAAGTATGATAATATCAGAACTGAAAACATGATAGGGAATCCAAGGTACATGATATAATCCCACCATCTACCAATCCACCAATCATTATCTCCAGTATTGATAAAATCGTCTCGGAATGGAGAAACTCCATGATCTAAGTATTCACGGAAATTAAATCCTGCAACATCATTTTCATACTGCCATTCACGATATTGATTCCAACCATACTTCCAAATTGAATATGCTATGAATAGCCCGCTGAACATTAGACCATATCCCCAAATATGATCTTGAACTTCTAAGAATTGTGGAAAAGCTACACCTGTATCTTCATCCATTTTTATCCATACTGCGGCACTTGGTAATCCAAAAAGGAAAATTGCAATAGTAGTAAAACCGACAGCTTTCTGACGTTCGATACCATGATCGACAAAGTTTCTAACACACAATTCAACAGTTGAAATCATAGATGTTAAAGCTGCAAATGAAAGAGCTAAGAAAAACATTGTAACCATTGCTAGTTGAATCACAGGACCACCGGGGGCCTGTGCGAATACTTCTGGGAGAACTAGGAAAGTAATCGCACTACTTCCGCCACTTACAGCACCTAGTGGATCATCTGAAACTGAGAAAACTGCCATCATTACAGTCAATCCTGCTATTATTGAAATACTATTATTGGCAAGACACATAGTTGCAGCATTTAGGGTTGTATCCTCATCCTTACGCATGTATACTGAATATGTTATGGCCATGCCCATACCTGCAGAACATGACCAAGCCGATTGAGAAAGACCATTTATCCATGTCTCTGGCTGACTAAGATATCCTGGTTGTATACTAAACATGTAAACAAAACCATCTAATGTTCCGTCTTTTAGATCCATAACAAATGAAAGGAATAATGCTGCAAAGAGTAGAATGAAAAGTGAAACCATCAAAGTTACATTCACTTTCTCAATAGCTTTTGCACCTTTCCATATCGCTGCCATTGTTATAATAACAGCCAAAAATTGGAATGCTATCACTTCTGTACGGTCTTGGAGAAAAGAGTTCCAAACTTCTGCAGTATCAACCTCAGATCCTAATCCTCCTCTTATTGCTGTTTGAAAGTAATTTAAACACCATCCTGTAACAACTGCATAGTAAAATCCTATTGCAGTAGAAATCCAGGCAGTCCAAAGTCCCATCCATGCGAATTTATTCCCAGCGAATATTCGAAAGGTTCCAACAGTTCCTGTCCTACTTCTCTTACCAAGAGCGAATTCTGCAATTATTAATGGAACTGACCATAAAAATAAGAATATTAGCCAAGGTATTAGAAATGATCCTCCGCCATTAGCGCCAACCATTCTAGGAAATCTCCAAATGTTTCCTGTACCTATTGCAGCCCCTATAGTTGCAAAAATTAAGCCTAATCTTCCACTAAATTCGTCAGATTTAGCACCGGTATCAGGACTCATGTCATCATTCTCCAAATTTTATATTAGGAACTTTTTCTTGGTGATTTAGCTAAAACCTGAGGTTTTGGCTCACGAGGAAGGCCTATGATTTTTTCATCATCTGAAAACATTGCCTTCAAAGTAAATCCTAAACCACCCCAAACAAATGTAGCAATAACAAGGAACATCAAAGTTGCAAGTACTTTTGAGCCGAAATCTGCCCTATATGCTAGTGAAAGAGTGTAATAATCTCCTTGACCTTCTTCAAGCGTAGGGTATCGGAATGGGAAAGCGCCATTTGTTGTACCAAGCATTGCTTTGTAATGAATTTCTCCAACTACTGTATCTGGAAGAGGTATTTCTGCAGTTATTAAAGTACCATTCATCCCATCTTTAAGTTGGCACTGTTCATTTAATTCATTAAATGGGGACATTTCCCATGGCATAAAATTCCATTCTGTTGGCCCGTAATCATCTTGTATTCTAGTAGGTTCAACAAATCTCCACATCAAATGAGTATTGTTCATATTTGAAGTAAAGGGGAATGTAGGATCCAAGCACATGCTGACTGGAATGTCTCCTGAATTTGGAATGTCAATATCATCTGGACTTTGTAAAACTTGATTGGAAGTTGTATTCTCTATTCCCACTATTGCCCTGTATCTTGGATCATCTGCAACTTCAATCATGTAAAATGGCACACCTAGGTTTCTAACCGATATGTGGGCAATATCTTCTGGGTTTTCATGGAATGCATTTCCTATTTCCATAGTATAGCAATAAGAGTCGTGAACTCCATAATGCCAATCACAAAAATCACCTGTTGTAGGATATAAATCAGATGACTGCATTGCAGCATAGTCTGTCATTTGACCCATCACAGTTCCATGATAAACGAGATATTCGTCGTCAGGAGAATAACAGTTTGTACAATGGCCCCAAGGCCACAAAACTAACTCAGAGAATGAATGCCATGTTAGTGTTGTCTTGAATTCTGAAGAACCGTCTCCGTTATCATCATTCATTTCTGTCATATCTTGAATAAATTTTGTCTCGGGTTCACTATTTCCACCTAGCCAATCTTCATCGACTTGTCCGTCGGCATCATCATCTTTACCATCAACGTGGTCTTCATTTACTAATCCATCACCATCGTTATCTTCATAATTTACTGGCCCATTATAGACATCATTGTTAGGCCCTGCTTCGCCTGCATAACAAGCACCTGGAAATAAAGGCCCTGTTGCACCCAAAGGTGCTCCCCACTCAAATTGATAGTTACGGTTCAAATCTACTCCATCACAAGCTGGATCGACTTCTTCATCTATATCTGGAAGAGGAGTGACTCCAGTTGCAGTGTTATCTCGTAGATTCTTTCTCCAACCTGATGTACGACAGTTTTCCCACGCAGTTTCTCCACAGTATACTTCTCTGTCATATCTATTTCCGTCTACATTAAGCATTGGTATCAAATATATTTCTCTGGTATCAACCATATCTGTAATAAATTGTTCAGAGAAGTCTTCATCGACCCCTAAATCTCCCGGACCACAGGGATTTCCATCACCATTGCTATCTTGGTCAGAGGCATTCAATCTAGAACAGTCGCCATCATTATCAATTCCATCCCAACCATCTTCATCAATCAATCCATCACCGTCATTATCAATTCCGGCCATTCCATAATAGTAAGCCACTGTTTCTAAGAAAAACATAGGAACTTCATAAGACATCCATTCTCTTGCGTGATGATTTCCAACTAACATTACATCCGGCAATTCAGCATAATTACCGCAATCCCCTACAAATGTATTACAATCTCCCCCGGTAACTCCTTGTCTACTTTCTCCGCCACCTGTAATCTTAATCCAAGGACTAGGATGATTGTAATACCAACCCTTGTAATCATCAAGAGACATTTCATCACCACGTTGATTTACTCCTCCGATTAAGCCTTCATGGAAGCTCATTATATCGGGATTACGATCTGCAAGATATTGCATTCTATCTTTCATAGTGAAATAATCATGATATTCTCGAAATTGCATTCTATCATCTCCTCCCCATGGGAAATACTGATTTACATAATCTTCAGACCAAATATCACTTGGTGTTACTTCATTAGATTCTTGGGCCTCGGCAGTAGGGGCTAATGCAATTGGTGCACCAAGAGAAAGTAGTAGGGGCAGTAATAATGCCACAACAGGCACCCTTTGCCCGTGTCTCCTGCTTCCATCTAGTCTAATAGAGGTCATGTGTATGATGGCGAAACACCATTTGGTCTTGAAACCCACGTATTCCAGTGTTAATTATAGAACGTACTTTATGAGTGATATGTTGCCGGATAAATATGGATGAATTGATTGATTTTTTGGCAGGAGAACCTAAATTCCTAAATTTCTCACAGAATACTCTGATTGTTGTATTACTTTGTGGCGTTGTTGCTAGTGGCTCAGGTATTTTATCTAGAAGAGTTTTATTTCCTAAGTTGATGGATATTATAGCAAAAACTGAAAGAATAGATGGTAGAGATTTATTTGCCCCCAAATCCCTAGGATGGATGATTGGTTGCATAATAATGAGTATGTCTTTGAACTGGATTTCTGCAAATGGTGAACCGGTGTGGAACGATGATTGGATGAGTATTGTTTCAGATTTTTTCTATGCAGGTTTTGTAATCCTAATGTTACTTGCAGCCTTTAGACTGGTTGACTACATAGATGTTTTAATTGTAGTTGAAGGAGATAATATGGCTGCTAGAAGATCACTGGCGAGTGTAGCAGAATCAATTGGTAGAGTTGTTGTAGTTGTATTTGGCTTCTTTATTATTGCAGGACTAATAGGAGTTGATGCTAATTCATTTGTAGCAGGATTAGGTGTTACCGGGTTGGTTATTGCTTTGGCAGCAAAGGATTCTGTAGCAAATATGTTTGGGGCTATTTCAATACTGATTGATCAGCCATTTAATGTTGGAGATTGGATAATTGTTGATGGAGTAGAAGGAGAGGTTATTTCCATAGGACTAAGAACCACTCAAGTTAGATCTTCTGCAGATACAATGATTACAGTTCCAAATTCAAATATTACAAATTCTTCAGTTGAAAATTTTAGTCAAAGGAGATTTCGCAGAATACTCCCTACATTTAATTTTGAAGCAGATAGTAATGAAAATTCATTAAAGAAATTTTGTGATGCGTTGTGTGAGCAAGTAATTAATGATCCACGATCAACAAAAGGAGAAGATTCGTGGGTCAGGGTGAAATCTTTTGCTCCTTCGACAGTAATTGTTGCAACTAATTTCTATTGTATCTCTTCTGCAAAAACACAAAGAGAGTTTACAGAAGATATATTGCTTATGGCTCGAAGTAGGGCAGAGGAAAATAATCTAATATTCCATGAGCCGCGTAAGAGGCAACATCATCAACAAGTCTAAGGTGTGTGAATATGGCTAAACTTATTCTCGTCCGTCATGGTCAATCAATTTGGAATGCAGAAAATAGATTTACAGGTTGGACTAATGTAGAATTATCTGCAAAAGGAGAATTGGAGGCGCTAGAAGCCGGTAAATTACTATCTAAGATAGATATTGATTCAGTACATACAAGTGATTTGATAAGGGCTCAAAAAACAGCAGAAATAATTATGCAAAATAATGAAGTTTCGGAAGATTTTGTGACTTATGAGGATTTTAGATTGAATGAAAGAAATTATGGGGAATTGCAAGGACTTAACAAAAAAGAAACTGCTGAAAAACATGGAGCAGAACAAGTACATATTTGGAGAAGATCCTATGATATAGCTCCACCAGGTGGAGAAAGTCTCAAAATGACTGCTGAAAGAACTATTCCTTATTTTATTGAAGAAATATTACCAGAACTGGAAGCAGGTAAAAATATACTTGTATCAGCACATGGCAATTCACTGAGATCAATTGTGATGTACATTGAAAAATTATCTCCTGAAGAAATAATAAGTGTTGAAATACCAACAGGGAAGCCACGTTTTTATCATTTCAATGATGGGATAATAACTAAAGATCAGTGATTGGTTTCTCTGGCGGGGGAGATAATCTACGATAAAAAGAGTGAGCGAAATAGCCAAAAATTATACAGAAGGAAGGAATTACTGTATCTGAGAAAGATGTGGGAGGATTATTAATAACTGTACTTATCCCTAGAAATACAGATATAAATGAAAGAGCAGCTATCGTTCTACTGTTGTACATACTCTTTTGGAAAGGAATTACTTTAGAAATGATCTGAACTGCAGGTGAAGGTGCGCCAGATTGATTAGCAGTTGATTCTAAAACATCGAGAAGTGATTGCTCATATTCCCATATTGCTAAACCGCCTCTGTGTGCATAAAAAACATCTGGTGAACTCCAAGAAGAAGGGGCAGAATCAATCCAACCTTCAATCAGAGATTTTCTTAAATCAATTATATCAATTTGACATTGGGTTTCATGATATAATCTTCCTAAATCTTGAATTAAACAAGATAAATCCCTAATAGCAGGAAATTCACATACTGGTTTATATAAACCGTCAGCCAATCTTGGCGGACTTAAACGAAGTAAATAATCATCACTTTCTGTAATAAGAATATCGTGAAAACGTACATCACCTAAACTCAGCATACAAGTAGCCTTTCGACTAAAGGGTGCTCTCCATATTGTATTAGCTCTAAGTTTTTCTTCTAAATCAATTAATCTATTATTCCATCTTTTTTGATCCATTGGAGTTTCTCTAATAGATTCTACTGAAGAATGATAAAGTCCTAACGATTTGCCAGAATCGTATAGAATACTAGTTGCAATTTCTTTATTTCCTTCTTTCAATACTTGCATTAACTCATTATTTGAATTGCTACGATAATTCTTTACCTTTCTTAAAATTATGACATCTTGTTCTTTCCATCTATATCCCCCAGACGGACCATCCACCGAAGAATGAGAATTAATTGTCCTAGATTCTATTCTATTGTCTGAGCCCCATGGAAGAAATTCTGCAAGCCATTCAACTCCTGAGCATTTTATTTCTACTAATAATCCTCTTTCATGGCTAGATTGAGATATTATCTCTAGCACTTTGGGGTCTGGTACATCACCCCATACATCTAATTCAAAAATCACATTATTCCAATCATCTAACGAATTTATTGGTATTGGCTCCAAAATATCCATACTTATTCTATTACCAACTAATCGAACTGAGTCGAATCCGGATGGTGAATCTCCTTTTGTCTTAGACACTTGCATTGCAGAAGGTCGCCAAATATTCTCTACTACGGCCATGTCCAACAATTATATTCACGATAAGGCGTCATTATTGATGCAATCGGTCGAAGAAGACTTGAATGCATAGACCGCAACCGGAGCATATGGGCGATGCTGTCTCTGACATGCCACTTGCTGTTGATATGGACGGGACACTCATTTTATCAGATATGAGTTGGATTAGTATTTACAAAGTTATATTTAGAAAACCTTGGCTAATACCTAGTGTATTATTTAAGGAATTAACGGGCAAAAGAGCAAGATGGAAGCGTGATTTAGCTGAAAAATTATCTTTTAATCCGGCTGACTTAAAGTATCATGAAAATTTTTTAGAATGGATTACAGGAGAATATGCAAGAGGTAGGACATTAATTCTTGCTACTGCTTCAGATAGAATTGTTGCAGAACAAGTGGCTGCCCATGTTGGGTTATTTTCGGATGTAATGGCATCGGATGGAGATTACAATCTAAGAGGTCAACAAAAAGCAGATTCGTTAATTGCTAGATTTGGTGAGAAAAAATTTGGTTATGCAGGAAATAGTCATCATGATATTGATGTCTGGAAACATTCCGGGCAAGTCATCGTAGTGAATCCAGAAAATGGATTATTAGATAAAATTGGAGATTCTGCGGATGTTATTTTTGAATGACGAATAAATGGTGATGGCATGGGACGTAGTACTATTGGTAATATGATCGATAATATTGCTAAATGGTTATTGAAATTTAGAATAATATCTAAACCTGCAAAATATATTTCAAATTCTAAATTGGCTTGGAGTTTTGTTTCTAGAACCGATAGAGTGCGAACAAAAAGACTCGAAACAAGGATAAAAAATGAAGAATTACCAAATCATGTGTCGATAATTATGGATGGTAATAGAAGATTTGCGTGGAGTCAGAGTCTTGAAAGAGATGTTGGCCATCTAAGAGGTAAAGAAAAATTAAAAGAAGTCATGGAATGGGTTCTAAATTTGAAAATAAAATATTTGACTGTTTATGCTCTTTCAACTGAGAATATCAATGCAAGAGAGTCTGAAGAATTGGAATCTCTGTATGATCTATATGAAATTGGATTAAATGAAATTGTAGAAGATCCTTTAATTCACTCAAAAAATGTAAAAGTTCAGGCTGTTGGAAGGGTTGATGAATTACCTGAGAGAGTTAAAAAGGCGATTAAAAATGCTGAAGAAAGAACTTCTTCATACTCTGATTATATTTTTACAGTGTGTCTTGCATATGGTGGAAGAGAAGAAATTGTGGATGCTGTTAAAGATGTCGCTAGAGATTATGCAGACGGAAAAATAGAATTAGATATGATAAATTCCGAAGAAATTTCGAATCGCCTTTATTCAGCAGAAATGCCTGATCCTGATCTAGTTATTAGAACAAGTGGTGAAGAAAGAATTTCTAACTTTTTACTATGGCAAATAGCTTATTCTGAGCTTTATTTTACTGATGTACATTGGCCTTCATTTTCACGAAATGATCTCTATGAAGCAATAGAATCTTATCAATATAGGAGAAGAAAATATGGCAAATGATTTTTGTGATGTTTGTGGAAGAGATGGATATAGAAATCCTGCTGTTACTGTGGATGCTGTAGTACTTCGTCAAGGCCCTAATGGAGGAGAAGTTTTGTTAATTAAACGCGGTCCTTTTCCTTTAGAATGGGAAGGCAAATGGGCATTTCCGGGAGGATTTGTAGACTATGGAGAAAATCCAGAAATTGCAGTCATAAGGGAATTGAAGGAAGAAACAGGAGCAGTTGGAGAAAATCCTGTATCCTTAGCAATCCTTGGAGAGCCAGGAAGAGATCCTAGAAAACATTGTATTGGACTATTCTATATTGTAGATGTTAATCCCGAATATGAACCGGTGGCAGGAGATGATGCAATAGATGCTGCATGGGTCAATATAGATAGTATTAATTCAGATGATATTGCAGGAGATCATATTGAAATTATTGATTTATTGAATGACATGTTAAATGAATAATTCTAACAATGGGCCCTACTTCGTGTGCACATGACACGTAAAATTAAGATTGATACTGGTGGAAAGACATGGGCTCCCTACAGTCCAGGCATATCCGTACGAGACCACATATGGTTGTCTGGTCAAATTGGAGTAGATTCTGGAGATACTATTGAATTACAAATGAAAGGTGTATTGAAGAAGATTGATGGGTTATTAGAAGCAGCCAATAGTTCAAAGAAAGATTTAGTAAAAGTAACTATTTTAATGACAGATATTGGTAATTACAAAGTTGTTAATGAGATTTATGGAGAATGGTTAGAAGAAATTATTCCTCCCTCACGTGCTGCTTATGAAGTTCCAAATTTACCCATGGGTGCATTAGTGGAAGTTGTTTGTGAAGGGTTTAGAAGTCTAGAAAATTAATAGATTTGTAATAATCATAGCATATCTGATTATGTAGCCAAAGAAGTCTTGAATGAAGTGTCTTACGATGCGACATGACAGTCTTCAAGGCCTACGATATTAGAGGTATTGCTGGAACAGAATTAAGTTCTGAATTTTCTGAAAGATTGGGAAAAGCAATTGCTACACATCTTGATGCGAAAACGGTATCCATAGTAAGAGACATTAGAGAATCAGGGGCTGAATATCATACGGCCTTTGTCAAAGGTTTGATGGCTGCTGGTGCAAATGTAATTGATTTAGGAGTAACAACAACCGGAGTACTATATCGCTCAACTATTGATTTGCCAGTTGATGTGGCAGTTGCAATTACTGCAAGTCATAATCCTCCAGAATATAATGGATTCAAAATTTGTGAAGGGACTATGCCTCTAGGAGGACAAGATTTACAAGACATCAGAGGTACTTTTGAGAAGGGAGAATTTAGAGAAGGGAATGGCACATATAGACTTGAAGAAGAATATGAAGAAGAATATATACAAAAAATAATTGAAAATGTTGGCATCCTTAAAAGAAAAATCAAAATTGTACTTGATTGTGGAAATGCTGTTCCTGGTCCTTTATCAGTAAAAACATTGGAAAGACTTGGTGCAGAAGTGATTCCACTATATTGTGAATGGGATAATTCTTTCCCAAACCATCCACCAGATCCAACAAGACAGAACAATATGGTAGATTTAGGAAAGGCTGTTATTGAGCATGGAGCAGAGTTTGGTATTGGCATGGATGGAGATGGAGACAGATTAGGAGTTGTAGATGAGAATGGAGAGTTCATTCATCCAGATAGGCTAATAGGAATATTTGCTAAAGATGTATTGTCAAGAATATCAGAAGTCACTTCAGATGATGGTAGGACAATATTATTTGATGTAAAGTGTAGTATGGCTGTTGAAGAGGCGATTCAGGATTTAGGAGGAATTGCACGTATGGTACGAACTGGCCACACTTTCATGAAAACTGAATTAAGAGAACATCCAGATATTCCATTTGCTGGAGAAATGTCAGGGCATTTTTTCATGAATGATGATTGGCATGGTTTTGATGATTCAATATATAGTGCTGCTCGTTTACTAAAAATAGTAGGAGATGACAAAAGTCCTAGTGAAGGAGGACAGGAATTTTCACAAAGATTCGATTTTATGCCCAAATATCCAACGACTGATGAAGGAAAAGTACCTCTGACAGGAGAACGTGAAGCGACAATGTCAGCAGTTTTATCTGCTTTTGAAGATATGGATAAATCAACTGTTGATGGAATCCGAGTTAGATATCAAGATGGTTGGTATTTATGCAGACCTAGTAATACAGAGCCAATATTAGTCATGCGTGCTGAAGGTCGCAATAAAGAAGCATTAGAAAGTATCCTTTCCGATGTAAATAAGCGCATAGGCCATATTGTTGATCTTGAAAAATTAAAATAATTATTCTAGATCTTGAGGACTTATGAGTAATGGCAATACCAGTATCATTCCACAACAAGCATTACAAATCAATGTGAAAATTGCTCCGACACCGCCCGCGAGTTGTCCCCATTCTGCAGAATCAGCGAGTTCTGCTTGGAATTCCATTGCAACATATGAGGCAATAAGTCCGGAAACGACATTGAGTGCAACTGCACCTAATCCAATAAATATCGCTTTCTTCTTGTAATTGTAGAGTTCCACGCCAGCATAACCAAAAATAACAGCAACAATTATTCCAATTATTGGCTCAAGATACGTCCAAACAGTGAAAAGAGTAGTGTTTTGACCAATTTCTCCATATAACTCTAACTCAGTAGGAATAGCTAGGAGCCCTAATAAATTCAGTAAGACGCCTAATACAGAAATTATTACTGCCAATATACCAAATACCTGTGGCATTGGACTTTTTTGTCTTCCTTGGACTTCTGGAGCAACAAAACCAGAAATGGGGCTAGGTGAACCTGATAATTCAGTAGTAGTTAATTCAGTTACAGGGGGTTCATCAAATGGGCTCGGACTGGCCTCTTCCATGTTAAACGAGAGGAGGCTTTTACCTTAAAATAATATGATATGATTAACTATTATCAGAAAATATAGCAGCAGATTTGATTAGAGATTCTATGACAGGCATATTTTCACCTGATAATAAGCACATTGTAGATCCCCCTCCTGTACTATTGTGTGTTACTTTGTCGGCTACTCCTCTACTACTTACTAGAGCACTGGTATGGCCTCCGCCAATTATCGTTAATGCCTCTGTTTCAATACACATATTGAGGATTTCAATAGTTCCGAAAGCGAACCCTGGCTTTTCAAAAAATGAAGCAGGGCCATTCCATAATATACACTTAGAATTTAGAATAATAGGTCTAAGATTCATCAAGGATTGGAGTCCCACATCATAAATTGGATATTCTGTAGGCAACTCATCTAACTGCATTGGAATTCGTTCTTCATTAATTTCAACAGCTATATCAGTAGGTAATACCAATAAATCAGAATGTTTGTTTACTAATTTTTGTGCCATATCCCATGTTTCATCGAATACATCTCCAATAGTATTGATGATGAAATCTTTATTTCTATTTCCTATATCATATCCATTTGCCCAAATCATCAAATTTCCAACCACTCCAACGAATGCAATTTTATCAATAATATTTTTCTGTATTAGATTGAGTGCTACTCTAAGGGAGTCGTCTGCTTTTGCACCGCCAAGTATAGCTAAATAAGGACGAGGTGGGTTATCTATTGCAGTCTTTAGATTAGATATTTCAGACATCATCAAGTTACCTGGAATGCATGGTAATTTAGTTGCAAAACCTGTAAGTGTTGGAGATTTACGGTGTGCAGCAGCAAATGCATCTGTAACATACAGATCGGCTACGGATGAAAGTTTAGTCACAATTTCAGACTCTTCAGTATTTTGCCAATTCTCATATTTCTTACCATATTCTTCACCATGAATACGCATATTGTCTAAAAATAGGATATCTCCATTTTTCATATCTCTAATCTTACTAATAGTTGAGTCGTTACAAATATCTGGAATGAACATTATATCACGATTAATGATTTGAGACAATCTAGCACTATGCTGAGACATATCTGAAAAATCATCTTTACCTGGTCTAGACTGATGTGCTAAAATAACTACTTTGGACTTGGAAAGCAATTGTAGAGTTGGTTGTATTGTCCTTAATCTGGAATCATCTAGAAGTGTTTTGTCAATCGGATTAAGGGGTGAATTAACATCTACTCTGTACAAGATAGTTTGTCCTTCCAAGTCATAGGCATCCAGCGAAAGAACGCTTTGCACATATGTCGCCACTTGAGTCTTACATTTGGCCGTTGTGGAAGAGAAGTATGCTCAAATAAACAAAAATGCTTTTTGCTTAGGATAATTAAGAATGATTATGAATTGGGACGTGGCACGTCTGACGGGGCCTGAAAATGAAGACTGGAGAGTACCAGTTTCAGAACTTGAATACAGACAAAAATTATTTTCTTCAAGACTATCTGCGGAAGGTATTGAATCGGCATGGATTGATGATCCTGTTGAATTATACTGGTTGACTGGTGGTAGACAGAATTCTGTTATGTTAATAGGTGCTAAAGATTCTGGAATAGAAAATCGACATTGGGTAAGGCAATCTGTAGAAAGAGCTAGATTTGAAGCTGGAGAAAATGATGCCCCTCATGTAATAGAAAGGCATCCAAGAATGAATGAGTTAGAAGATTATTTACGAAAATTAGGATGTAGTAAACGTCCCAGTCTGTTGTTATCGAAAATACCATATGAAAGATGGGATTTTATTAATACTAAATTTGGCAATCTATCTGGAGAGATTAAAGATTGTACAAATTTGATTTATAATTTAAGAGAAATAAAATCAGATTGGGAAATAACCATGCACAAAGAAAGTGGGAAAATAAATCAAAAAATGTTTGAGGCGATAAAGGAACGAGGAGGAGAAGGAAATACCGAAATAGGAATAGCTGCAATCGCGGATGAAATAAGTAGGTCTGCTGGTTTTGGAGGAAGAATTAGAATGAGGAAATGGCCAATGGATTGCGATAGGGTTGTAATAGCCACAGGAAAATCAGGTGCAGTTCCCTCATACTTTGATTCGGCAATTGGGGGCCTCGGTGCAAGCCCAATATCTGCATTAGGGGCAGGATTTGCTAGAGTTAGAAAAAATGAGCCGGTGTTGGTAGATATTGTTCACTTACATAGAGGATATGTATCAGATTGTACTAGAATTTTTAGCAGTGGTAAATTATCTGATGAGTGGATGCAAAGATTAGAAGACATGGAAGAAATTAGTAAAGCTGTAGTAAAAAGCCTCAGCGATGGAGAATATTGTTCTGAGGCCTGGGAAATTGGTTATTTGATGGCTAATGAGATGGGGCATTCAGATAATCTGATGGGTATGAAGCCGGAGCAAGCAAAATTTCTTGGCCATTCAGTAGGCTTAGAATTGGATGAGACTCCAGTAGTAGCAAAAGGTTTCGATAGGCCTCTTGAAATTGGAGGGACTATGGCAATTGAGCCAAAAGTAATCCATAAAGATGGAGCTATAGGAATAGAAGATACATGGACTAGGACTAAGGATGGGATGGATTGTCTAACTATGGGAAGTAAATTTCCAGCGATAACTGAGTGGTGAAAATGACTAAAGCGAAGAAGATTGCACAAAAGGGATTGGCAAAAATTCTCAGAAATAGAAAAGAATCACATGGGAAATTAATTACTGATAAGTCTATTTTGAAAGGCGTGGAAGTAAGTGATGCAGGTAATATAGATTTGTGGATTTGCCCGCCTCATCCTCATTGCCCTTGTTGTTTAGACGGTTTAATTGATCTCAGGAATGAAGTTAATGCACATAAAAATATCTTGGCTTGTCATATAGAAATAATAGGAGTACCTCAATCAGAGAGATGGACAGCGGCCATAAATGAATAAGGTAATAGTTATACTTCTTTTCCAATATCATTTTGTCTTTCTTCAACTTCTTTTAATTTAAATTTAATTTTTTTATAAAGCCACCAAAATGAAATTGAAAGTCCAAATAGGCAGATGAGTAAATTTTTGATAAAAATCGGCTCTGTCCAAGTAGACATATTGTAACTCCCATTATAGTGGAGGTATTACATCTATTTCACAAGCACCCTCTGGAATCATACAACAGGATAAGAATCCCCTTTCTTCTACCAAATAATCATCAAGACCCGGAGGTAATTCATCGGGATATTTGATTTGGCCTTTCTTTAGCCTTACTAGACAAGTTCCACATGTTCCAGAAGTGCAATTTGTGGGAATATCTACTCCAATATTAATGGCCATCTCTACGATAGTAAGATTGGGATCTCTTTTGACGATTCCTAATGGTAAATTACCTCTAAAAAATCGTATAATATTGTTTTTTTCTTGCATGGGTGAGCCTCAACGATCTTCCCATCGTGTCCATCTCCCAGTTTGTTTATTGAAGTATAAACCGGCCTTTTTCATCCACTTATTGAATTTAGTTGCACCTGCTCCAGTTGCAATAATGAATTCTTCTCTATGCTCCTGTGCCTGAATATATCCTTTTGCAGAAATGGTTTGATCTATCCACTCATCTATACTGATCAATGTTCCTGACAGAGTGCTTTCTTCAATTGCTTTTTCTAATTGCTTAGCTGATGCTCCAGTTTTCTTTACATCTCTAGCTATCAAATCTTCAATATTAGATGAGTGTTTTCTAGCTGGTGGTTTCATTACAGTCAGTCTTGGTTTGATATTTGGATCTAATTTTATCCTAGACCCGTTACTTAGTCTATCTTCAACTGATTGAGCCATGGGGGAAAGGAATTCTTCTTCACAATCCCAACATATAAATCTAAAATCAGTCATATCATCTAAGATACTGCTTCCTCTTGGATCCATTTCATCGCCACAATGAGGGCATGCATGAAGGCAAAGTATTGGAGCGATTTTTCTCCTAAAGTCAACTATATCTTGAGGCGTGCCTGATAATTCTAGCATTTCATGGTCTCTAGCAGCTTCCAATCCTCTTGTTTCTAGCTGATCTCTGAGTTTGGATTGCTGTTCTATCTTTGATTCATCATCCAATGTATTTTCTAGTTTGACTATAAGTTCTATGGTCTTACCAAGTCTGTTCATTACTAATTTTTTATTCCTGAATGATTCTACGCGAGCGATTCTTAATTGCTCTTTCTTTTCTAACAACTCACCATGTATATCATGAAGTTGGCGTTTGAAACGTTTTTCGTCAATTTTGTCAATTTTTTTAGTGCCGTCAGATAACACATCCGCCAAATATCTTTGTTTGCTTTGAGAACGGGGGCCAGAAATAACTGCATCAAGGACGGATTTTGCAATTTCTTCCTTTAACCCGTAATTATTAATTAAAGTCTCAACATCTAAATCTTTTAGATCGCCAACTTTAATCCCACCATCTGAGAGTATTTGAGCGGTGTTTTCATCGATTCCACGACGCAATAATGCTAGATAAGTATCTTTTTTTGCCATGCCAACCCCTCACTTACGACGACCAACTAGTGGTTCGCCGCACCCTCCGCACCATGGGTTCATCTATCAAGGCGTGGTAAGAATGAGTCTAAAAAAGCACTAATTTGAAGATATTGTATTAGTTAAAATAGCCCAATGGTTAGGATCAAGATCTTCGGGGCGAAGATCCAACCATCCTTCAGGCATACCCTCAATTGTTTTATTGGAAATTTTTGATATAGCATTAATCCATTTTTCTTTATGCCATCCTTTTACCCTATTCAGTCTCTTTGGAGATCTAGAAAGTGAAGTACGTATTTTCCTTCTTCGATTTGAAAAACAGTGTTTTGTTATTATTCTGAATAATTTTCTATTGATATTTGATAATTCTTTTCTTTTTGTTGGAATTAATATTACCAATCTTGAATTGACTTTTGGTGCAGGACTAAAACAATTAGAAGGTATTTTTCTATCTAAATAAACATCGAAATCAAGCCATAGAGACATGCCTAATGGGCCGCGTGAATCATAACCTCTTTTCATTGCCATTCGTTCAGCAAATTCATCCTGTACAAGTAATATAATAATCGATATAGGATTGATAAGATGATGATTTTGAATTTTTTCTAATACTGGGCTAGAAATTTGATAAGGAAGGTTGGAAATGATATGACTAATATCATTTGGCCAATTTCCAATCAATGCATCTTGCTCATTCAATATGAATCTCTCGCCTAAATCTGGGAAGACTCTTTTTAGATGGGAAACTGATTCATTATCTATTTCCAAGGCAGTTAATTTGGCATCAGAGCGCAATATTTCGAGAGTTAATGATCCAGGTCCGGGCCCTATTTCCAATACATGAGAGTGGTGGTCCAATGGTTTTTTGAATTCTGAAGAAATTTGTATGGATCTTAAAATGACTTGGTCATCAACCAAAAAATGCTGACCTAGTGACTTCTGAGGCCTCATTCGATCACGTAACAGATCAACAAGAAGGCGAGCATCTAGATCATTGAAGAGTGTCATAAATCATACGCCAGTTCGAAGTAGCAAATCAAGTAAACGAGGGACTTGGATTGAG
>Ga0208277_1000871_pt1 | contig 17795 bp, 16 predicted proteins | sample ETNtaG_5_FD_185782 | JGI IMG/M metagenome (GOLD analysis project Ga0208277, IMG submission 185782) | Marine microbial and viral communities from oxygen minimum zone, Eastern Pacific Ocean - ETNP201406SV205 (SPAdes) (version 2) | ecosystem: Environmental > Aquatic > Marine > Oceanic ...
AAAGATTTAAAACCCTAATTTACCTTTGACTCTTTGAAATATTTATAATCCACTAAATTAGTGAATTATCAAACTTTTCAAGCAAAAAATTAATTTAAATTACTAACATTAATCGGATAGGAAACACTATGATATTAGATCGAATAAAAGGTATGCATAATGAATTAGTCGCTTGGAGACAAAAGCTACACACCATACCAGAATTAGGTTTTGATACAGCAGAGACAGTAGAGTTTGTAAAGAATAAGCTACAAGAATTTGGCGTTGATGAAATACAGTCTGGTATCGCAGAAAACGGGTTAGTAGCACTTATTCACGGAAAGAAAAAAGGCCGCCTTATAGGTTTGAGGGCTGATATGGATGCACTCCCAATTACTGAAGTTAACAACTTGCCCCATAAATCTAAAAATGAAGGGAAAATGCATGCATGTGGCCATGATGGTCACACAACTATGCTCTTAGGTGCGGCAAAATATCTTTGTGAGACTAGAAATTTCTGCGGTACTGCTGTTTTAATTTTCCAACCTGCTGAGGAAGGACTTGGAGGTGCAAAAGTTATGCTAGATGAAGGGTTGTTTAAAAAGTATGATATAAGTGAAGTTTATGCCATCCATAACATGCCTGGAATAGATAAGGGAAAGTTTGTAATAAATAAGGGTCCCATGATGGCGGCTGCTGATACTTTTTTTATCAGCGTTAAAGGTGTTGGAGCACATGGTGCCTATCCACATGAAGGGATTGACCCAATAATAATAGCCGCGCAAATTGTTCAAGCGTCATACTCGATCATATCTAGGGAAATTCCATCACATCATAATGTCGTTATCTCCGTTACTCAAATTAATGCGGGTACTGCTTCTAATATTATTCCTGAAACAGTAGAAATAGTCGGCACAGTTAGAACCTTGAGAAACGAAGATGCTAAGCTAGTAGAGAAAAGAATTTCAGAAATCGCCAAAAATATTGCTAAAGCGAATAATGGAAGTGCAGAAACAATATATGAATATGGTTACCCTGCTACAATCAATAATGAATCTAAGGCAATATTTTCGGCTGAGGTGGCCAAAGACTTAGTAGGAAGCGATATGGTAGAGATGGATATTCCCACAAATATGGCTTCTGAAGATTTCTCATACATGTTAAATGAAAAACCCGGCGCATACGTATTTCTAGGCCAAGGAAACACCCCGGGGCTACATCATCCTGAGTATGATTTCGACGATGATATTGCCCCAATTGGAGCAAGTTGGTACGCAAGCATAATTGAAAATACTTTAAAATAGTGCATGCAAAATTCTTTATAGAGTCATGGCAGTTAAATCGATGATAAAATCCAATTTTCCTATGGGATCTATAGGTTTGGTTCTTTTGGGAGGTTTAATTTTAGGATTTCAAGATTCACTTGTAAAAGCCACTTCTTCATACACTTCATTCTGGCAGTTACAAGCAATAAGGTCGTTTTTTAATTTACTACTAATTTTTATTTTTGCGCTAACCTTTACCAGTATTCGATCTATTATACCCAAAAGACCCTTTTATGTTATTTTGCGTTCAATATTTATAGCGGCCTGCATGCTTTGCTTTTTTTCTGGATCCGTGACTTTGGATTTTACTCTAATGACGGCAGGTCTCTATACCTATCCTATTTTCATAACAATAATGGCAATACCATTTCTAGGAGAAAGATTAAATTCTAATAGAATTTTGGGTATTATTCTTGGTATTATTGGTTCTATTTTTATTTTAGAGCCATGGAACGCTGATATTTCCTATGTCCAAATTCTTCCCATATGTGCGGGCTTTTTATATGCCTGTAATATAATAACAATTAAAAAATTCTGTGAGGAAGAGACCCCTATATCCCTTGCTGCTATTCAAGCATTATTCTTTATTTTAATTGGTATTTCTGGAATTTTATTCTCTGATCAAATATTTAGTGAAAGCGTTAAAGAGGATTTGCCATTTATTGCTATAGGCTGGCCGGACCTTACAGTTTTTATATTATGCATTTGTGCTTTAGCATCTATTTGCAACTTGTCAGGAAATATTTTTATAATTAAGGGCTATCAGACTGCAGATGGTAGCCTACTGGCGCCATTTGATTTTGCATATCTTATTTTTGCCGTTTTTTGGGGCAAAATTGTTTTGGGAACCTGGCCTGACTTTTTTGATGCAATAGGTGTATCGTTAATACTTTTAGCTGGAATAATATCTAGCCTTGAAGCCTTAACTTTTAAATCTAATAAAGGTTCAATCTAATTTTATTCCGTAAGAGCATTTAAATTTATATAAATTTTAAAATTTTGGTTAATTTTTTTCGTTAATATTGCAAAAAGAGATTGAGGAATGTAGTTTCCATATTAGTAGGTATAAGGAGAATATCATGAGTGACAATACAGGTATCTGCCCAGTAATGCATGGAGCTTCAACTTCAGGGAGTACTGGAACAACTAATAAAGACTGGTGGCCAAACCAACTTAACTTAAATCTCTTGAGACAACATGATACGAAATCAAATCCAATGGGTGCGAATTTCAACTATCGAGAAGAATTTAAGAAGTTGGACTTTAAGGCTCTTAAGAATGATCTAAATAAACTTATGACAGATTCTCAGGCTTGGTGGCCCGCAGATTATGGGCATTATGGACCACTATTTATTCGCATGACTTGGCACGCTGCAGGAACATATAGGTCAGGAGATGGAAGAGGTGGAGGAGGCACCGGAGCTCAACGTTTTGCACCACTTAATTCTTGGCCTGACAATGGTAACCTCGATAAGGCCCGACGTCTTCTATGGCCAATAAAGCAGAAATATGGAAATAAAATTTCTTGGGCTGATCTCCTTGTTTTGGCAGGAAATGTAGCCATAGAATCAATGGGCGGTAAAACGTTTGGCTTTGGTGGTGGACGGGAAGACATATGGCATCCTGAAGAAGATATATATTGGGGCGTTGAAACAGATTGGCTTGGCGACTCTAGATACAAAGAAACCAGACAGTCATTGGAGAACCCACTTGCAGCAGTTCAAATGGGATTAATTTATGTAAATCCAGAGGGTCCAAATGGAAACCCTGACCCTCTTTTGAGTGCACAAGACATCCGGGAAACGTTCGGCCGAATGAACATGAATGACGAAGAAACAGTTGCCTTAACTGCTGGTGGTCATACTTTTGGAAAAGCGCATGGGGCGGGAAATCCTGATTTGGTCGGTCCCGAGCCTGAAGGTGCCTCAATGGATACAATGGGGCTTGGATGGATAAATAAACATGGCTCAGGAAAAGGTGTAGATACAACAACTAGTGGGGTAGAGGGACCATGGACAGCAAACCCAACCCAATGGGATGATGGTTATTTTCGAGTCCTTTTCAAATATGACTGGGAGTTAACTAAAAGTCCTGCTGGGGCCAATATATGGCACCCTGTAAATATTGAAGATGACGACATGGCTCCAGAAGTCGATGGCTCTGGGAAAAAAGTTACCCCAATGATGACTACTGCTGATATGGCAATGATTAAGGATCCTGGTTTTCGAAAAATTTCGGAAAAATTTCATGAGGATCCAAATAAATTAACGGAGGCATTTTCCCGTGCGTGGTTTAAGCTCCTGCATAGAGACATGGGCCCAAAGATTAGATATCTTGGACCTGAAGTTCCTAAAGAGGACTTAATTTGGCAAGATCCAGTGCCAACTGGCAATGATCAGTTTGACATTGAATCTCTTAAAAATGCTCTGAAATCAAGCAATCTTACGCAGCAAGAAATGATCGAAACAGCTTGGGCATCAGCCTCTACTTTTCGCGGTTCTGATATGAGAGGAGGTGCAAATGGAGCACGCATTCGTCTAGCTCCTCAAAAAGATTGGCAAGCAAATAAACCTGATCAACTATCTCGCGTACTGGGAGTTTTGACGAAACTAGCATCAGACTTTAATGCCACTGTAGCAGATACAATTGTGCTGGCAGGAGTGGTAGGCATTGAAATGGCTTGTGATAAAAAAGTCCCTTTTCTTCCTGGCCGTGGGGATGCAACTGAAGATCAGACAGATTCAGAATCGTTTGATGTTCTTGAACCTTTGGCCTGTGGGTTTAGAAATTTTCTTAAAACCGAGTTTACAGTTTCTCCTGAAGAAATGATGCTTGATAAAGCTCACTTATTGGGACTTACGACTACCGAAATGACTGCACTTGTGGGAGGCTTCAGAGTTCTTGGTATTAGCTCAACAGAGGACGGAATTTGGACTAAAGTTGGAAAATTAACCAACGAATGGTTTGCTAAACTATTAGATATGGGTGTGGAATGGGAAACAACTGGTACAAATTCTTACCAAGCAAAGGATAGGAAAACTGGAGATATTATTAGAACAGGTTCACGAGTAGATCTTGTTTTTGGATCTAACTCAGAACTTCGTGCTATAGCAGAGATCTACGCTCAAGATGATAATAAAGACAAATTCATTAGTGACTTTATATCTGCTTGGACGAAAGTCATGAATGCTGACCGTTTCTAATTAGATCATTATGGGATTGTAATGGAAGTTATAGATCTGAGAAGTGACACCGTTACAAGACCTTCAAAAGGAATGAAGAAGGCAATATATGATGCCGAAGTCGGGGACGATGTTTATGGTGATGACCCAACGGTAAATCATCTAGAGAAAAAAATTTCTGAAATGCTGCGAAAAGATGAAGCCGTCTTTATGACAAGTGGTACCCAAAGTAATTTTTCATCTGTCCTAGCCCATTGCAATCGCGGCGATGAAATAATCGTCGGCGAGTCATATCACATTTGTGGCGATGAAGCCGGCGGAGTTTCAGTTTTGGGTGGTGTAGCTATGAACACTATAACTGTAGAAACCGATGGTTCACTATCTAATAATAACATTGAAAATGCTATTAAACCTGATGACCCACATCATGCTATCTCTAAACTTCTATGTTTAGAAAATACTTCCAGGGGGAAGGCAATAGGATTAGAAAGAATAAAGGAATCCTATGAATTGGCGAAAAGATCCAATCTAAGCGTTCATCTAGATGGAGCCAGATTTTTCAACGCGATAACCGAATTAAAATGCGCTCCCGAGGCCCACGCTAGTTTAGCTGATTCTATTTCTATTTGCCTCTCAAAAGGATTAGGAGCGCCTGCAGGATCTCTTTTGTTATTACCTAAAGATCTTGCAAAAAAGGCAAGAAGAATAAGAAAGCTTGCTGGTGGTTCCCTCAGGCAAAGTGGCATTCTTGCTGCGGCCGGAATTTATGCTTTAGACAATAATATTGACCGCCTTAAGGAAGACCACATTCGAGCAGAAAATTTTAAAAATGACTTAGTAAAATTTTTTGGTGATATAAGTGATAAGAGTATTATTTGCGATACCAATATGGTCTTCTTTACCGATTTAAGCGATAAGTTTAATAATATTGTGCCGTTCTTTAGAAAAGAGAACATTTTTATATCTAATTGGTCGAATAATACTTTGAGAATAGTATTTCATTTAGATATTGATGAAGATGCAATGAGAAAAACACTTGAAACATTTCAAAAGTTTTACGAACCATCAAAAAGATCATCAGATTAAATAACCTTGATGACACCTTTATCTATTGACAAGATATAACCTTTCTTACTCACATTTTTTATCATTAGCTCAGACATCATTTGATTTCCCAAATGATCTCTTAGGCGTTTAATCCTCATAGCGCCGTTGGCTTCATCGCATTCTATCTTACTTTTTCCAGAAATTATGGATTCAATATCAGTTCCACTTATCACTTCATCATCAAGTCTTGCCTCACATAATACCGCTAATGTTTCGCAAGCTGAATCGGTTAGATTGAGCTCAAAATTATTAATCAAAACTATTTTTTCGTCACGGTTTAGGATTAAGCTATTTATTAGGATACCTGCTCTCTCAACTTCTGACATCCTATTACCAAGGGACAATATATTTTGAAAAAAAAGAAGCGCGGCTAGCAATAAAATTGAAGAAAAGGAAAAAAGTATTAGAATAACATATCTATAAGTTTCCAAGGTTTGAGAGAAAGCCGTACCGCTTTCTGCCATTATTTCCAACAACTGTATTTCCATAGGAGAGGTTAAATCTGTGCTAACAAAAAGCTTCTCCACATGACTATTAAAAGCATTTGCATCTGGTAATTTATATAATAACAAAAATGCAGAACATATAAGAACAACGAAAATTGCGGCTATTCCAATATAGAAAGTCAAGCCAAAGCGATCAAATTTTAATGCATTAATATTTAAGGAAGTATATTCCGGCACTATCTTTCCTTTCATCAATCCCTTCATTACCGAATACATCTAACAACTTTAGTAATATCCAACCACTACTCTGCAGCCGAGATTCTAGATCTAATGCTATGGCATTTCTATTCTCGCAAAAATCAGTATTAATTTTTGAAATACCATAGTGAAGACGTAACGGATTATTCTTTTTTGCTTTGTAGTCAACATAACAGTCTGAAAATCCAGTATTTGGTAGAAACATTGTAATTAAAAAAACTAATAATATTTTTTTCATAACTGACACCTCATTCTTTCTAGCCCATTGGAACAGAAAGTGATTGTGTTAATCAATAACAGAATTTTTACACCACACCAGAATTATTGTTATCAAATAACAACGAGACGTTTTTGAATATCACTCAATTTATTAATACCCTTTCTCAACAGTTCAGAAAGGAAAATTTATGAAAATTTTAAGAAAAATAAAACATTTAAGACTCAGTATAATAATTTTATCTAGCTTTGCCTTCATTTTTAACCCTATTGCGGCTAGAGCATCTGAAGCAGATTTTTTAAAGGGCATAATGGGCGCAATAATTGTAAATGGGATCATACAAGAAGTAAAAAAAGACAACCAACCAGTGATTGTCCGAAAGCAAGTCACTTATGTTACTCCTCATAGCACTCAGAATAGTTATCAGTTCCCAAGAAAAAATAAAAATGTATTATATGATACAATCCCGCAAAGGGCATTCAAATCCCAAACACCATCTATTCGATACAATATTCAGGGTGAGCTCATGAAAATGGGCTACTACAATGGTAGATTGGATGGATATTGGGGTTATAAAACCGAGCATGCCATTTCATCTTACGCTTTAGATTCCAATAAACTTCATCTCTTAACTTCTGTAAAAGGCGTTAATAATTTATTTAAAGATTTACTCTACATAAATCCAAATCATCAAAATCAACAGTTCAATAGCCGTTCAAATAATGATAGCAAAAATGAAGAAATCTTGCACCTTCAACTGCAGATAACTAAGCTGTTAAAAGAAGTTGGAAACCTAGAAAATAGGCTTATGCAGCTAAAACAGGAAAAGTAGGAGATGATGTCTAAAAAGATAGGTATAGAACGCTTTTTCTCCAGCCCGATTATTTACCCTAACATGGATGATAGGATGGGTTCAAATATTAACGGTCCAGCCATTATTAGAATGCCAAATTGGTGTAAAGAGAAATTAGGTACCTATCATTTGTATTTTTCCGATCATAAGGGAAAATATATTAGATTAGCTTTTGCAGACGAGATTATTGGGCCCTGGAAGATTTATTCTCCAGGAGCATTAAACCTTAGTGATAGCTTGTTCATTTCCAAGGATCCTCCTGAGCCGCCGGAAAAAGAAAGACCTCCCTGGGCAAAAAAGATGAAGGGAGGTTATCTTTATGCTCATATTGCCTCACCGGACATACACATCGATAGTAAAAACAAAATTTTCAGGATGTATTACCATGGGCTTCTTTCAAATGGAAATCAGGTTACCCGATTAGCAACTTCAAAAGATGGCTTAAATTTTTCCCCTTTAGAGCCAATTTTAGGCCCCCCATATTTTCGGGTGTTTGAATACAAAAATATTATATATGCCATAACCTGGGGTGCAGAAATCTGGAGATCTAGAGACTGGCATCTACCTTTCGAAAAAGGACCAAAGATCCTTCCTTATAGTCCAAAAGAGGGAATTGGATCAGGGTTTCGTCATGGCGAAATTTTCCGAAGAGGTGATATTTTACATATTTTCTTCACCAACATCGGGGATGAGCCAGAGAGAATAATCCATACGACCTTGGATCTGACAGAAAAATGGAATGAGTGGAAGGTAAAAGAAAAGACCACTATTTTGGAACCTGAATTAAAGTGGGAAGGAGTGGAATTAGATCTACGACAATCAGTTATGGGTGCCGTACAAGGCAGGGTTAGAGAACTAAGAGATCCCTGCATTTTTGAAGACATAGATGGAATAGTCTATCTATTATATTGTGGTGCTGGTGAAAGTGGAATAGGAATTGTGAAGATCAATAACATCTAAGCTTACAAATCTAGAAGATATTATTTTCTCATGATATAAGTATTTTGATTATGCAAAAACAAAACATCTATAATATTAACCCTGAAAAATTTTGGACGGATCCTTACCCTGATCTAGAGATAATGCGAAGGGAAAAACCAATTGCCTATGTGCCCGAACTTAATGCTATCTTATTTACAAAAAGGCAATCTATTTTTGAAAACGAAAAGAAAATCGCAATCTTTTCATCAGATCAGCCTGATGGTTTAATGACAAAACTAATGGGCGAAAATATGATGAGAAAAGATGGAGAAGCTCATCTTAAGGAACGAAAAGCTATATTTCCTTCAATTTCACCAAAGACAACAAAACTTATATGGCGTAAAAAATTTGATGAAGCTGCAGACGAGATTCTTAGCATTCTTGAAAAAAAATCTGGGGGAGAACTGGTAAAGGAATATGCGATGCCTTTGTCTGCCGAAGCATTAAAGGTAGTCACCGGTTTAACAAATATGGAAAGACCAGAGATGGATAGAGTAAGCCAAGGAATGATAGATGGGATAGCCAACTATTCAGGGAACCCTGTAATCGAAAAAAACTGTAAAGATTGCACGAATTCCATAGACACTCATATAGATGAAATAAGAGGGTCCCTCTTAAGAAATCCAGATTACTCCCTCTTATCTATTCAAATGGCGAGCGGCTTATCTGACGAGCAAATAAGAGCAAACATAAAACTTGCAATTTCTGGTGGGCAAAATGAACCTAGGGATGCAATAGCCGGAACAATTTGGGCACTCTTAGGCCACCCCAAACAATTAAATGACATAAAAAATAAAAAATTTTCGTGGCTGGACGCTTTCGAAGAATTTGCCAGATGGATTTCTCCCATTGGAATGTCACCTCGTCGTGTTGCAAAGCAACATAGAATTGGTGACATGCATTTTTTAGAGAATGACCGTGTTTTTTTCATGTTTGGTTCTGGAAATAGAGATGAAGAATGTTTCGCATACCCAGATCAATTTAATATGGCGCAAGACAGATCAAATACCATAACGTTTGGCGCTGGGCCCCATTTTTGTGCAGGGGCATGGATTTCAAGATGTCTTATTGGAGAAGTTGCTCTTCCAAAACTATTCGATAAGTTTCCCAACTTAAGACTTAATTCAGATTCGCCTGTCGAATTCAGAGGTTGGGCGTTTAGAGGACCTTTGGAACTTAACTGTAGTTGGTAAAAGTATTGCGTAACGGTAACAATAGCTGAATTTCACCTAAATGTAATTAAATTCACCAAAAGTAAGTTAGGTCGAAAAAAAAGAGTTGAACTTTTGGAAAATTAATAAAGAATTGAGAGATAAACAACAATCCTTAATAGTTAAGGCGTTTATCCTAAAACAAAGAGATTATATCGGGAGATTAAAATGAAATTAAGTAAAATTATTGCCGGTGTTAGTGCTGTTGCTACTAGCTTTGGCATTACGGTAGGAGCGGCATCAGCTGAAAAAGTCCTTACCGTCGCATCTTGGGCTGCACCTTTTCATACAATGAATGAAAATGTGTTTCCTTGGATGAATAGCCAGTTAAAAAGCTGCACAGGGGGCTCAGTAAGTCTTAAAGTAGAATATGGTATGGCTCCTCCACCAGCTATGTACGATACTGTAAGAGATGGTGTTGCTGATATATCTTGGATCGTTTACGGTTATACTCCAGGTAAATTTGTAACCCCTATGATTGCTGAACTTCCAAGCATTCCAGGAAACGCAAGGCAAAAATCCGTTGCTTTCCAAAAAACATACGAAAAGTTCTTTGAGTCTGCAGGTGAAGCTAAAGGCGTTCAGGTTCTAGCGAATTATACTCATGGACCAGGAATGGCAAATACTATAAAGAAAATTACCTCATATAAAGAACTTGAAGGCGTTAAAATGAGAATCGGTGGTGGTGTTGCGAATGCCATCGGTACAGCCTTAGGCGTTGCCGGCGTAAATGCCCCAGCACCAAAAGTATATGAACTAATTGACGGCGGTGTGGCTGATGGAGTTTTCTTTCCATTTGAAACAATGCATGCATTCAAGATTGCTGAACTTGCGAAGTTTTCATTTCACAACCCTGATGGAATGTACACCACAGCTTTTGCGATTGTAATGAACAATGATACCTATAACGGCTTAAGTGGAGCTGAGCGTGATTGTGTGGACGGCATGAGAGGTGTAAATCTTGCAAGAACAGTAGGCTGGTTTTGGGATGACGCCGACAAAGTCGGAGCTGCCGCTGCTGCTAGTTATGGCCACGAATTGACTGAAGCAAATGAAGCAGAGCGACAGTATTACAAAGATGCTACAGCCGGTGTTACCACTGACGTTTTAGCTAAAGTTTCTGCAAAAGGAGTAGATGCTGAGGCTGCACTAGCTTACTTTAAGGAGCAAGTAGCTACTGAATCTGGTCAATAAGGTTTAATAGAACTTTATGGAATCAGCACTTAATATTTTGGAACGGCTTGCCCTTCGGGTGAGCCGTTTCATTTCCAACCTAGCAGGAATAGCTGTACTTTGGATTATTGCTGTAACATGTGTAGATGTGATTGGGCGATACTTTTTTAATTCCCCACTCTATGCAGGTGCTGAGATGGTTCAGGTCAGCATGGCATTCGTCATTTTCTTTTCCTTACCTGGGATGTTTTTTAAAAATGAACATATAATTGTTGATCTATTTCCATTTTTTAAAAGGGGATATCTCGGCTGGGTATTAGGCGTAATATTTTTAGCTGTGACGGCATATTGCATTTGGATTATAGCAGGAAAGACTTATTCTTACGCTCAACGCTCTTTAGAAGATGGTGATACTTACGAGTATATAATGATACCTGCATTAGCTTTAGATCATAGCCCTTATCTGCCAAAATACTTGATTGATAACTTTATAGCTTTAGCACTTTTCTTTACATTAGGGATGATTATTCTGAGACTCCTTATTCTACTCAGCCGCCCGAAATCCAATTCAGAATTTGAAGAGTGACGGCTAATGGACGGTTTTACGATTTCACTAATTGGGTTTGCTGCAATATTAATTTTAGCCTTTTTAAGGTTTCCTCTTGCATTATCTATGGGCTTGGTAGGAGTTGTTGGATTTGGTGAACTTACAAATTATAGAGCCGCGATCTCCAATCTAGGCAGGTTAGTGTTAGACCTAGGTCAGTCCTATTCTTTATCAGTTTTGCCTCTTTTTATTCTCATGGGGTTGCTTGTGGACAAAGGGGGAATGGCTCAACAACTATACCGGGCAGCCTACGCCTTCTTGGGCGACAAGAAGGGTGGCCTAGCAATGTCTACCGTGGTCGCTTGTGGAATGTTTTCCGCTATTTCTGGGTCCTCTATAGCTACAGCGGCAACCATGTCAAAAGTCGCCATGCCTGAGATGAGAAGATATCGTTATGCTGACTCTTTAGCTACAGCTTCTATTGCTGCTGGAGGTACATTAGGCATACTAATCCCTCCGAGTGTAATACTTGTAATTTATGGGCTTTTAACAGAGCAATCAATTGGCAAGCTTTTCATGGCCGGATTTATACCCGGTTTCATCGGAATACTTTTCTACACACTTGCAGTATATTTTGTTGTCACACGGAATCCATCCTTAGGGCCTGCGGGAGAGAGAACAGCATGGCCACAACGGCTCATAGCATTGAAAGATGTATGGACAACTTTGGCACTATTTATATTTGTAATAGGCGGCATTTACATAGGTCTTTTCTCAGCAACAGAAGCAGCAGGAATGGGAGCAGCCGGGGCCTTATTAATAACGTTTCTAAAAGGCAGCCTCAAAGGCGGCGTACTGTTAGAAGTTTCAAGGGAAGCTGCTGGGCTTACTGCAAAACTTTTTGCATTATTGTTTGGCGCATCAATGTTTTCTAATTTCTTAAACCGTGCTGGCCTACCAGACGCACTTTTAGGCCTCATTAACTCTTTCGAACTTTCAGGGCTAGCAGTGATATTTATTATACTAATAATCTATATATTGTTGGGATGCGTCTTTGAATCTATGTCAATGATACTACTTACGGTACCTATTTTTGCTCCGCTCGTTCATAGCTTAGGTTTTGATTTGATTTGGTTTGGGATCTTGGTTGTAGTAGTAACTGAGATAAGTTTAATTACACCACCAATAGGATTAAATGTCTTCGTTCTGAAGGGTGTAATAAAGGATGTCTCTGTAGGAACGATATTTAGAGGTGTTACCCCCTTTTGGGTGGTAGATATCTTTAGATTAATTCTAATAGCATCAATTCCATCACTAGCCTTATTTTTACCATCAATGATGTAAGACTTTTGCTTTATAGCTTTCTTAGAAAATCAGCTAAGGCTAATTTGTCTATTAACATCTTTATAAAGTAAATATCTAAAATCTTCAGGACCTCCAGCGTAGCAAGCTTGGGGACAAAAAGCCCGTAACCATAAGAAATCACCAGCTTGCACCTCAACCCAATCTTCGTTAAGACGATACACGCCTTTTCCTTCTAAAATGTAAATCCCATGTTCCATTACATGGGTCTCCATGAAAGGAATCACCCCCCCGGGTTTAAAGTTTACTATATTGACATGCATGTCGTGTCGCATGTCATTGGGATCTACAAACCTTGTTGTTGTCCATGATTTATCACCAGGATGCATTTCCGCTACCTTAACTTCTCTTTCATTTGTCACAAAGTATTCTGGATACTTAATACCGTCTACAGCCTCATATCGTTTTCTTATCCATTGAAAATATACATCTTTGCTTGAACTATTTTTAACTTCCCAAGAAATTCTTGGTGGGATATAACAGTAAGATCCAGGAGTTAAAGAATATTTTTCACCTCCAATAATTAGCTCAAGATTGCCATCTAGAATAAATATAACACTTTGAATTTCTGCATCTATCTCAGGATCTTTACTACCTCCATCAGGACCTACATTTACAATCGATTGAGAGAAGGTGGTGGAAAATCCACTAAGCGGCTTGGCCAAAACCCAAGCCCTAGTATTTTCCCAATTAGGAAAATAGCTGGTTACAATATCAGTCATTACTTCCCTAGGTATAACAACATAAGAATCCTTGAAAACCGCTTTCCCGGTCAACAACTTTTCTCCGCTCGGCAAGCCTCCTCTAGGAAAATAGTATTGATTTTTTGACATGAGTTAATCCTACAAGTTTTTATATTTTTTTACTACATCACATGTAAAATTTTTTCCTACAGCAGAATATTTTTATTAACCTGTGATAAGTCTGTAGCTCCACATAGAGCCATAGTCAAATCCAACTCCTTTTGAAGTATTTCCAATATCCTGGTCACACCCTTTTCTCCCTCAGCACCTAGGCCATACAAAAAAGCTCTTCCAATAAGCGTACCTTTTGCTCCAAGTGCAATTAACCTTAGGATATCTTGACCTGTACGAATCCCCCCATCAACCCAAATTTCACATTTATCTTGCACAATATCCAAAATCTTAGGGAGTGCAGAAACAGAAGATGAAGCTCCGTCCAGCTGGCGACCGCCGTGGTTAGATACTATAATTGCATCTGCTCCGATATTTAACGCTGCTTTGGCATCTTCTTTATCCATAATTCCCTTTAGAACTATTTTCCCTGACCACTTCTTTCTTAATTCTAAAACATCATCCCAGCATAGCGTAGGATCGAACTGATTGACTGTCCACTCTGCCAATGACGACATGTCTTTCACACCTTTAACATGCCCAACTATGTTGCCAAACTTTCGATTTTTTGTTCCCAACATGCCTAAGCACCATTTAGGTTTGGTAATCAGATTTAAGATGTTAGGTAAGTTAATTTTTGGCGGGACACTCAACCCGTTTTTAATATCTCTATGTCTTTGCCCCATTACCTGCAAATCTAATGTGATCATTAGTGCAGAGCAATTTGCTTCCTTTGCTCTCTTGATGAGTCTATCAATAAAATCTCTATCTCTCATTACATAAAGCTGAAACCAAAATGGGTCCCTAGTTTTGCTTTGAACTTCCTCTATAGAACATACTGACATAGTTGATAAAGTGAATGGAACTCCAAATTTTTCCGCTGCTCGTGCTGCATGAATTTCTCCGTCCGCAGTTTGCATTCCTGCCAAACCAGTAGGCGCCAAGGCAACGGGTATAGGTAATTTTTCCCCTAGCATTTCCATTTCCGTAGACCGCTTGCTTATGTCAACTGCTACACGTTGTCTAAACTTAATATCCATTAAGTCATTGATATTCGCACGGAGTGTATCTTCAGTCCACGAACCACTTTCAGCATAATCAAAAAACATACGAGGAACACGAGATTTAGCCTTTTTTCTCATATCTTCAACTGAGAGTATTACTGACACAAAACCTCCGCTTTAAACTTTATCTAATAACCCATGTACAGATTCTAGGTGAATTCTTACTAAACTATTATTCTAATTTCCTAAATGCTTTTTTCCAACACTAATTTTAGTTTTTCACATTCGTCTGTCATTATTCCATTAACTCCAAGTTGAATAAGTGAGGCCATTTTATGCTGATCATTTATAGTCCACACATGAACTGGAATCTTTATTCTTTTAGCATATTGTATTGATCGATAAGATACTAACGTGATTCCGAATTTTCTCTCAGGGACTTGAATAAAATCAGCCGAAAATGAAAACCGGAATCCTGTTAAAAAACCAATTATAAATTTTATAACCTGTAAAGTTCCAGCAACGGTCTTAACGTTTCCACCTAAAATTTTGGATAAATATCTGACCCTTCTATCACTAAAAGAAGCGATATAAACGCGCGACATTGCATTTGATTCTTTAATGATATCAGCCAACGGTTTCACAACATCCCAAGATTTTGCATCTATGTTAAAGATAGTTTCTGGAAACTGATTAAAGACTTCCTGAAGTCTTGGAATTTTGTGCTTACCGGCTAACAAATATGTATCTATTTCTTCAGATCTAGTATCAGAAAACTTTTTGTCTATATCCAGAAGTCTTTTGAAATCTCTATCATGATAAACATAAACAACTTTATCTAATGAAACTTGAACATCTGTTTCAATACAAGTGTAGCCGAGTTCCAAAGCTTTCTTAAAAGATGCAATGGTGTTTTCGGGAAAATCTGTATTTCCTCCCCGATGAGCAATGGGTAAGAACTTTAGCTTTGGCAAGATACTTCAGATAAGCAGGGGCCAAGTATTTTGGCCCCTGCTAAAACTATTTATTTACGCAACAATTCTTTCCAATTACCCTCAATAATTTGGGAAATAATTATATCCTTGGAGCCTACGTGATCATTTGGTCCAAAAGTAATTTGGTTGCCAAGAAGTTCATCATAATAATCTAAAGATTCCATGGCTTTCTGAAAACCTTCAGGTGTTAGGTCCCTACCCGCTGCTTCTAAAGCCATTACCAACTGTTCGGCAGCAGCACGTCCCAAAAGAGCTCCTGTTCCCGGAAACTCGCCAAACTCGCCCTGATACTCCGCAACCCAGGCAGCTACCTTTGGGCTTTCCATTCGATAAACCAAATCGGACCATCCGGCTGCTACATAATAACCTTCCGTAAGTCCACCAGGAACTTTTGCTACAGCTGTATGCATTGATGCAGAAGCTCCTAAAAATTTTGCTTCCATCCATCCAAGCTTTTTAGCAGTTGCCAACACGGTAATTTGCTGTCTAAGCCCTAATGCCAAAGCGATTATTTCGCATCCTTCGCCCTTCAGCTTAGAAAGTGCCCCAACAAAATCTTCTTCATCGGGCTTGTGTGTGGTTTCAGAAGCATATTTAATCCCAACTGCAGCGGCCCCATCCTTTGCACCGGTCATAATATCCATTCCAAAATCAGTTGGTAAATACATAGCACAGACAACAGCTGCTCCTGTTTCCTTATTAATGTACTCTACTCCTGCCATGATTTCAGAAGCATAATCCGATGTCGAAGCATATCTGTAATCATTATAAGGGGTTGCCATTCTAGCTGACCCAGATAATGGGGCTACATTAGCTATCTGCTTGCTTTCCAAAAGCTCAAAAGACGCTAGATTAAACGGAGTACCCATCTGTTGATACATTACGAAAATCTTATCCGAATTAACTAATTTATTAAGATTTTGCTGAGCTTTTGGCATCTGATAGGACATATCTTCCACAACAAGCTTAATAGTTCTACCATGGACTCCACCAGCAGCATTAACTTTATCAAAGTACTGTTTCGATGCCGCCATAGCAGGCGCTCCAAATGCAGCAAATGGCCCTGACATATCCTGATTAGAACCAATAACGATTTCGGTATCAGATACACCCTGGCCTGCATACACCATACTGCTAAGCCCTAGGCTGGCGATCAATCCCGATATTATTCCCTTTAGTATTTTCATTTTTTTCTCCCTTTGATGAATATTATTTGTACATGGAATTAATTAAAGACTTATAGTTTTTTTCAACAACTGCGCGCTTCAGTTTCATTGTTGCTGTCATTTCATCATCGTCAGCTGTAAGAAGCACATCTATAAGCCTAAATTTTTTAATTTGCTCAACTCTTGCAAATTTATCATTAACTTTTTGAACCTCATTATCAATTAGTTTTTTTATTTTATCTGATTTGCACAATGAATTAAAATCTGAGTATTGGATCCTGTTTTCTTGAGCATGTCGTTCCACATTTTCTTGATCAATCAAAATAAGGGCGGTCAAATACTTTTTTCCATCACCTATAACCATAACATCTGCGATAAACTTTGAAAATTTTAATGCATTCTCTATTTCTGCAGGGGCAATATTTTTTCCCCCGGCTGTTATAATAATATCTTTGATTCTACCTGTAATTTTTAAAAAATCATTTTCAAAGCTACCCTGATCTCCAGTTTTAAACCATCCGTCATCCGTAAATACTTCAGCTGTTAAATCTTTGTTCTTATAATATCCTTTAAAAACACTTGGTGAATTAAACTGTATTTCACCGTCATCTGCTATCCTTACATGAGACCCAGGGTATAACCTTCCTACAGTTCCCACTTTGTTATTTTCAGGAATATTTACGGTCATTGCAGCAGCAGTTTCAGTCATGCCATAACCCTCAACAATAGGCACGCCAATAGCTAAATACCACTTAATCAAATCTGGTGAAATTGGGGCTGCACCCGTTACTGCCTTCGTTATTCTATCAAAACCTAGCATACGTCTCAAATTTCTAAATACTAGAAAATCACAGATTTTATTTAGTAAATTGACACCTAATGAACCGGAACTCTGCTCTAAATCAAACTCTACTTTCTTTAAACCTATCCATATAGCAAAGGCATAAATCCATTTTGATAGATTAGTAGCCTCAGATAGGGCCAAGGTAAAATTACTATGAATTTTTTCATATATTCTCGGCACACCGGCAAAATACATTGGACTAACTTCCTGAAGATTTTCAAACACTGTTTCAATGCTTTCCGCAAAATTAACTGTTGTTTTATTCATAATAGGGTTAAGACCGGATGTTGT
>Ga0208277_1000872_pt1 | contig 17789 bp, 16 predicted proteins | sample ETNtaG_5_FD_185782 | JGI IMG/M metagenome (GOLD analysis project Ga0208277, IMG submission 185782) | Marine microbial and viral communities from oxygen minimum zone, Eastern Pacific Ocean - ETNP201406SV205 (SPAdes) (version 2) | ecosystem: Environmental > Aquatic > Marine > Oceanic ...
AATTTGTATTAATTGGGTATATTTTACCAATGAAAAGTGCAATACCAATTAGTAATAATTGAATGAATAATCTGAGTACATGCCATTTATCTTCGAAATTATGACCTCCAATTGGAATATCGTTAATCCACATGTTTAGATTTGCCCAATACAAAATTATCAATAAAATTGCACAACTTTGCCCTCCAATTTTTTGTGTCATAGGGAAAATTAGCAGTATTCCAACAATAATTTCTACTGCACCGCTGGCTAAAACCCAAAATCGTGGTGCACCCAGTATATCTGGAACTATTGGCTCGAACCATTGTGGGTCTAGAAAATGATCTATTCCTATTTTCAAAAAAGCAATACCAAGGATAATTGATGATATAAATCGTAATTTTTCCATCAAATAAAACCCTCAAATCATGGATTTAATTGCAGATATGGCGTTTCTTGCATGAGGTTCCAACCGCGGTTGAATGTGATGCGGCTCAGCCCCAGGTCCGATTATCCCCAGTCCAATGGGCTTGTCATATCCCAATTGTAAATCAATTAAACTCTTGATTACTGCTTGCCCCATCGCCAATCCATGGGATGTTTCACCTTTCTCAATAATTCCAAGACATGCTACTCCAAAAATCTCGTCCTTTTCAAGAAGACGAGCAGTTGCTAGAGGCGCTTCCATTGAACCAGGGACCCAAATAATTTCTATGATGTGTAATTCATTTTTTGTGGCTTCATCTTGAGCATATTGAATCATTTCTTCAACTTCTTTTTTATGGAATGTCCCACATACTAAGCCGATATTCATTATTCTCTCTCCGGATTAATCACACGTTTGACGGTATCGACTACAGCTTGGGTCATTGTATCAATCTCGATATTTACACTGTCCCCTACATTTTTTTTACTCAACGTTGTACGTCTTAGAGTTTCAGGAATTATGTGGAGGTTAAATTCGCCGAAATTGTTTACTTTTCCAATGGTCAGTGAAATCCCATCAATTGCTATGTACCCCTTTTCAAAGATGTATTCTTTTAATGAAGTTGGAACGCCAATTTGAATATCTGCTGTTTCATCAGTATCTCCACTACTTTGTTCGATTGGGAATGTGATTTCTTGAATGGTTCCAGTTGCCATAATATGTCCTGAAACGAGATGCCCTCCAACTTCTTCTCCATATCGCAACGCTCTTTCTATATTTACCAAATCACCTATTTTCCTATCACTAAGTGTTGTCCGATGAAGAGTTTCTTGAATTAAATCGAATCCGATTATGTTTTTATTGATATTAGTTGCAGTTAAACAGACTCCATCTAAAGACACTGATGCACCAGTCTCAAGTCCATCTTCGCTTCCATCGGGAAGTTGAACCTCCCAATGAATATGGTCAGATAATTCTACGATATTTTTGATTATTCCAGTGCCTTCTACTATGCCTGAGAACATAATATCACTCTACATCTCTTCTCATTTCTAAGATTCTAGCGATTATCTTCCTAGTTCCATCTAAATCTTCAGAAAGTCCACTTACTCTACAAACCTCGATGTCATCAAATCCCCTTTCGTTTAGATCGTTTTTAATTCGAACTTCAGCATGCTCTTGGTCATAACCTAGAGCGATGATATCTGGTTTGACGATATCAAGAATATCATACATTGGTTGATCAGGTGGATTACCAATCAATGCATCATTTACCGGCTTTAATCCCGCAACCATCCTACATCTCAAATCATGATTAGTTACAGGCTCATGTTTTCTCTTGCGAACAGTATCGTCATGTGCAATAACAACAGTAAGGTGTTCACCTAATTTTTTTGCTTCTTCCAAATAGTGAAGGTGACCTGCATGTAATAGGTCAAAAACGCCAACAGCCATTACTCTCGGCATTATTTGTTTCCTCCTTGCAATCCTGATGCTACTAAGATATCATTTCCACTAAGGAATGGAATGTTGTATTTTTCACCATATTTTCGTGCATCTTCAACAGATAGGGCTGCATCTCCATGAGGCTGTAACATTTCAGCTCCAATAACGATAGGTGGTAGACCAGCCATTCTAGCAACAGCTACTGCTAATTCAGTATGTCCTTGTCGATTTGCTAATCCACCCGGAGATTCTCTACATACTGGGATATGCCCTGGTGTTCGGAATTCGTTACCCAATGCTTCCATACGTTGGATTTCATCTAATTCCTTTGATTGTATTTCTGTCCATAATTCAGAAAATCGGCGAGTGGTTAGAGATCTATCTCTGTCAGTAATACCTGTGAATGTATCTCTATGATTTAGACTAAGTGTAAATGCGGAACGAGAGTCATATTGCAAATCATTTGTCATCAAATGGTGAAGGACTGGATGTTCCATCACTAGTTCTTGATTTGTATGAAGGTCTTGTAACCAAGGGAGTCCAAAATCGGTACCAACCTCATTTCCTATAGCGAGAAAAAGTAATCCTCCACAATCTTTCCGTAATTGTCTGATTGCACTTGGATCTGCTGCACTTGCAGGAAATAGTAAATCAGTTTCCTGCTCCCTAAAAGCGGAGTCAAAAACAAGAACAGGCCCTCCTTTAGCAAATGCCTCAATGGCTTGCTCTACGCCGGACACCATGACTCGCGGAGGGGCCTCTCATACCCGTTATTTTCGGTTCCAAGTATCAATCAATATTTTGTTGTTCATCATCTTCTAGTTGTGTTTCAATTTGTTTTGCTTTGAATTGAATAATACCAAGAAAGGATATGATAATAACGATAATAATAATGAAAACAATTCTATCCACCAACCTTTCGTCAAGCAGATTTACATCTGGATCATAATTTTGTACATTAATACGATTTAGTGTCCATTTGTCCATGGTTGTCACTTCTCCATCATTCCAGATGATTCTGATTTCTTCGATTTCGACTTCTGATGGGATTCCTAATCTAATTTCAGAAACTGAACAACCAGTGAATCCATCTCCTGCTAGGATTGCTTGCCGGATTATTTTTCCATTTGAAAATTCGATATCAACAATAGATCCAATAGCATCTTTATTGATACCATCATTTGAGTTTGTAGATTTTGGATCAATTGCAATCCATCTTACATTGTCTCTCTGTGCAGCATCATTTTCGAAGAATCGAATGCCAATGTTTGAATCTCCTAACACCAAATCTAAATCTCCATCTCCATCAAAATCTGCCCATGTAGATCCCATTGTCTTGCCTTGATCAAGTAACCCTATTGCATCAATTCCGTCAATGAAATGTCCATTCCCATCATTGATGTACAACGAATTATTATTGAATGAAGTATATGGGTTAATTTTCCCGACTCCAAACCAGAGATCCAAATCACCATCAAGATCGACATCAAGGAATTTACAATCCCAGTTTACTAGAATATTCTCTGCAATTCCTCTATCAACTCCAACTTCTTCCCAATTTGTTGGCTCTGATTGCATCCAAAGGTAGTTCGGACCAAAATTACTGACACATAGATCTAGGTCTCCATCTCCTTCGATATCACCTACACTCGCTCCCATTCCAGTTCCTGGAAGTGAAAAGTTATGAGAAAATGTAGATGTTCTGAATGCACCTGAATTACTTCCATTATAGAATGGTGAGAACCCGAAATCAGATGCCACAAAGATGTCTTCCATCGCATCTCCATCCATGTCGACAAATACGCCTGCCCAAGACATACCAGATCCCTTTCCATTAGGGTCCCTATCTGATGGAGTCAACATTTGGGCAGATGGATTTTCAGGAGCAGTAATCGCAATTGAGAAAGCATCTCCAACCGCAACTTCACCTTCTGAACTTGGTTCTAATGTCCCTCCATCAATTCTTCCAGCAAAAATTGTGACTGGTAAAAAATTAGCATTTCCGGTTTCTTTCAATTGATTCTGATAGAGGATATTTGATTCTTGACGAACTAGCAATTGTTCTTCAGATAGAATCCCGAAGTTCATAGAATACAAGTCTAGGTCTCCATCATGATCATAATCGGCCCATAGTCCCTTAGAAGAATGTCCCGAGTTGTCAACTCCAACTTCTTCTCCTATCTCTGTAAATGTACATTCTCCATCATTTCGATACAGCTCGTTAGGCGCTCCACTCGTTACATTTTCAACATCTGCTTCTCCAAAGTTCGATACATGGAGGTCTAGATCTCCATCTTCATCAAAGTCTGCCCAAGTCAAACCTAATGCTGTAGAGTTTGATGTGGGGAGTCCTGCCTCTTCTGTAATATCGATGAACTGATTCCCTCCAATATTCTTCATCAAGTGCATCCTGCCTGTAAGGAAATCATCGCCCTTCTCCCATCCTTCTTGATCGAAAACCGCTCCAACTGCGATGTCAATTAATCCATCACCGTTACAATCTCCAGGGGCGATAGATGGGCCATAACTTGCCCATTGGGACGTCATTCCAAGATTGATTTCACCTAATCCACTTCTTCCAGTTCTTTCTGTCATTTTTGCATTCAAAACGGTGGTTCTTTCTTCTGTTGGGTTACTGATTTCTACAGGAGGTCCTGGGGCGAAATTTAGATTCTCATTTCTACAAAAGTTGTCAGATTGAGTAAAATCATTATCTGAATTTTCTATCCAATGTTGCTCTGAAATCATTGAAAGACATACCATTCCTTCTATTCCTGTATTTCTAAGAATAATGTCTGTCAAAGTAGTGTTTCTGATTTCATCTAGAACTTGAGATAAATCAGGGTCCCATTCGTAGAAGAGTGGGTCACTAACTCTAAGTCGATGGAATTGATCTCTGATGATTTGGTGCATTGTAGGTCCTACAGTGCTGTGAATCGTACGGTTTTCATCGTATTCGGGGAAATAATGGGTCCAATTATGATCTTCAGCATACATTCCAATAAGTGGATCAGAAGAACTTACATTGGGGTAAATCGAATCTAGTCTAGAAGCAAGTTCTGAGTCACTAGTTACATCTGACCAATTGTTTGCTACTTCAAGTCCAACTAAATCTCTAAATGAACCATAATCTGGGATTCCATGATCTCTACCTCTTTGTATATCGATTGCACACATATCCATTCCACCCATTCCAGGGGCTCCAAACAACATATTCCTCAGCGCGTGAATATATCCTACATCATTTGCTTCTTGAGTGGTAAACGCAAGCCCTCTAAGGACAGGATCAATCCCTCCATCAGTAACTAGTGAATTGGGATCCCAGAATCCATTTTCCATAGCAATGCTGCCTTGAGGAATTGAAGTCCTATTTTCTTCCAAGCGTAAAGTTAGAGGACCAATTTGTGAATGCCCCATTCTAAATGCAAGAGTTGCAAATGCATTACTAATTGATGGGTCCACTGCGGAATCATATTCTCCCCAGTCAGAATATATATTCATTGAAGGAAGGTATTCTTGATAGGTAATTTGTTGCATTAATGCAGTTACATATTTTCTTGCACTTTGATATAGATCTTCATCTGTCCATTCGGGATTTTGTGATTCCAAAACTTCAGCGATTCTATTGTGTTCTCGAACAAATAAGATATGGATTGCAGTAAGTCCTACATGTTCATTTGCACGAGAATCTCCAGCAATATAACGTTCAGATGCAGAGAATCCAACAAAACTCATGCTCGGTGCTGTTTCATCATCTTCTGCTGCTAAAGGTAGAAGGTCTCCATTTGGATCAGATGTTACCTTTAGCTGGCCTCCTTGCCCGGTTCTTAACCAATCAGCAGTTTCTTGAGATGAGCCATAAACAGATGAACCATCAATCCAACCTGTTACAGAGTTAGGATATTCTCTTGGTATGTTTTCGATACCAGTTGATTGATTGTATATTGATCGAAACATCATTATCATATTCGCTCCAGTTCCTTGAGGGTCCATCCAAAGATCACCTGAAGGAACTGGAATATCTATGCGTTCAGCGGCTCCATCTACTCGTCCATTTTGGGTGAGCGTGAAGTCGATATCGTGAGTGATAAATTGTCCCCAAAGCCAATTCATGTCAGATAATCCGTCTTCGTCTAATACCATTCCATTGGGATTGTAACATACGGTGTTGCTAATCTCTCTTGGACTAGGTAGTTCACTTCTGGAAATCCAATCAGAATCATTTGTCCCCGAAGAAGGGATTAATCGGATTAAATCTGAATTTCTCGAATTTAATGCTGGATTGACTTCATGGTGCCCATATCCGTCTATTGGGTAAGTGTCCTCAGGAATCTGTAATTGCCAATGTGTTGGTCCCGGTTCTTCTTTTTCTACACTGAATGCATGAGCACTTGGAATCATTAGTAAAAGTAGCATTAGTGAGGCGACGGCCAAACTGTGCCAACGTCTGGTCATTGTTCGCACGACGATGATTGAGGTTATGATGCTGCTCCCTTTTTTTGATATATTTTGAATCAATTTGTGTAGATATCTTTCTTCTCTAGTATTCCACATTTCGTGACATCCCTTTTGAAGGGCCACCCGGTCGGGCAGGAGGTCGGGGGTTAATTGGGTGCCACTTCGTTTCGGTCCAGCAGGGGTACCTTTGTCTTGCAAAGGGCGTACGATTGTCGAAGGAATGGATGACATAACCGCTCTCGGTCTATCCACAATGGAGATTCAAACTGTTCGGACGGTTGCACCCCAACATTTCAATGAGTATTGGCAGGCAGGAATTTTGTCATGGAAATCAGATTTTGAAATGAATATGCATGGGCCATACTATGCTGACTTACTAGGGGACGCACGTTCACGTCAACGTACACTAATGAAGATGGAAACAAGTATGCAAGCGGCCAAGGTTGTGAATGCCCGGCATATCACCTATCACGTTGGCCCTTATGGTGAGCGCCGTCCAGGAAGAGAGACAAATGAGCATCTAGCAAATATTTTGGAAGGAGTAGTCCAACGTTGCCGTGATCTTTGGGGCAATGAAGAGGATGAGATCGATTATGCAGCATTCCCTTGGGTCACTGAAGGAGAGCCTACATTGATTGGAATTGAGACTAGTGGACAACAGTCACTTTGGGGCACTTTGGATGAGGTTTTGGAAGTCGTGAATCATGTGGATGGAACAGTCCCAGTCCTAAATATGGCACATATACATGCCAGAGGAAACGGTTCCTTACGTACTTCTGAAGACTTTGCGGAATTATTTGATCAGGTTCGTTCGGAATTTGGAGGCAAGAAATTCTATTGCCATTTTTCTGGAATTGAACATCGTTCTGGTAATGCTATGCATTATACTCAGTTGAAGAAATCGGATCTTAAGTTTGAGCCATTAGCGGAATATCTTGCTGAAGAAGGAGATTGGTTAGATGTAACAGTCATTTCTGATTCACCTTTACTAGAACATGATGCTATGTATATGTTGCAACAATATGACAAGGCGAAGCAGAAATTACTTGAACGCCGTGCTTTAGAAGAACGCCGAATTAAATTAGCAATTGAAGCCGGCCTAGACCCTGAAGAGTTGTTGGCAAGAGAAAAAGAACAGGCACGTTTGAGGCGCGAGGCTAATGAAAATGAAGCCTCTCCTAAACAGCCTGAACCTGCTGAGAAAAAGAAGGCACCTGCTAAGAAGAAAGCAGATACAGGTAGAATAGAATTTGAAGAAGAAGACGACGACGACGACCTTTTCTAAGGTGGTGCGACGGGCCGGGCTTGAACCGGCGACTTCCAGATCTTCAGTCTGGCACTCTCCCAGCTGAGTTACCGTCGCAGTGCTCTCGCGACTATAGATTCCCATTCAAGGGTTCCGCTAAGAAAATGTCATTTTTTATTCAGAAAGAACGTTCTTCTGGATTGCAAATAATTGTTTCATTGCAGTTTTTCCTGAACTAATTAGTGCATTGAGTTCATCTGATGAATATGTTGCTTCTTCACCGGTACCTTGGACTTCAACAAATTTTTCATCTGAGGTCATTACAATATTCATATCTACATCTGCGTTGCTATCTAAATCGTAATCGAGATCTGCATAGACTTCTCCTTCTAGCAGACCTACACTGATTGCCGCCACATCGTGAGGCATGACCGAATTTTCATGAATCATTGCTTCTTCTTTTGTTAGTTCTACTTGACCATCAGAACCTTCTTCACGCTTATCTAATGGGAGGCAAATACCCTGAGAAATTAATCTTTTAATTGCAAGTCTAAGTGCAATTCCAGCGGCAGTAATTGATGCACAACGGGTACCTCCGTCAGCATTTAGCACATCACAATCGATGTTTAGTGCAATGGGGCCTAATGCTTCAAGATCTACTGCAGCACGAAGTGACCTAGCAATTAGTCGTTCAATCTCTTGAGTTCTTCCTTTTGCACCGTTTCTTTCTCTACGGAATCTTGAATCTGTTGATGCAGGCATAAGTGAATACTCTGCATGCACCCATCCCTTTGTAGCATCTCTGGGAAACCATCTCGGAAGTGAACGTTCTTTCGTTACGCAAGCTAAAATCATTGTATTGCCCTGGCGGTAAAGAACTGATGCAAGAGCATTTGGTGTAAAATCTAGTGTAACCTCAATTTGGCGTATTTCATCGTTCGATCTAGTTGGGGTAAACCCGCTTTTCATCTTGGCCATACCCCCTCCTCCAATGAATAGGAGTTGAACCCTTTGATTGAATTCAACGATGATTTGGACGAAATGCAACTACGATTTCCGCATTCGTCTCAATGAATGGCCCATCCATTAGGTCAATACATGCAGGTATTGATTCAAACAGAGGGATCAGAGTTTGTTCAATTGCTTTGGGAGAACCGGGTAAATTCAGAATCAGACAATTCCCTCTCAATCCAGCAGTTTGTCTTGATAGAACAGCTGTGGGGACATATTCAAGAGAAATTTTTCGCATTAATTCCCCATAGCCTGGCATCATCCGATCACATACACTTTCCGTTACTTCTGGAGTCACATCCCGAGATGAGGGGCCGGTACCTCCAGTCGTAATCACTAGGCAACATCTTTCATTATCAACCAATTCAATCAATGCCATTTCAATGTCATTCTTTTCATCAGGGACTAGTTTTGCAATATGTTCCCACCGGGAACTAACAATCTGATTGATTGTTTGAATTACTGCTGGACCGGACTCATCATCGTATATCCCAGCATGAGCTCGATCAGAAATCGTGAGTACTCCAATCTTAGCGTTCATGACCTTCGCTGGAGGTGGAGGGAAATAAGATGTTCATTTTTTCGTCCACTCTCCTGATTCTATAGGAGTTCCATTTAATCCAATCCATCTGTATGTCCATGCTTGTTTCATGCCATCCGTTGTTTCTACATTGCAAAGTATGCGATCAAAAAGATTGTTTGAAGAACCATGTCCGTAGAATCCTTCAATTTCATCTAATCTATCTAGAACAGGGCTGATGTCATTGAATGAATGTATTTCTCCAATTATTTCGTTATCTCCTTGAATCAATCCTGGGTATGCCCCTAAATCCAATAATTCTCCTCGGATTTTACCAGAATGAGGTGTAGCAACACGTCCCTTAAGCATAGATTCTTGTCGAAGGAATCCTTGTTTCAAAGTGCCATATACGAAAACATGGTTACATTTGCTCAAATCCTCCCTATTTTCAGCAGCAGCATTTTGCCCCTTTGGATCCAAACCAAGTTGGTACATTCCATTTTCAACTATTTTTTTGTATTTCTCATTAGGTTCAACAAAGTAGTTTTTTCTTTGCTCGGTAACTACTATGTAGGTCACTGCTTCCAATAATTCTCCTGAAATTGTTTGGATTTGCACTGATTTACGTGAATAATAATTGGGGCTTCCTTCCTTTTTTTCTACATTTATCCATCCATCCATACTAGGTCTGAATAACATTCCACTTACTACTCCTCCTTTGAGTGGGCGTACATCAAGAGCACCTCCCTTTCTGCCGCTAGAATAGTAATGATAAACTGGAACATAATCTAACAAAAAACCAGCTGTTTGGAGTTGTAATGCCTCTTTCCATGGCAAATAATGTCCCGAAGAATTCCAATCATCTTCGTTTAGATTTGAGCCATATCCGAAGTATAATTCTTCATTCGTCATTCTTCATCCTCTGGAGTATCGTCAATACATGCTCCACCTTCATCGTCGGAAATATCTTCCAGCGTTTCAGAAACATCCCTTACTGTCCATTCAGTCATTGGAGCAGCCCGAATTTTTTGATGCGTCTTCTTCTTCTGAACTGATGCGATATTTGCCACTGGATCCCCTTCCCTAACTATAGGTGAAGTAGCTAGCCCCACAGCTACTCCTGACATCGGACTAAGAATTGCTTCAGCATCACCACTTAGTGGATTTGTAACATGCGCAATTGGCTGTCCTTCATCTACCAACTCTCCTGCAACAATAGCGGGGTGAAGCATTCCTCCTCTAGGAGATCTAATCCATCTTGATTTTCGAACAATCAGACGCCATTCAGGAAGCCGTAAATTGCCCTCAATCATTCCTAAATGAATCATTACATTCATGATTCCTTGAACTCCTACAGCAATTGCTCCTCCTTCGAAGACATTTGCAGTACCTGCTTCCAATAGAATGGAATGAATTCCTAATCCTGTTGCAGTTCTTCTGAGAGATCCTTCTGGTCCGATTGAATGTAGCACAATTGGGGTTCCAAATGCTCTTGCTAATTCTTTAGAGTCTTCACGATCACAATTCGCCCTAATATGTGGGGCATTTGTTCTTCGAGCAGGTGCGGTATGAAGATCAATCAGATATTCACCTCTCATCACAACACGTTCAAACAATGCATGAGCGATTCTAGCCGAATGCGTTCCATTTGGTAGACCGGGAAAGCATCGATTCAGGTCTCTTCCGTCACTGGATCGTCTTGTATCAAGAATAACTGCTTCTGGATTACATACTGGGATAATCAACAAAGTCCCACGTAAATTCTCAACTCGGACTAAATCATCACTAGTTTCAGGTTTCAAATCCATCCCATAAAGGAGATGTCTGATGATGGTCACTCCATTGAGTTCGTCACCATGTATTGTTGAAGTGATTGTTAGGATTGGCCCGTCTTCTTTTCCATGCAAAATGTGCACAGGTATCGATAAATCTCTTCCAAGTGGATCAAGGCCCACAGATAGTGGAATTCGGGCTTGAGTGCCCGGTTCTACATCAACTCCTTCGAAGTGGAAAGGCTCCCTCATTGGTTTCCGTATGCACCTATTCGTCATGATGTCATCGGTCGTTTTTTCCAAGAGTATTATTCAAGAACCGTCGTGATTCATTCAGTTCTCCGGAGGCGATGAGGTGTCCAGACTTCAGCATCATTACGCCGAGTCATCGCTCCTTTCTCCAATGTTTGGAGTGACTCGGTGTTTGCTGGAGCGGCCTCTTACCCCCCCGGTGGAGACTGGAAAAAATGACAGATGAGTACGATACATACATTGAACAGGTTCTAACTGAAGTCCCAGACGCAGATAGAGATGCGATTAGAGTTGAATTTGAGAAATATCATACACAGTTTAGAATTGAACCGGAGGATGCAGTTCGTTCAATTATGAAGAGATTTCAGAAGAATGATTCTGAATCTTCAATACAATCTAGAATGGATAGTATGGTTACTTCAAAGAAAGTAGAACGTTTTTCTGAATTAGGTTCAGATGATAGAAATATCACAATCGAAGTCACTGTAGTAACTTATACTCCTAGGATGCAGAAGATGAAGTCTGGAGAAGAAAGACAGATTGCATTTGGTTGGATTGAAGATCTGCCCTTTTCCAATGAGAATAGTACACGATGGGATTACAAGGATTGGAGCAATCATAGTTCGAATTTATCTCCTGGCTCTATAGTTAGGTTAGAAGGTGTATCTGTAAATGAGTGGAATGGAAAACGTTCACTAAACATAAATCAGAGTTCACGAGTTGTAGTTCTTCAGGAAGGAAGTGCAGCCAATATCCCTACATCCGACCCTGTTGATTTGGCTACAGCCTCCTCCATGGAAGGTCCTGTTTCATTAGTGGCAAGAGTTGTTGCTTCTCGCCCTGATCAGATTGTGAAGAAGGATGGAAGTGGCACTATCGACATCGTTCGAGGTAGGCTTGCAGATAGTTCGGGTCAGATGAGTTTTCTTTGTTGGGGTGAATTCAATCATGAAGTGGGTTCTCTATTGAGATTTGAAGGAGCTAATATCAGGCGATTTCGCGATACTCCCGAAGTTAATTTTAGTGACAGAACAAAGATTGAGGTGTTTAGAGATGCATCTTTTCCAGATGCTGATGAGTTATCCTCTCAGAATCGTGCAAAAATCGAAGATATTCGAGATGGTATGAGAGGAGTAGATATTACTGTACAAGTAGAGTCAATAGAAACACGAACTTTTGTGAGAGATGGTGAAGAACGTAGTCTAACAAGTGTACGTGTGTTAGATCCTTCTGGGCGTTGTAAAATGACTGTTTGGTCTCCAATTGAACTCGAACCGGGTCAAGTGGTTTCAGTTCAAGAGGCTAGGATTAGAGCCTTCCAAGGTACTCCTGATATTACTGTAGATGACGCTAAACAAGTTACAATCTTGGATGAATCACCGTGGGGAGATATAGATCCAGAATCCCATGTGGTTGAGATTTCACTTGGAGAATTAAGGAATAGCGGCTCTCGAGATGGGATTCAAACAGAAGGAGATGTTTTGGTAATTAGGGAAGATTGTGGTATTGTTTTGCGATGCCCAGAATGTCGACGTGTATTGAGAGATGGAGTTTGTACTGAACACGATGTTGTTGAAGGTGTTGAGGATCTCCGTCTTCGATTTGTGATTGACGATGGCCTTTCTAGTGCAAATGTCGTGATTGGCCGTGCAGCATCTGAGAAATTTTTAGAACAAGATATGGCCACAATTCAAAGTCGAATAAATGATGAAGGTAGTTCGAATTTCGTTAAAGAAATTAAAGATAAATTGTTTGGAATTAGAATACAGATCAATGGAAGAGCCATTGTGGATGATCGAGGTATAATGTTGCTTCCTGATTCCGTTTTAGAGAAACCAAATGATCCAGTTAATTTAGCATCTAAGGTCCGTGAGACTTGGGGGGTGGTCCTTTGATTTCAGGTTCATCTAATCGACAGAGGCAGCCTGCTTTGCGTATGTTTGCAATTGAGTTTTCTCAATCTTCATTGCCGATTGTAGGGCAGGGGGAATTTGACCCTTCATTTGTTGTAAGTCGTCTCGGAGCTATGACGTCTAGGATGTTAGTGGCAGGTGTAATTGATAATATGGAGAGAAGAGATACTGAAAGTGGCCCTGGATATCGTGGCCGTTTACGAGATTCTACCGGATTACATATGTTTGATGTGACTCCATTCTCACCTGAATTGCATGCTGATGCTGAAGAAATACTTGCTAGATTTGAGCGAGGAGATCGTTTCCTAGTTCTTATGTTGGGACGTGCAAGACATTATGAAACTGAAGATGGTGGTGTTTTTACTAGTATTCGTGCTGAAGGATTCAGAGAAATTGATGTAAATCGCTATCATGTTTGGTTGGCACGTACTGCAGACGCAACAATGCGGAGAATAGATTCTCATAGAAAATCACGCGAATTGGATAATAATGAGGCGAGTTACAAATCCGGAGGAATCCCTTCTGATCTTATCACAGGTATTCTCAAGTCGAGAGAACATTATGGAGACATTGATGATTCTGTTTACGAAGTTGCAGTTATGCGTGCAATAAGTATGAGTGAAGGGCTTGCTCCTCCAGAAGAAAATTTGGATGTCCCTTCGGTATCTGATGATGTTGCCCCAGCCCCCTCAAAATCTATTGAAAATCTTGAAGGAGATGAAGCGAGAGAAAAGGCAAAAGAAGCAATAATGCAATGTTTGAATGCCTCTGAATCTCCAGTGGATTATGATACACTGATCCGTGTTTGTTCTGGTGTTGGAGTAGTTCGGTTAACAGCAGAAGAGGTCATTGATGATCTACGAGATGTACAGGCATTGATTCAAGAACCAGAATTTGGTTTCTTTGAGATTTTATGAGTCTCGATAATGCGATACCTTGATGCCCCCACGTCTACAGTGAGTGGCTAGGGACAGACATGTCAGGCATCTCTTGCTTCATCCGCGCAATGGACGGAGAGTGGATGCAATTAGAGGGATGTCACGTTTCTGTCAACATAAAAAGACGTCTTGAACGCAAATTAGTTCGAGGCGGAGAAGGGGATGATCTAAGAGATGAAGGATCAGAATCTGCAGTGTATACTGTTCGTCTTCAAGTAGATACTCGTGGATACAAGGTTTTGGAAGGACTTTTCCGAGCAGGCCAACCTTCTTTCATCGATCCGTTCATCGATAGAGAGATGCTTGTGGCAATTCAGGAGATGACTTATGATTCTGAAACGGGCGAGGTTGAATTGGTTTTAGTAGAAGATGCAGAGGCGTAATTATGGAGGCAGAAGAAAGAGATTTGTTAGCTGCTTTACGTGCCTTTGACGTTCTATTGGGAGCAGGAGTAGGCCTTGAATCAGTTTTGATTAATATCGCACGAGGAGGTTATGGTGCTATCAGTAGAGATATGGAGAAGATTATGGATGGTGTTCGATCAGGTAAAAGAATCGAAGATGAACTTACCAAGGCCACTTCTCGAACCAAATCTACCGGTTACAAACGTCTACTTACTACTCTCAAAACCAATGTTACATCAAACACCGATTTGATTTCAGATTTACGTCGTCAAGCCGACCGTGAAGAAGAAGAGCGCACAGATCGAATAATGAAGTATATCGAGGCCCTTGAAGGGATGCCCACAGCATTGCTGACGGTCGGAATGCTTGGCCCAATTGTATTGCCTTTGATGGCTGTTGCACCATATCTTTTTGCTGGAGCATCTGGATTGATTGATGTTCCTGGGCCAGGAGTTGCTCGAATGGCTACATTCGGAGGCTTGGCATTTTGTGTTTTTGCTATGGGATTGATTGGATTAAAGGCTCATACTAGGGACCCGGGGGTCTAGGTGATTCTATGCTTTGGCAATTGATGGAACGTCTGAATGATAATCCAACTGCCATGTTTTTACTGCCGTTAGCAATTATTGGGATTGGTGGTGCGATTCCTTTAGCATTAGAGTCTAGGAGAAGAAGTAGTATTGATGGTGCTTTACCAGAAATGATGGAATTAATTTCAGCGGAATTGGGTGCGGGCTTAGGTCTCGAACAAGCTTTTGCAGATGTTGCAAAATCTCGTAATGATGTTGCTGGGACTTTATTGGACCAAGCTCTTGTCAGAGCTCAGGCCACATCATTTACTGCTGCGTTAGCAAAATTTGCTCTTGAGTCGAGGAGTGCTTTGGTTCAAAGGGTTGTAAATCTCTTGGATGCTGCACTTGAACAACAGGCACCATTACAGGAAGTAACTTACAGGATGAGTATTGAATATGAGAAATTGAATTCGTTAATGCGTTTGAAAGAAGAGAAAGTATTCGGTCAAGCATTTACAATGATTGTCTTGATGGGTCTAATGCTACCTTGTATCACTGGATTTATTGTCGGTATTTTCGCTCCTCCATCTACTGGTTATCCATTGGCTTCAACTTTAGAAGCCCTCTATCTTTTCTCTGCTGCTGCAACTGGAATAACAGTTACAATTAGCGGTAGAATGTTGGGTAGGACTGGCCAATATCTCTGGTCTGCGCCCACTTGGATGTTGATATCTACTCTCTTGTTTCAGGGTGTTTACATCATGGCAGGGAATATGTTTTGAGGGATTCAAATGGCAGAAATTATAGATCAATATGACGATGTAATTGTTTACAGTGAAGAAGGTCATCCTACGCCTTTCTATGAGTATAATGGGCAGATAGCAGCGAATCCATATGGGGTTCTCCAAGTACTACTAGATGATGATGATCTTGAGGAAGTGATGTATAATGGAGGCAAGCAATGCGTGAAGATTGCTCACAGGAAACATGGGATGTGTCGGACAAATATTTGGGTTGAGGATGAAGAAGGGATTCAAATCGCGAAGAATATCGCTTCACATACGGAAGTTCCTCTTGGAGATGGTCCAGGGATGGTTCCTATTTTTGATGGGCGCCTTCCAGATGGTTCTCGAGTAAATGGTACAATTCCTCCTGTTTCCCCTGATGGTCCAACTCTCACAATTAGAAAATTTAGAGAGGATCCTATTACTATTGTTGACTTGATTAAGTGGGGCACTGTTTCTCCTAGATTAGCAGCCATGTTTTGGACATGGGTAGATGGACTAGGTGCTAAACCTGCAAATTTTGTAATCGCAGGAGGTACAGGTTCTGGTAAAACTACCACTCTAAACTGCCTTGGAATGTTTGTCCCATGGTCTGATCGTGTTCTATCTGTGGAAGATACAGCTGAACTCCAAATCTATCATGATCATTGGCTTAGGATGGAAACTAGGGACAAACGTCCAGATGGTACATCAGAAATTGACATGAATGCATGTTTGAAATCTAGTCTTCGAATGCGACCTGATAGAGTTATTGTGGGTGAAGTTCGTGGCCCAGAAGCTGCAACAATGCTAATGGCAATGAATACTGGTCATGATGGTTCGTTTGGAAGTCTTCACGCTAATACTGCAAATGAAACTGTCAAGAGGCTAGTCAATCCTCCAATGAGTGTTCCAGCAATAATGCTCAATGCATTAGATTTGATTATTATGCAAGCCCGTCTCAATGTAGGTGGTAAGAATATACGTAGGATTACAGAAGTTGCTGAAATTGCAGGAATGGAAGGAGACACTCCTCGGCTCAATCCAATTTGGAAATATGATGCTAGTCAAGGAAAGATCGTGGAAACAGGTGTTCCAAGCAAAGTTCGCGAAATTATCTGCACTGCAAAGGGGTGCACTCCTGCTGACTTTGAAGCAGTTGTAAGGCAAAAGGAACAGATTCTAACGGATTTAGTCAATCGAGACATCAGAGATATCGAATCGGTTACTAGAGTAATTCAGACGTATCACTCAACAGTAAACTAATCATGCTCCTTCTTGGCCCAATTGTCTTAGTCGATCAAGGATCGCATCTGCAGAGTCCAACGTTCTCCTTGCTGATTCAATTTCGTTGACATCTTCTGCCTCAATTTCATCTAATTCTTCAACACTTCTTGCAGGCTTCTTTCCAAATGATTCGAGAACATCATTTAGAGTTTCAACAACATCTGATACTCGTTCAGGATCTAAGGCAATCTGCCCTGGGAGTGTAGGCATTTCAGATTCAGAAATATATCCCATTTCAACTGCAAGGACTCCTGAAGCAGCAATTATTCGTGGCCTAACTTCTGGGTGATTGGCATCCCATCCCCTTCTTTCAAGGAATCTAATCATTAAGGAATGCTCAAGTGAAGTAAATTTCCCATCATTTCTTCGAATAACAGTTTCAACAATTCGTTCAAGAGCTTCTATCTGCTGTTCCATTCGTTCCAATGTAGCTTTTGCAACATCATCAATTTCATCAACTCTTCGAAGAAGTAATCTAATCGCTCTATCTCTTCTTGCTGCAACTGGATCGACATCCATTTCCATATCGTTTAGTGAAATCTGAAGATCAAATAATCCATGAACCCTGCCACTTATTGCTGGTAATTCCAAATCTAATCCAACCTCTCTTGCATAATTTTCAAACGCCATTCTGGAACTGGGGATATCGCCTCTTGATGCTAGGATTATTTCTTCTAATGAATCAAGGAGTTCTATTCGTTCTTCTTCAAACCGTCTAATTGCTTGTCGTTCTCTCCACGAACCTGGCAATAATGATTGAGCTTCATGTTCTTTCTCCTTCCTTTGAGCCATTTCTTCAATCAAATTGAGCACATATTCTTTGACAACATTATGGGATACATCAAATCCTCTTGGATTTA
>Ga0208277_1000874_pt1 | contig 17778 bp, 22 predicted proteins | sample ETNtaG_5_FD_185782 | JGI IMG/M metagenome (GOLD analysis project Ga0208277, IMG submission 185782) | Marine microbial and viral communities from oxygen minimum zone, Eastern Pacific Ocean - ETNP201406SV205 (SPAdes) (version 2) | ecosystem: Environmental > Aquatic > Marine > Oceanic ...
TGAATCGACTTACCAGTCGGGTCTCAGACAGTGAGGTAAAAATCTACTAATGTAGCAATGCCCCTTACTTGTTGGTATACATTAATCCAACCTCCCACCACTAACACAAAGGAAAAGAGAGTACTCTAAGGGTCGGTAATCCGACCCTTTTTTAATGCTTTGGAGTGAGTAATTATACTTGACAAAATATTAATCTTTTATATATAATTATGTTACCTTTCTTAACAGAACAAAAATGGTTACTACAGAAGAAAACGGCAAACAGAATATGTTTGGCAAAGAACCACAGGTACAAGTTATTGAAGAGAAGGATTGGAAGGAGGCAGAACTCCTTAATGGAAGGCTAGCAATGATAGGTATCATCGCTGGTATAGGTGCGGTCGCAACAACAGGGCAGATTCTTCCAGGAATTTTTTAATGTCCGAATTTCAAATGGCACTATTGTTTCCATTTGTACCTGTCCTCGCCTTTCTCATCATTGAATTTTTGTTAGAGATAACAGAACCAAGAGACGATGATGATGATCAAGGTGGTGGTGGGAAGATGATCCCTCTTACTGTACCCTCAGCATAATGTATCAAATTATTTTTCTTACCCTACTGTTGGGTTCAGTATATTACGGTCTTCCGAACCTGTTTCTAGCTTTATGACTTCCATACTAGCTGGTACACTACTCCAGATCCCTTCTAGTGCACAGCCACTGGCTGAACTAGCGTTCTTCATTACTATTGGAATAGGGCTTGACAAGTTTCAACTCATCTGATAGTATAAATAACTTAACATAAAGCACAGGACTCGAAACTATCGTAACCCTGCGTCGATGTTTAAAATCACCCTTGTCGGAGGGTGGTATCATCCGCAGGATTTTTTATTCTTGCGAGACACTTCTTTAAAAAAATGTTTAAATCAACAATCGCAGCAATAGCTGCATCACCTCTACTACTCGCTAGTGCCGCTTTTGCTGGTCCTTACGTGAATGTAGAAAGCAACTTGTCATATCCTGATGGCGATTACAGCTCTGCAACTACAGATCTTCATATCGGTTACGAAGGTTCTCTAACTGAGAGTGCTGACTTCTATGCACAAATCGGTCCTGCTTTCGAAGCAGTTGACGGAACTGACGGAACTAATACTGAGTTCTCTGGTAAAGTTGGAGTACAAATCGCTGCTACTGATTCTCTTGGAGTCTACGGTGAACTCAGTGGAATCACTGACGAAGCTTCCAATGGCGACGACGAGATCGACTGGGGTGCTAAGCTTGGTGCTAAGTTCACATTCTGAACCGTGCAATAAGTTGTATATATAAGGTACAACAGAAGAGAGAACCCTTAGGGGTTCTCTTTTTATTGGAGATTTTTAAATGAATTATTATGTAAACTGCACTCCAAGAGGAACAGATGATTATGAGAACATCTGTCTTGACATTCCTACATCTGATATGGAGGAAGTTTTATACTATGCTAGAGTACTATCAGATGAAAAGAATATTTCATCAAGGAAAGCCTTCAACGATCTTGTTAAGGGTGTGTTCAATCAATTAATGGAAAAGAACTATGACCGTAAAAATCGTAAGAACCGCCGCAGGTGAAGACGTTATTGCTGATGTAAAGGAAGCATATCCTGGACAGGATACGTATAGTCCTATAGGATATGTCTTAACCAATCCTTATACAGTAACTCTTAGTGCAACTGCTGAGATGTTATTTGAAGAGGGTGACACAACAGATACTCCTCAAAAGATTAATGATCTTAACTTGGAACTCTTTCCTTGGATACCTTTATCAGTAAATAATAGTTGTCTGATGCAACTACATCAAGTATCAACAATCTATGATCCTCATCCAGAGGTTCTAGTAAAATATGAAAAATTAACCGAGGTACATCACAATGAATCCGTTGAAAATAGTAGTCCTGAAGGATCACAGTCACCTAATGGGGGAACTGATTGAACTTGATGAGGAACCTATGTATCTTATACAAAATTGTTATAAGATAACTGATGGTGAGTTCTCTGCCTACCCATTGTACACTGATCAACGTGACATCTTCTTGACAAGTGACGTGATTCTTACTATAGTGGACCCCTCAGACGAGACTACTACGAACTACAAGAAATCTCTGTGACCTATTACACCAACGTCACTCTATTGGGCGATTCTATTCTCTGCCGTGGGTATGAAGATGGGTCGCCTATTTCATTCAAAGATATTATTAAGCCAACTCTCTTTGTACCTTCACCTAAAGGTACTTGGAAGACGTTAGAGGGTGAGACTATGGCACCTGTGAGACAGGATGGTGCCAGACGTGCTCGTGAGTTCATACAAAAGTATAAAGATGTAGAAGGATTTGCAGTATATGGTTACGAGAGATTTGTTTATCAATGGATAAGTGAGAAGTATCCTGGAGAGATCAGGTTTGACCTGAAGGATATGAGAATCTATACCATTGACATTGAGGTACAATGTGAGAATGGTTTCCCTGATACTGAAGCTTGTCAGGAACAGATCCTTTGTATCACAATAAAAGATTTTGCTACAGGTAAGTTTATTACTTGGGGTACCAGAGAGTATCAAGGTGAGCACGAGTACCGTGCCTTCTCTGATGAGCAGGATATGTTAACTGATTTCATACAGTTCTGGGTACAGAATACCCCTGATATTATTACTGGATGGAACTGTAACCTATATGATATACCTTATATCTGTAGGAGAATAGATCGTATCCTTGGTGATAAGTGGATGAAGTCCTTGTCTCCTTGGAACAAGGTTAATATGAGAGAGGTTTACATAAGAGGGCGTAAGAACCTTGCTTATGATATACTAGGTGTGTCCATACTGGATTACCTAGACCTCTATCAGAAGTTTACCTACACAAACCAAGAGTCTTATCGCTTAGACCACATAGCATTTGTGGAACTAGGTCAGAAGAAGTTAGACCACTCAGAGTATGAGAACTTCAAGGAGTTCTATACAAAAGATTGGCAGAAGTTTGTGGACTACAACATCAAAGACGTTGAACTGGTTGACAGACTAGAACAGAAGATGAAACTTCTGGAACTTGCTGTTACTATGGCGTTCGATGCTAAGGTAAACTTTGAAGATGTGTATTCACAGGTAAGAATGTGGGACACTCTCATATACAATTATCTTAAGGAGCGTAAAATCTGTGTCCCGCCGAAGCAAGAGAGTAAGAAGGATGACAAGTATGCTGGAGCATATGTCAAGGAGCCAAAGCCTGGTTTATATAATTGGGTTGCTAGCTTTGACCTCAACAGTCTCTACCCTCATCTTATTATGCAGTACAATATTTCTCCAGAAACCCTTGCGGAAAGAAGGCATCCCGATGCCTCAGTTGAAGGACTGCTTAGTAAACAAGTCAGGATCAGTGGAGATTATGCCGTGTGTGCCAATGGAGCACAATATCGCAAAGACATCCACGGGTTTCTTCCTGAGATGATGCAGAGGATTTATGATGACCGTACGATATATAAGAAAAAAATGCTCGCTGCCAAAAGGATGTATGAAGTGGAGCCAAACGCCTCGTTACAAAGAGATATTAGTGCATTCAATAACATCCAAATGGCTAGAAAGATACAACTCAACTCGGCTTATGGTGCCATTGGAAATCAGTACTTTAGATACTATAACTTATCTAACGCTGAGGCAATTACTCTTAGTGGGCAGGTATCGATACGCTGGATTGAGGGTAAAATGAACACCTACCTGAATAAGGTACTTAAAACTGAGGACATTGATTATGTTATTGCTTCTGATACCGATTCCATTTATCTTAATTTGGGTCCTTTGGTTGAAACTGTATTCGAGGGCAGAGAGAAAAGCGATCAAAGCATTGTTAGGTTCCTTACGAAGGTGTGTGACGTGGAACTTGAAAAGTATATCACGCATTCTTATGAAGAACTGGCAACCTATGTAAATGCTTATGATCAGAAGATGATTATGAAGCGTGAGAATATAGCAAACAAAGGTATCTGGACAGCGAAGAAGAGATACATCCTTAATGTATGGAACAGTGAGGGTGTACAGTACAATGAACCTAAGTTAAAGATGATGGGTATCGAGGCAGTCAAGTCCTCCACCCCTGCTTCCTGTCGTGTAGCTATTAAGGAAGCATTGAATGTTATTATGAACGGTACCGAGGATGATGTACAAAAATATATCTCTGGGTTCAGAAGTAAATTTGAATCCCTTCCTCCTGAGGACATAGCATTCCCTAGAGGATGTAACAACCTTGCTAAGTTTACTTCTTCAAATGCAATCTATACTAAAGGTACTCCTATTCACGTACGTGGTGCTCTCCTATATAATTTCCACGCTAAGAAGAATAAGATAACACATAAGTATCCTTTAATTCAAGAGGGTGAGAAGGTTAAGTTCCTTTACTTACGTACACCCAATATGATTCAGGAGAATGTAGTATCATTCTTCCAGACTCTTCCATCAGAATTTGGACTTGACAAATCCATAGATTACGATCTACAATTCAAGAAGAGTTTCCTTGATCCCTTGCAGGTTATCCTTGATACGATTAACTGGAAGGCAGAGAAAATAGCATCCCTTGAGGACTTTTTTGTATGAGTAATTTTTTAGAAACCGTAGTATCGGACATTGGTAATGAGTACGCTTCTGTTGTTAGTGATGGTGTCGCTGCTGGTGACACTAGTGCGTTTATCGATACAGGTTCGTACATCTTTAACGGACTTGTCTCAGGAAGCATCTTCGGGGGAATCCCTGCTAATAAGATCACAGCTATTGCAGGTGAGTCAAGCACAGGTAAAACTTTTTTCTGTCTTAGTGTCGTACATCACTTTCTCGAATCTAATCCTGATGCTGGCGTTATTTACTTTGAGTCTGAGAGTGCTATAAGTAAGAAGATGATTGAGTCACGTGGTATAGACTCTAAGCGTATGATGATAGTACCTATAACCACCGTACAAGAGTTCAGGACGCAATCAATAAAGATATTGGATAAATACTTGCAGCAGGATGAAACAGATCGACAACCATTGATGTTTGTTCTTGACTCTCTTGGTATGTTAAGTACTACCAAGGAAGTAGAAGACTCGGAAGCAGGTAAAGAGACACGTGATATGACACGAGCTCAAGTTGTGAAGTCCATCTTCAGAGTCTTAACCCTTAAATTGGGTAAAGCAAATGTTCCCCTTATAGTTACGAATCATACCTACGATGTTGTCGGCAGTTACATCCCTACTAAAGAAATGGGAGGCGGCAGTGGTCTCAAATATGCCGCGTCTACGATCATATATCTCAGCCGCAAAAAGGAAAAGAGTGAGAAAGAAGTTGTTGGAAACCTTATTAAAGCTAAGACAGCAAAGTCAAGACTTACTAAAGAGCACGCGGAAGTAGAGACGAGATTGTTCTACGATGAACGAGGACTGGACCCCTATTACGGACTACTCTCACTTGGAGAAAAATACGAAGTATTTAAAAAAGTTGGAAACCGATATGAGATTGGAGAGGCAAAAGTTTATCCGAAAAATGTTTATGAGCATCCTGAAAAGTATTTCACTAACGAGGTTCTTCAAGCATTAGATGAGTGTGCAGCAAAGGAGTTCTCCTATGGAAGTTGATCAGCATTTCATTAGGGTATATGAAGATGCCCTAAGGGAAGACGTGTGTAAGAATACTATACGTTTATTTGAAGATCAGATACACGAAGAGGTAGATGATGATGGTCGTCCCAAATTTAAACAATGGAACTTAACACAGTTCTTAGATGAGAATAGTGACGAAGGTCATTCTACGGTACACGCTGACTATAGTATTATACAGCAGTGTCTTATAGAGTCTTGTCATCACCACGTACAACAGTATATGGATGACACAGATTGTCGTGACTTCTTCCCTGCTCGTTCCCAGATGGAACAACTCAGAGTTAAAAAGTATTGTAAGGGTACCGATGATAGATTTGATATGCACGTTGATGTGGGAGATCATCAAAGTGCTAAGAGATTCTTAGCTATTCAATGGTATCTTAATGACGTAGAAGAGGGTGGTGAAACAGAATTTCGTAATGGATTGCAGATTAAACCTAAAGCTGGTACACTATTAATCTTCCCACCATTGTGGACTTACCCTCATAAGGCTAACCCTGCGGTGTCTCACACCAAGTACATAGCCACTACGTACACACACTATGTCTAGTAATGTTGAATCTATGATTGTGAATTCCCTTCTGTTTAATGAAGGGTACGTTCGTAGAGTCTTACCTCATTTAAAAGATGAGTATTTTGAAGAACTTAATAACAAGATTGTATTTGATGAGGTTAATAAGTACTTCAGTAAGTATGATGCTATTCCTACTAAGGAAGCATTGAGTATTGAGTTAGAAACACGTAGTGATTTAACTGGTGACACATATACTACTATAGTAGATTGGTTAGGTCATAGTCAGGATGAACCACACGAATTAAAATGGTTATGTGATACTACAGAGAAGTGGTGTAGAGATCGTGCAGTGTACAATGCATTGTTAGAATCTATTCAGATTGCTGATGGTAACTCTGAGACAATGGGACGTGATGCTATACCATCTATCCTTACAGATGCATTGTCTGTTAGTTTTGATAACTCAGTAGGTCACGATTACCTATATGATTCTGATGCTAGATTTGAATTCTATCATCGTGTAGAGGAGAAGATTCCATTTGATCTTGAGATGTTTAATAAGATCACTAAGGGTGGTCTAGGTAATAAGACATTGAACATATGCCTAGCTGGTACAGGTGTGGGTAAGTCACTGTTCCTATGTCATACTGCTGCGTCTCATTTGATGCAAGGTAAGAATGTATTGTATATTACCCTTGAGATGGCAGAAGAAAAGATAGCAGAACGTATTGATGCCAACCTTCTCAACGTTAATGTACAACAGTTAGAGACTCTTCCTAAGATTATGTTTGATCAGAAGATCACACGGATAGCTAAGAAGACACAGGGTCGTTTGATTGTCAAAGAGTACCCTACTGCTTCAGCACACTGTGGACATTTTAAAGCATTACTACAGGAGTTATCGATTAAGAAATCATTCACACCTGATATAATATTCATAGATTATCTAAACATTTGTTCTAGTACGAGGTTTAAAGGTGCAGTTGTCAACAGTTACACATATGTTAAAGCGATTGCTGAAGAGCTTCGTGGTCTTGCTGGAGAGTGTAACGTACCGATTGTCAGTGCTACTCAAACTACTCGTTCTGGGTTCGCTTCTAGCGATCCTGACCTTACCGACACATCTGAATCTTTCGGACTTCCTGCTACTGCTGACCTTATGTTCGCTCTCATTTCTAGCGAGGAATTGGAAGGAGAAGGAAAGTTAATGGTTAAGCAGTTGAAGAATAGATATAATGACCCTACAACTAATAAGAGATTTGTAGTTGGCATTGACAGAAACAAGATGAGGTTGTATGATTGTAAGGATCAAGCCAAGATTATTGATTCTGGTCAGAAGGATGATGAGTCCGATGATAACATAGTCAATGTCTTTGGTTCTAAAAGTAAATTTAACGATTTTAAAGTATGACTATCGATGTAGAAGGAATGCCCAATGATTTTCCTGGCTTTGGTACCCCCTCTGCTAAGAAAGTTGTTGATAAAGCAACCCATAAAGAGAAGCTAGAAATCGATCTCGATAAGTATATCGATTTTGTTGACCTCGTAACAAGTGATCCTTCAAAGGATTACGAATCACTTATGAAGAGGTATGAGGAGCTACATAAAGCAGGATGTAAAATTGAAAGACTAGATACTGCTGCCTCAGGGTTAGTTGCTGAAGCAGGTGAGTTTATGGAACTGGTAAAGAAAGTTAAGTTCCAAGGCAAAGAATATAATGCAGATATCAGAGACCATTTAATGACAGAACTGGGTGATATATTATGGTACAGTGCCCAAGCTTGTCTCGCTTTAAACTTAAGGTTAGAGGAAGTATTCTTCCGCAACACTGTTAAGTTAGCAGCAAGGTATCCAGAAGGTGAATTTACCGTTACTAAATCCGAGAACCGAGCTGAAGGTGATCGGTAACTAGACCAATGACCGAAGAGATGATAAAAAACATCTCCTATACAAAAGAGGAGGTGGATAAATTAATCGCTGCTGCCGTTGAAGAAGCTAGAGCAATCGATGAAGCTTCAATGGCAGACCATAATTTTAAGGCTACTATTATTAGTATGATTCTTGGATTTATATGTCTGGCATTATTTGTTGATGGTCTTCTTCGTATCCTTGGTATCATTCCACCATTTATGGACATAGATGTCAGTGTTGTTGATGAAATAATAGAAAGAGTCGAGGACGATGTGATGCCACTAGTCCAACAAGCAGCCACCAAAGCACAGAGGTACATACCAGGACGATGATTTTTTGGATTGGATTTTTCGTTATGTTTTTCAATGAAGGCTTCGTTATGATGAGGCACGTATCACCGTGGTTCGCAAGACGTAGGCAAGGATTCATTGATAGATTTGGTGCGAATATATGGTATAGATTTCACGGTACCCTAGACTATCTTTGGATGGGACTTGTGACCTTAGGGTTGATAGTAAACTCCAGTAGGATACTACACATAATGGTACTACTAACCTTCTGGACTCTTGCTTGGTTAATATTTTATCTACCAAGGTGGATTAAAAAATGACAACCTATTTGCAAGCTGGTGGTGAACCCATCTATGAATTCATTCTTCCTGACGAGTGTATAAAAGAATCTAATGAAGCCATCGATCAATGGATGGCACTAGATGTCAAGGGACCTGAGATAACAAATGTAAAAGCAAGACAGACCGAGTGGAATCTACAGATGCCTAAGACTGTAGAGTTCGCTCAGTTGTGCTGTAAGATGATATCTAATTTAGTATATGGTACAGGTGGTAGAGTCTTTGGTGGACTCAATGATGGTACCAATGATATAGAATATTATACAAGAGATGTATGGGGTGCTGATTATTCTCACGGAGATTATACTCTACCTCATTGTCATTTTCCAGCAGACTTTTCTGCTGTAGGATTTTTAAAGTTGGATGAGGGATGCTCACCTGTTATATTTGATCTCGCTCAATACTATCCAGCAGAGAGACAGTTGATTATATTTGATGGTAAATTAAAACATAGTGTACCACCTACTCCTGCTAATAGGAGAGTGTTTGCTATGAATTTATATAAGAAGCCAGGTACATTCTAATGAACTTGCAACCTATCTTTGCTAGTTTTCTAGCACAAGAGGTTCTTCCTTTAGATTGTGACAAGATTTTAGAATACTGTATTGATCTTGAGGAGAGTAGACCTTCCTATCATACAAATGGGTGGCAAAGTGGTCCACTAGAAGAAGATATTCCAGAACTAACTGACTATATTAATAGTAAGATCCCACATTTTTCTGAACTGTACGGTTTATCTGAGAAAGCAAACCCACAGATTAGTGACTTCTGGATCAATAGGAATAGTTTTGGACCACAGAATGCTCACAATACAGAACCACACATCCACGCTAATCATTGGATTAGTTTTGTGTTCTATCCAGAGGCAGATGAGGACACTGCACCACTTATCCTTGCCAATCCACATAGTGCCATAGAGTACACTGTACCTAGAGACTTGATACAAGAAGTTAATAACTGGAACAGTCACAGGATGATTGTAAAACCTGTCACGGGACTCTTGATTGCATTTCCTAGTTGGGTTATGCACTGGATTGATCAGTCACCAGTACCTCAAGACAGGTACAGCATAGCTTTCAACGTTACCCTATCCCATATACATTCTAAATAGTACGTGGAGACCTGCGGAACTAATGGCAAAAATCACCATAGGTGAACTGAATAAGTATGTAGACTACTGGGCTAACTTTAACTCTTTGGTTCAAGGACATAAAGAAATGAAGACTGAGGAGTCTTTGGGATGGGCTAAAAATTCTGTCAAGATTAATGCTGATGATCCTAGATGGAAAAAGGTAAAGAAACCTGATGATCTTGCAGCTGCTTTTGCAGGTACTGGTAAGCACAGTCGAAGTGTTATTCTACCTGCTTATACTGGTAAATATGGTTCTGGTAAAACAATCGATATCAATCTTGGACATTTGTCTAAGGACAATATTAAAGGGCAGAGTAGAGCAAAATATAATTTGGGTAATGTAGCTGAAGGTGTATTAGCTGCAGCACTAGCAGCTAGGTTTGAGAATAAGGATAAGGATATTACTCCTAGCATATTAGCTTCAATGGTACAGAGATGTATCACTGTTAAGAAGCAGAGTGGTATACAGTTAGATTTTAAATCACCAAACCACGTACCAGCCAATTATAAGAAAGCTGCTATACCTGACGATGATATATTACTTACAATTAAATTAGCAAAAGCAGATCTAGATTTCTTTACCTCTAAGGATTCAAAGGAGGTAAAGATTAGAGAAGATTTATATAAGAGTTGCTGTCACTATTGTAATGGTAATGAGATCAGTACACTAGCCACAGAGTGTTATATGAATCGTATGTATGATAAGATTGAAATTATAGCTGATGGTAATAGTAATCAGAAAGGAACTAAGGTTGATATAAAGTTACAGATTAATGATGATATAGATTTCCCTATCAGTGGTGTACGTGGAGATAGTATGGATATCACACAGATATCATTGAAGAGATCTGTTGGACAGTTTGGACAGACTGGTGGATGGGATCTGGATAGACAGTCATTTTTCTGGATGCAACTGATGCAAAGGGATCCAGAAGATGATCAGACAGTAGTTACTAAGTGGGCTAAAGCATTAAAGAAAGGTGAGATAGAACAACAACGTTGTGTCTATGCTGTACAGGTAGCATATGACTGGGCTTTTGCTGAGATAAAGAAGGACATAAAGAAACCTGACTTCTTTGATAGACTGGATCGAGGCATAAATTATTTTGCTACCAAGGGTGAAAAGAATGTTAAGATCGTAGAACTGTCAGGGGATGTTTCAATTGTTTACGATTTCACTAGGCTAGGTCAGTTACTAGAGGGTGGTCAGTTAGTATTAGAAGTGAAGATGTCCAAGTCTGCTACTGCCCCTTTCAAGTCATACCAAATGCCAGACAAACCCATCATCCAGATACTTGATAAAAATGCTACTGGTGATGATAGTAAGAGATCTTTAATCAACTTACGTCTGAAGTTTGAAGCAGCAGCAAACAAAGGTAACGGATACTTCCGTAACCTAGTAGAAAAAGGACCACGACTCAAGAATTATCTTTCATTAAATGTCTAAGAATACCCACCTCGAACACCTTGAAGATGAGATACTGAATGCTGGTTCAGCAGGAGGTAAGAATGCTATCAACTTTCTAAACTCATTAGGTAAGATGCTGACAGCACCATCTAGTAGTACCGTACAGGTAACTACTAAGTGGGACGGTGCACCTGCTGTAGTATGTGGTAAGGATCCTGTTACTGGAGATTTCTTTGTAGGAACTAAGTCAGTATTTAATATAAACAATCCAAAAATATGTTATACAGATGCACAAGTTGATTTCTTCTACCAAGCTGGACAATTAAATGATAAATTAAAAGCTTGTTTAAAGTATCTTCCCTCTCTTAATCTTACAGGAATATTACAAGGAGATCTATTGTACACTAATGATAAGACAGTAGGACAAGTTAATGGTGAGTCTTGTGTAACCTTCCAACCCAATACAATCACGTATGCTATACCTTCTAATAGTGCATTAGGAGCAAAGGTAAAGGCAAGTTCATTGGGTATAGTATTTCATACCAAGTATACTGGATCATCAATGAGTGATCTTAGTGCAACGTTTGGAGTAAAGACACCTGCTAGTAGTGCAACTGTACAAGTATTTTCTTCAAACTTTACTGATGCTACTGGTGCTTCACAGTTTACTACCGCAGAGAAGACAGCGTATACTGCAGCAGTTAATCGTGCTAGTGGATCTCTTAAACAAGCATCTGCTTTTCTTGATATATTAAAGGATACTGGTCAAGGTAAGTTCCTGTTGGCTGCGATGTTTAAACAGTTCTTTAACTCTTACATCCGTGCAGGTACCAACCTTACCAATACCAAGGCTGTGACTGCTAACTTTGCAAACTATTATCAGCAAGCACTTAATAAACAGATCAATTCAGTTAAGACTGCTAGTGCTAAAGGTAAGTGGCAGAAGGTACAGGCAGATGGATTGAAATTTATTAAGACATATAATAGAGCCATATATATGACTGTGGCTTCTTATTTAAATATCATTTCTGCTAAGAATATGGTAGTCAAGAAACTGTCTAAAGTACAGGACATTGGTACCTTTATTCGTACAGATGATGGATATAAAGTCACTGCTCCAGAAGGATTTGTTGCTATAAAATCTGGTACTTCTTTGAAGTTAGTAGATAGAATGGAATTCTCTAAGTCGAATTTCACGGTAGCAAAGAACTGGGGATGAATAAATAGATAGAGGAAACGTCGTAGATTAGATGAAATTTACTAACTTCATTAGCGAAGCTAGGACTGCTGCTGGAGAGACCGCTGTTAAGAGAGGTCTACAACACGTTGGTCACGGCTATTATGCAGACAGATCTGGTACTATAGTTGCTAAATCAGAGGGCGGTCAAAGACTGGTACCTGTTGATCCACAGGAGGCAGAGGTTGTACAACAAGATGCTGCTACTGGATTTGAAGAAGATGAAGCTAATGGTAGTGTAGAAGATAAGGGTGAAGTCGCAATGACATTTGGTCGTTTCAATCCTCCTACCATTGGTCACCAGAAAGTATTTGATAAGGTGGCTTCTGAATCAACAGGAGAGTATAGAATTTATCCATCACGTAAGGTGGATCCAAAACAGAATCCTCTTCAACCAGTTGAGAAGATTAATTTTATGAAGAAGATGTTTCCTAATCACGCTGAAGCAATTCAGAATGATGATAAGATGGGGAACATCTTTGATGTATTGAACGCATTGAATGAAGAAGGTTACAGTTCTATTAAGATGATCGTTGGTGATGATAGGGTGTCTGAGTTCAGTTCATTACTAGAAAAGTATAACGGTGTAGCATATAATTTCGAAGACGGATTAGAGGTCAAGTCTGCAGGTGCTAGAGACCCTGATGCTGAAGGTGCTGAAGGTATGTCAGCATCTAAGATGAGAGCATTCGCTGCAGAGAATGACCTAAAAGGTTTTGCTAAGGGTATCCCTAATGGGGATGAGTCTTTGGCATCTAACTTAATGAATGCTGTACGTAGAGGTATGGGTGTAACTTCTGAAGAGAAGACACCATCTGGTGAACCTAAGAAGACTGAGAAGGTGACTGAACTCTGGAAGATCGCACCTAAATTTGATCAGCAAGGTCTACGTGAAGCATACGTTAATGAAGAAGTATTCCAGATGGGTTCTCTAGTAGAACACAATGACACTGGGGTACAAGGTGAGGTAGTGTACCGTGGAACCAACTATGTAATCTTTGAAGATTGCCACGGTTGGAGATTCCGTGTATGGTTAACCTCTCTCAATGAAGTGACACAGAATGAAGTTGATCCTGATGAGCAACACCATTCTGCTGATGATCATAGTGGAAACACTTGGAAGGTCGGAACTGATACATATAGGAAGGCACTACAGGATATGACTCCTGGTCAAGCCACTGGCAGGTTCACTACTATGCCAGCTGTCAGTAAAAAGTTCAGCGATTTCAGAAAAACTAAATAGTACTATCGGAAAACTTAATCCAATGGATCTCAAGCTTGCAGGAAGACTGCTAAAATACAATCCAGCAGATGTAACTAGAGCAACATATGTAGTGGAATACGCAGAGCGTAACTACTCTACTGCTGAAGCTCAACAGATGTACATCGATGCTAGTCTGAAAGAGACTATCGCTGCAAAGGAGATTGCTGGTATACTCCGAGAGAAGACTGCATTAGCAGCCACTATTGATACTAAACCATCTGCAGCCTCAGGTAAGATTGATACGATCAAGGAACCTAAGACTACTGAAGGTCCAGTGAATGCTAACCAAAGCTCAATCAAAGCCAAGGGGGATGCGAAGAAAGCTGCGGGTTTTAGCGGTGGTGTCAAGAACACGGGGCTAGTTGACACCAAGGAACAAGTTGAAGTCCTCGATGAAGAAGAGTATGATCGCATCAAAGACAGGAAGAGAGAGTTAGGACTCCCAGGACCTGGTGATGGAGACGAACCTTCTAACAGAAAACCTACTGGTGGTACCAGGGGGTTGACACCTGAAGAGCAAAGAAAAGCTCAAGCTAACTCTAAGAGAGCATTTGATACTGTCGTGAAGAACCTACGGGCTAAGCACGGTAATAATGCTGTCCTTACTAAGAAGGAAGATGTTAGTATAGAAGGAGAGCAGTTAACCGAAGCTCCCAACAAGCATTCAGCACGTCCACACGTTGCTGTACAAGCTCCTCAAAAGGAGAAACCAGGTAGAGATGCTGGTGCTATAGCGAAGAAGCGACTTGCTTCTAAACCTAAGCCTAGTGTTAAAGCCCAAGCAAAAGACGTTGCCAAGTCTGCTGGATCAGCCGTTAAGAAGACGGTCAAGGCAGTCGGTAAGAAAGCAGCACAGACTGCTGGCAAAGTCGCAGGTGAATACTCTGCTGCTAAAGAGAAATCTAAGAAGGCAGCTCAAGAGAGATCATCAACCTCTACAAAGTCTTCCTCGTCATCTGATTCAGATAAAAAGTCAGAGACACATAGGAAAGGTGAGGAACTTCTGAATAAAATCCGTTCTTCTGGCGGTCAGAAAAAAGACTCCTCATCATCTACTTCATCTTCAAAATCATCGGATTCTAATCCGAGTAAAGGTCCCAAGGCACCAACTATTGTTACAGGTGGGGACAAGAAGAAGGAAAGTAGCTCGTCGTCTTCCTCTAGCAGTGGAAGCACATCCAGCGGTACCTCATCATCTAAAGGTGGTGGCGTTAAACGTGCCGTTAAAAAGACAGTTGGTATCACAGCACGTGCTGTCTCCAAAGCGTCTGGATATGTAGCTAGCAGGATGGGTGAAGAAACCACACTGGAAACCACTATGGACCTATCAAGAACAGAAAGAATTCGGAGAATTCTGGGAGAGCAAGAGACTAAACGCCACGACCAGAATAATCTAAGGGATCCTGAAGCTCAATCTTGGAGAGATAGATTAGGATTCGATTTACAGGAGGACAATCCAACTCCTGAGCAACAAAAGAAGAGAGATGTCTTGAAGCAAACCAAGTCACTCACTAACAAAGGAAAGCATAAAGAAGCTTCCGCATTATTTAAAAAACACTTCCCTAATTTTGGTAAGTAGTATGGACTTAAGCGAAAAGAAATCACGAATCATTCTTAACCCTAAGAAGGAGGACTTAATGAAGGAATCTATACGTGCCATTGTTAAGGCAGATATCGAATCGCTTAGGGTACCTCGTAAAAGATCTTCTGAGGTTATACATAATTCAGATATCTGAAATTGAATTATGGTTAACTTTTTAATGCCTATAGCTATCAGCATAATTAACAAGGCTGTTGATAGAATACCCGAAGATCTTGACTCTGTAATTAAAGATTTTCTAATTAAACTGCTAAAGAAGGCAGCTGCTAAGACTGGAAACAAAGTAGATGACGAACTTGTTGTCGCTCTTCAGAAGGCACTGCTTGAATCATAGTGGTTATAAATAATAAAACGAAGTAACAAATCTCTGGAGATACCAATGGCAGTCCACGGAAAAATAGACGCTGCAGCCTTTAGTAATACTATAGGGGTCACCAATGGTGACGCTACAGTATCTAAGAACGCGGGCGATACAGTTGCTGTAGGTGATGTGCTTAATATTAGTAGTGTAAACTACATCGTTAAGCAAGTAACTAGCACAACTGCAATAGAATTGCATAAGAATTATGCAGGAAGCACAGCAACAGTTGCTGCTGCATCCGTTATAAAGAGAACTCCTCCTAAAGCAGTTGCAGAATATGTAATTGTTGGTGGTGACTCTAACTCATACGATCTAGTCTTTGTTGACACAACTGAGGATAGCATCGCATCAAACAAAACCCGTGGTATTTCTGGACCTGGTTGGTGGTTATATCGTTCATTCGTTTCATCTTCAGGTTTAACTAAGCACAAGGCAGAATGCCTGGTACCTTTGAAAGTTGCTGCTGGTTCAGCAGGTGACTTTGCTCAGGATACTATTGACGCTGATGTACTTGAGACAATCACAGTTGGTACACAACCTGCTAACTCCACCTCATCTTCTGGTGCTGGAACATTCGTTGCTGCATTTACAAGAGATCAGTCTGGTACTAAGCAGTACAAGTGGCAACGTCAGACAGCATCCGCTACTACTCGTTGGGTAGATATTAAGGGTGGTGCTGGTGCACTTGATGCAGGTATCACATACGCTGACTTCACTACTGCAACTCTTGCATACAGTGCACTTGCTGGTACTACACTTAACGGTTACAAGTATCGTTGCGTACTGAACACAAGTAAGGGTGCTGAAACTAAGTACACTAATGGTGCTGCTACACTAACGTTTGGTAGCTAAAACTTAATTATTTGTTATGAATTTCTCTGTGTTAAATGCGGACAACTTTATGATGTTCGCAATGAAACATTATGATAACCCCCAGTCTGTGACTTACGACGATTTTTTAGAGGATATGATGAGGTTTAAATACCTCAAACGCCTCTTCGGTAGGTACGTAAAGGCTGGGGTTTTGCGTAATCATTTGATTCTAAATCATTTGATTGTACTTTTTAATGTGTTTGGTGAGGCAGCCATACCTTTATTGATCTTTAAGATTGAACAAGAGTATTGGTCTATACTAAAAACGTACCTAGTGTACCTTAATAGATTGCCAGAACCCAGTGGGGTTTTAGATATTGTATCAATTGATCCACAAATTTCTAATGAATTAAGTAGACTCTAATGGCTAAAGAAGAACTACAAACAGAGGAATCCATCAAGGATAAGATGGAGAAGGCTTTTAAGAAGGGTTCTAAAAGACACAGGGTTGCTGTACAAAAGAAGAAAGAGAGAGACGGTAAGGCAGTTAACTATAGTACTATGGCTCAGTCATATGAACCAGATGGTGAAGCAGATCTAGTAGAAGAACCAGAAAGAACTACTGCATACAAAGCAATGCAGAAGAAATTATATCCTAGAGGGTCTACAATAGATGCAAAGACTGGTAAAGATAATGCTACCTCAGGTCAGATTGGTGGATTTCGAAAACAAATAAACCGTGGTAGAAAAAGAAAAGTAATGGCAGAGTTTGAACCAGAGTTAGAGATGGTAGAAGATACTGGTTCGGAACAGAGAGCAGCTATTAAGGATGCTATCCTACAAAGAAAGGAAGCCCTTAAGAAGAAGATGAAAAAAAGATTGAACAAAGAAGATTGGAAACCAGAGATAGAACATAGTAAACTGGGTGATGCTGTTAAGAAGAAGAGAGAGAAGAAGAGGAAGGAAGCAGAGTCTAGTCTGCCACCTCATCTTAGATTAGATACTATGAAGAAAGCCTTTGCTCATACTAATGAAGGATATAGAGTTCTTGTTAAGGGTGAGGATGGTAAACGTGGTCAGTTCTCATATAAAGATGAGAAAGATGCTAAGAAATTTGCTTCTACCTTTAAAAAAGCAACTGTTACTAAAGAGGAAAATGCTTTAGAGAAACGTGCTAAGGAGAATGAGAAGGCAAGGAAATGGTTAAAGAAAGATGCTAAGGATAGTGGTTACACTGACATAGCATTAAAGGCATCTATGTCTAAAGGTGCTGGTGTT
>Ga0208277_1000875_pt1 | contig 17765 bp, 18 predicted proteins | sample ETNtaG_5_FD_185782 | JGI IMG/M metagenome (GOLD analysis project Ga0208277, IMG submission 185782) | Marine microbial and viral communities from oxygen minimum zone, Eastern Pacific Ocean - ETNP201406SV205 (SPAdes) (version 2) | ecosystem: Environmental > Aquatic > Marine > Oceanic ...
TGCTTTTACTGGTTCCGTGGTAGCTGACACAGTGGCTGGTATTTTTCAAACCGAAAGGAATGACACTGGTGCTTTCCTAGAAGTTAAATTTGCACCTTGCGAAAATGATCAAAACCTTTCATGTGCAAAAATTCTTAAGGCCTACAAATCCAAAAATGAAATTAATGAATCTTATGAGCATTTAGGGAAAATTATCGTCGCAGGAATGGAAGATGCCGGGGAAGGAAAATTTAAAGGTGGAACCATATGGGATCCATCTGAGGACAAGACATATAATTCTAAAATGACTATAAAAGGGAAAGATATAAGTGTAGAGGGCTGTATATTATTTTTTTGTAAAGCTCAGTTGTGGGAAAGGGTCAAGTAATTTAGAGAATCTTTTATGGTTTTACTTAATTTTGGCTGGGTTATTATCTGGTAGAATTTGCATACCGGCTTTGCATAAAAACGGGTTGTTATTATTTCCTAATCGATTAAATCAGCAATGGTCTAGGGCAGTGCAAAAAATCGTTTACAGGAGAAAATCATGACAACTCTATCAATATATAGAATACCAAATATAAATGTAATTAATTTTATTTATACACAAGCAAGCAAAATAACCTCACAAATATCTAAAGCCAGAGAATACAATCGAACAGTATCTGAATTGAAAAAACTGTCACCAAGAATTTTAGAGGATATTGGTATAGCGCAGTCAAATATAAACTCTGTCGCATATGACCACATATATGGGAAAAAAGTTCGTTGAAGTTAGAATGGTAAGTTATTTTCACTAAATAAATAGCTTGCCATAACGTTTTTCTCTCCTGCTTTTTCAAAATTCACTAAGATTTTTTCACCTTCAATTTCGACAACAACCCCATAGCCGAATTTTTGATGGAATACACGTTCTTTGATGGCAAAGCTTACTATCTCGCTAGAGTTAATAATCTGACTATTTCTAGTTTTTGTAGGTTTATAATTTTCAATATTGTTAAATTTTAGTCTGCCCCAGCCAGGAGAATTGTACCTTCCAGAATTTCGATTTTCATCAATATTATTTGAGTTAAAGGTTGCTGGCTTGTCCTTACTATAAAGACCAGGCGGATTTAAGATTTCCACATTTTTACTGGGAAGTTCATCCACAAATCTTGAAGGAATAGAATTTTGCCATTGGTTGTATATTCTGCGGTTTGAAGCGAAACTAATAACACAATGCCTTTTTGCCCTTGTTATTCCTACATACGCCAACCTGCGTTCTTCTTCAGTGCCTTTTTTGCCTTCTTGATCCATAGATCTTTGTGATGGAAAGAGTCCATCCTCCCAGCCTGGTAGAAAAGTAGTTTCAAATTCTAACCCTTTGGATGCGTGCAATGTCATTATTGATACTTTATCTGTTTCCTCATTTTCCTCATTTTCCATTACAAGAGAAATATGTTCGAGGAAACTTTCTATGTTTTCAAAAGTTTCAAGGCTTTGTATCAATTCTTTAAGGTTCTCTAGCCTTCCTGGAGCATCAGGGCTCCGGTCTATTTTCCACATTTCTGTGTACCCAGATTCATCTAAAATCAATTCAGCGAGTTCAATATGGGTCTTGGTGTTCTGTTTTGAAATTTCTTGCCATCTATTAAAATGATCCAATAGATTTCTTAAAGATTCATTTGCTTTTGAACTTAGTACTCCCGTAGCTAAGATTTCTTTAGCTGCTTGCATTAAAGGGATATTTTTTTCTCGGGCATATAGATTCATCTTCTGTAATGCTTTGTCCCCCAAACCTCTCTTTGGAACGTTTAAAATTCTTTCAAACGCTAAACCATCTTCGGGAGTTATGGTGGCTCTAAAATAAGCTAACGCATCTCTAATTTCTGCCCTTTCATAAAAGCGTGGTCCTCCTATTACTCTATATGCTATTCCGCTAGTTAAAAATCTATCCTCAAAGGCTCTCATTTGGAAAGAAGCACGAACTAGGACCGCTATTTCATTTTTTGTTATTGGTTTGTGCCCTCTGGTACCTATCGCAAATGATTCTATTTCCTCACTTATCCAGCGGGCCTCATCATCCCCATCCCAGTGCCCTATAACTCTAACTTTATCCCCTCCTTCTAGTTTAGTCCAAAGTTCTTTTCCCAGCCGGCTTTCATTTGTTTTTATAACACCGGATGCTGCAGAAAGAATGTGGGATGTGGATCTGTAGTTTTGCTCTAATCTAACAACTTTTGCTTGGGGAAAATCTTTCTCAAATCGTAAGATATTAGCTACTTCGGCCCCCCTCCAGCCGTAGATTGATTGATCGTCATCTCCAACGCAGCAAATATTTTTATGACTACCTGCAAGTAGTCTAAGCCAAAGATATTGTACAACATTTGTGTCCTGGTATTCATCGACAAGAATATATTTAAATCTATTTTGATACTTAATAAGAATTTCAGAGTAATCTTTAAATATTGAAACCATGTGTAGCAAGAGATCACCGAAGTCTACAGCATTTAATACCTTTAAACGATTTTGGTATAGTGAGTAAAATTCTTGTCCTCGTGAATTATAATTAACTAACTCTGATTCAGGAATATTTTCAGGGGAGAGTGCTTTATTTTTCCAGCGATCTATTACACCCGCTAACAAACGCGCTGGCCATCGTTTTTCATCGATATTTTCTGCTTTGATTAGTTGTTTTAGTAGCCTTAGTTGGTCGTCTGTATCAAGTATCGTAAAGTTAGATTTCAAATTGACTAATTCAGCGTGGCGTCTAAGCAGTTTAGCACATAGTGAATGAAAGGTACCTATCCATGGCATGCCTTCAACGACACCTTTCACATTATCTTCAATTCGCTTTTTCATTTCTCGGGCAGCTTTGTTTGTAAAGGTAACTGCTAAAATTTCATCTGGCCTTGCCGCTTGCATATTTAAGATATGAGATACCCTTGCTGTAAGAGCTCTGGTTTTTCCTGTTCCAGCTCCGGCCAAAACCAAAAGTGGGCCTTCAATGTTTTTTACTGCTTCACGCTGTTTATCGTTTAATATTGACAGATAATCCTTACCTCTTGCTGCGAGGGCTTTTTCACTTATTTTTAAGATCTCTTCAGGTGCCATTAAAATATTATGTATTTCCAACTTAGTGTTGTGTTCATGAATTGTTCTATTTTTATTATCTTATTTTTCTTCTTATAACAATTAAAACAATATATTTTAAAGCGAATTTAAATTAGCGCTTGTCTCGAAACGATAAATCTTTATATCTTACGACCAGAATTGAGCGGGTGTAGCTCAGTGGTAGAGCATTTCGTTGCCAACGAAAATGTCGAGAGTTCGAATCTCTTCACCCGCTCCACCTTTATTAACTCAATAATTAAGGCTAGTATAATTTCGATTTGAATAATCTCCTATAGCATTCAATATAGGGTCATAATGTGCCTTACATTTTTGTAAGTAATTATTTTTCCTTAAAACTATCTGACAAAAGTTTACCTCTAACAGTATTCATCTTTATTTGAAACGCTTCGCTATGAATTTTTGAGTATTCAATCAATGATTCAACTACTTTTTTTTGACTTTCCTCGTTTTGATACTCGAATAATATCATGCGGGTTGACTCTCCAGATGAATAACATCTAACCCTGGAGCATCCGTTATCCAACGCTATTTTTTCCATCATTGTTTCTGCTAATGCCTGACTAGCTATAGCTTCAGCTTTATTGGCATAAGTTACAGTTACTATACTTATATGATTAGCTAAAATTGACATAAATAAGTCTTTATAATTTAATATTTTGGTACTATAACAAGCTCACCAAATAGCTTCAACATTTTAAGAGGGAATTGTTGTATGGAACCAGAACTATTTTATCTCGTTTTGTCAGTTGGCTTGTGTGGAATCTTGTGGGTACCTACTGTAATTGAACGCGTTATTAGAATTGGACTTACAGAAACAGTTGGAAATAACCCAGACACAAAGGATCTTCCCGGTTGGGTGGAAAGGCTTAAAAGAACTCACCGCAATTTAGTTGACAATATCGTAATTTTTGGCACTTTGGTTTTAATTTTACAAAGTATTGAGAAAAGTAATGACACTACAGGATTGGCAGCTTTAATTTTCTTTTATGCAAGATTAATTCAAACTATATCTCATATTTTTGGAATTGTGTGGGTTAGGACAGTTAGTTTTGTTATTGGGTGGTTGGCAACAGCAGTTATTTTTTTAGTTTTGATTTAAACTATAGATTTTTAGCTATTTAATTGATTTGTTAAATTAATGATTAATTAGAGATAAATAGAATTTTTTTTTGAGGGTAGTATGAAAATAGCAGCGCCTAAAGAGGTTTTTAAGGGGGAAAATAGGGTCGCTTTGACACCGTCAAGCGCATTGGAATTAATTAAACTCGGTCACGAATGTATTGTCCAGTCGGGAGCGGGGATTAGTTCAAGGTATGACGATAATGCTTATAAGGCAGCAGGGGTAAAAATAGTAAAGTCAGCTGCGGCTTTGTGGAAAGAAGCAGACGTAGTAGTGAAAGTTAGAGCTCCAGAGAAGGAGGAAGTAAATTATTTTAGAAAAGGACAAATACTAGTTAGTTTTATTTGGCCTGCCCAATCTAAAGATTTATTGGAGGGTATGAAAAAAATTGGAGTAACGGCTATCGCTATGGATATGGTTCCCAGGATAAGCCGCGCTCAAAAAATGGATGCATTATCTTCTATGGCTAATATTGCAGGTTATAGAGCTGTTATAGAAGCTGGAAATAATTTCGGACGATTTTTTACGGGTCAAATTACTGCTGCAGGTAAAGTAGCTCCAGCCAAAGTACTCGTTATTGGTGCTGGAGTAGCAGGTTTAGCTGCCATTGGAGCAGCTCAATCACTAGGAGCAATAGTTAGGGCGTTCGATGTTAGACCTGAAGTTGCTGAACAAATTGAGTCTATGGGCGCTGAATTTCTAATGTTAGATTTTGAAGAAGATGCTTCGGGCGAAGGAGGATATGCTGCGCCTTCCAGCCCTGAGTTTAGAGAAAAACAGTTAGAATGCTTTAGAGAACAAGCGTCAGATGTAGACATTGTAATTACTACAGCCCTTATTCCAGGCCGAGAGGCACCTAAACTCTGGCTTAAGGATATGGTTGAAAGGATGAAGCCAGGTTCGGTAGTAGTCGACTTGGCAGCAGAACGTGGTGGAAATTGCGAGCTAACCCAAATGGATAAAAGGATTGAAAGTAAAAATGGGGTTACAGTAATTGGCTACACAGACTTTCCAAGTAGAATGGCCACTCAATCATCAAACTTATATGCAACAAATATACGGCACATGATTTCCGATCTTACTCCTGAAAAAGACGGGAAAATTATAATTGATATGGACGATGATGTTATTAGAGGTAGTGTGGTTACACATGCTAGTAAGATAACTTTTCCTCCTCCTCCACCAAAAATACAAGCGATTGCTAAACCTCAGGTAAAGAAAGAGATTCCTAGCCAAGAAGATATTAAAAAGAAAGAAGCAGAAGCTCTTCGCAAGTCTGGAAATCAGCAGGTAATTATGCTGACAGTAGGGGCAATATTTATGGCAATAATCGGCATTTATGCACCTCCAAGCTTTATGCAACACTTTATTGTATTTGCATTATCATGTTTCGTAGGTTTTCAAGTCATCTGGAATGTTTCACATGCTTTACATACCCCATTAATGGCAGTAACCAATGCTATATCAGGGATAATTATAATAGGAGCATTACTCCAAGTTGGGGATACTAATATAATTGTGGAAATCCTAGCTACCGTATCAATTTTAATCGCAACTATTAATATTGTTGGTGGGTTCATGGTGACACGCAGAATGCTGGCAATGTTTCAAAAGAGTTAGGAAGGGTTTCTAATGAGTTATGGATTTGTAACCGCGGCTTATATTGCAGCTAGTGTTTTATTTATTTTGTCTCTTGGAGGCTTGAGCAACCAAGAGTCTGCAAAAAGAGCTGTATGGTTCGGCATTATCGGAATGGCAATAGCTGTTATTACCACTGTATTGGGCCCTGGTTTTAACTCAGCAGGGTTCAGGATGCTTTTCCCGGCTATAATAATAGGTTCTATAATTGGTTCTGTAGTAGCTCTTAGAGTGCAAATGACAGGAATGCCACAACTGGTGGCAGCTCTCCATTCTTTTGTAGGCCTAGCTGCTGTTTTTATAGGAATAAACTCAGACCTGCATCCCCCTTTGAACTTAACTTTTGTCGAACTTGTTATTCATGAAGTTGAGATTTTTCTGGGTGTATTCATTGGGGCAATCACTTTTACTGGTTCTATAATAGCTTATGGAAAGCTTGCAGGATCTATTGATGGAAAGGCTTTGGTTATCCCAGGTCGGCATATCCTGAATATAGTTATGCTGCTAGCCTGCATTATTTTGGGAGGAATGTATTTAAATCACGCTGGTACTTGGACATTAATTGCAATGACTTTGATAGCCTTTATAATCGGCGCACATTTAGTTATGGCAATTGGGGGAGCGGATATGCCTGTCGTTGTGTCTATGCTAAATAGCTACTCAGGTTGGGCCGCGGCTGCGACTGGGTTTCTACTTGGAAATGATTTATTAATTGTGACAGGTGCGTTGGTAGGATCTTCTGGCGCTATATTGTCTTATATTATGTGTAAGGCCATGAATAGAAATTTTATTTCTGTTATTCTGGGAGGCTGGGGAGGAACCTCAGGACCGGCCATGGAAATAGATGGAGAAATGGTACCCACCGACCCAGATAATGTTGCAAATCTTTTGAATGAAGCGGGAAGTGTGATTATTGTGCCTGGTTATGGAATGGCTGTTGCTCAGGCGCAATCCTCAATTTCTGAAATGACCAAGAGGTTAAGGGACAAGGGAAAGTCTGTAAGGTTTGCCATTCATCCTGTTGCGGGCAGATTGCCGGGTCACATGAATGTTTTGCTAGCTGAAGCTAAGGTACCTTACGATATTGTTTTAGAGATGGATGAAATAAATGACGACTTTCCAGAAACCGATGTGGTTATGGTTATAGGGTCAAATGATATTGTCAATCCTGCAGCTCAGGATGACCCCAACTCACCGATAGCTGGAATGCCAGTTTTGGAAGTTTGGAAATCTAAGCAAGTGATTGTTTCAAAAAGAGGTCAGGGCGCTGGATATTCTGGAGTAGAAAACCCGCTCTTTTTTAAAGAGAACACCAGAATGCTTTATGGAGATGCCAAGTCTTCAATTGATGCTCTTTTATCAAAAATAAGCTAAAGCCTAAAAATCTGTAGGGGCTCCACCTTCTGAGATCCGTTTTGAGACAAAATCTTTAAGCTGTTCATTTATCGTTTCATCTATGGGAGGTGCCTCGAAATTATCTAGAATATTTTTCCATATTTTGTTGGCTCTGTCTTGTGTCCAAACTGCTCCTGCTTCTTCCCAAGCTTCGAAATTACTCCAATCAGACAAAAAAGGAGAATAAAAAGCATTTGTGTAACGTTTTTGGGTATGTTCTGCTCCAAAAAAATGTCCGGTTGGCCCGACTTGCCTTATTGCATCTACTGCAAGCGAATCTTCACTGTAATCGGTAATTTCGGGCTCTAGATATCGTTGAAACTGCTGGAGTACTTCACAATCCATGACGAATTTTTCATAAGAAGCGATTAAGCCACCCTCTAACCAACCTGCAGAATGATAAACGACATTTACACCACTATTAATAGCTGACCAAAGGCTATTCAAGCTTTCCCACATTGCCTGTCCATCCGGAGCATTTGCTGCACAAGCATTGGAAGCTCTCAAGGGAAGTTTGTAATAGCGTGCCATCTGACCTGTTATTTGTGTGGCCCTTACGTACTCCGGAGTCCCGAAGGCAGGAGCACCAGTTTTCATATCAACATTTGAGGTGAAGGTTCCAAAGACACAAGGTGTTCCAGGGTTTATAAACTGTAGAAGCGATATTGCTGCTAAGCCTTCAGCTATAGACTGTACTACTGCACCACTCATTGTAACAGGAGCCATCGCTCCGGCCAAAGTAAAGGGAGTAACAAAAACTGGTTGCCCCTTCCTCGCAAAACGCATTGCGCCATCAAGCATTGGCCAATCATGCTTAAGGGGGGAAGATGAATTTATATTTGTATAAATTCGTGGCTTACTAAAGAAGTCTTGATTTGATAAACCAGAGGCAATTCTCGCCATTTCTAACGCATCTTCCACTCTTTCAGGTCCTAATGAATATGCATGGCAAACCTTATCAGTAAGTGTTAACTTTTCGTAAAGACACTTCAAATGTCTCACTGAAGCGTGAATATCTACTGGTTCGACTGGGTACCCTCCAGCTAGATGAATGCAATTAAAGTATTGTGTAAACTTTATTAGGTCTCTAAAGCTTTCAAAGTCTCCAACCCTCCTGCCTCTATCAAGATCCATAACATTTGGGGGCGAAGAAACATTCACAAAGACAATATTTTTCCCACCTACATTGATTTTTTTTTCAGGATTTCTTGGTGTTATTGTAAATTCGGTTGGCGCTTTAGAGATCATTTCCATAACCCAGTGCCTATCCATTTTCACCGTATCACTAGAAGTGCTGACATTACATCCTGCTTTTTTGAGGTATGATTTTGCTTCCTCATTAATAAATTCAATTCCGATCTCCTCAAGAATTCGCATTGCAGCGTTATGAATAGCTTCTACACCTTCTTGGGGTATGGGTTCTGTAGGCTTGTCGCAATTAATTGGGACTCGCCAAGCTGTTTGCTGTATGCTAGAAAGCTCTCCCCTTCGAGAATTGCCGGATCTTCCCCCACTTCGCTTTTTCGGTCTTTTTTCCAATAGGTTCTTTCTAATAATAGATTTTCTATATTTGTTTAAATTAAGAAGTAATCTAGCTAATTTTCGACAAATTTTGTCGCTTTTAACTTTAATAAATCATTCAGGTCTGCAATTGAATTTAGGATCCTTGAGCTATAAGGTTTAAGATCGGCTTTAACAGCTGGGCCTGTGAGGACGCCAATGGGAATTGTTCCTGCATTCATACCAGCAATTAGATCATGCGTACTATCTCCTATCATTAATACTTCATTTGGCTTAAGGTTCATTTGGGTACAAAATGCAATTATCTGCCCGGGGTCAGGCTTACTTCCAAATCCACTATCATACCCGACAACAAAATCAAAATGTTCATAAATTCTTGCGTTTTTTAGGTGAGAAATTGCAGCACCTTCTGCGTCGTTTGTAGCGACTCCTAAAATAAATCCATTTCTATTTAAAGATAATAAGGTTGACTCTAAACCTTTCACGGGTGTTTGACTCTGGTTAGTAGCTTCTAATATCAAAAAATCTTCTAACTCAATCTCTGACTTATTTGGAATTACTTGTGATATTTTTTTTGCAGTTTCTGCAACAGTTCCTGCGATAAAATCACTGCCGTTTTTGAAACGATTATTGTTAAGATCGAAGCCCAATGCATCGGCTAATTTAGAAGTCTCCACATTATTATTTTTGCTTAGAACAGTAATTATTCTAATTGCCCAACTAGTCCATGAGAGGCTGAAATCAAACAATGTACCGTCCTTATCAAAAACGATACCTTTAATTTTTTTAAAATCTATCATTCTTATCACCAGTTCAGCATAAAGGATACTATTTGTTGTACTTTTAACCAAGTTATTAATTTTTGGGGTAGGTCTTATGAATGCAGAAATTTTATACTTTAGTGGGGATGAGAAGACTAAAAAGATAGATGTCATTTAGTAGCATTGTGAACTTCCTTTTTCACAATTAATTCAATTTCTGACCACCTTTCAGGTGTGTAGCTTGCGAAAGAAGATGGAGGCAAGACTTTCTTTACTATTTCACATGCTGAGAAATGAATAGAAATAAGCTTATCGTTTTCATTACTGGCACTTTCTATTTGGAAGGGACTGTCATCAACAAAAAAACAAGGCTTGGTAATATTTTTGGTTAAATAATTGATTGCAGAACCTTTTGGTCCGGAATTACTGATTATAGGATAGTTCAAGCCAAGTTTCTTAAAATTTTTCTCTCTAGATTCATGTGCGTATTCAGGAACATTTGTTAAAATAACAACTGAGGCAATTTTGGATATTCTTTCCAAAGTTTCTTTTGAATTCTTAGTTAGTTTTTGGTTGATTGTTTCTTGTCGGATAAATTTTTCAACTAAGGATTGGGCAACACTCTTATCTGGATGATAACCGTCAGTCTTATGTGTAATTGCTTTATCTAAGCGGTATCCAGATAAATTTAAGGCCCACCCTTTAGATTCAAGAAAGCTCTTAAAATGTTTTGCAAAATACAAAACCACCTCGTCAGCGTCACTAATAAATAGAGGTTTCTCCCTATCTATTATCAATCTATCTATTTGTCTTTTTGTTCTTGGTTTCATATTCATAAAGTCTAAGTTTAGGTCCAATTATATGAGTCCCCTCCTGGAAGCAAGCTAAGAATCTCCATTAATTCCTCGGGCTTGATAGAAAGTGCATAGGAACACTCTATCGCTATTTCATCTGATGATAGGCAATATTCAATTATGAAAACTAAAAATTCAGGATCTTTTGATCTCTCAAAAATATCAGATATGCTTGCTCCGTTTAGATGAAGAAAATCAGCAAATCGGTCCGGATTTTTAGATAACCAACTTAATGCCTCCAAAGCTTTTACTTCTGCATACTCTTTATTTTTCATAATTAGTCTTCAAAAAGGTCGTCTAAAGGGTCTTGTTTCAGGGTCTATCTTAACTTATAAATCTCAAATTATGAATTCAAATTCTGAAGAAGTACCCATAAAGAACGCTGCTACCGTTGTTATTCGGAGAGAAATAGAAGGTAAACCTTATGTACTTATGGGTCAGCGTGGTAAAGACGCCGTTTTTATGCCTAATAAGTTTGTTTTTCCTGGTGGAGCAATAGATCAGCAAGATCATGAAGTTAGATTGGCATTTGAGTTAGAAGAAGATTTATTTAATAATTTAATCGTTTCAGCAAAAGAAATTGAACCAAGGGCTATAATCGCGGGGGCTATTAGAGAAGTATGGGAGGAAACGGGGCTAAGAATTGTAGGAAAAGCCAAGACATCAGGAGACACTAACTTAGAGTTGAGTCAGTGGAAATCGTTTTCTGCAACTGGATTTTTGCCCAATCCAGCTGGCTTAGAGTTTTTTTTTAGAGCCATAACACCCCCTGGACGCCCCAGAAGATTTGATGCTAGATTTTTGATTTGCAACTCAGATGAGATCTCTGGAAATTTAGATGACTTTTCGCATGCTAGTACTGAACTTTCTCACCTACAGTGGATAGATCTTAATCTCATAAATCAATTGGAACTTCCCTTTATTACTGAAATTGTACTAGCTGAAGTAGCATCTCGAGAAGAAAGAGGGCGACATCCAGAGGGCATCCCTTTCTTCGATTATTCGAAAGAAAATTCTCAAATTAGCTTTATAAAAGCATAGTTTTATTTTTTTGATTAGCGATAGGTTTAAAACAACTTGACATAAGTTAGTGCACGTGTAGAAGAATACGCTGTCCAGTATAATGTCTCATGGGGAAAGAAAAGGTTCATGGCTAAACCAACGACAATAAAGATTAGATTAAATTCGACCGCGGACACGGGCCATTTTTATGTAACAAAAAAAAATGCTCGCACTATGACCGAAAAGATGGTTGTTAAAAAGTATGATCCTGTAGCAAGAAAGCATGTTGAATATAAAGAGGCAAAGATAAAATAAAAAAGGCCTGAAAACAGGCCATTTTTATTTTTTTATTTTAGCAAATTATTACTCGCGCATAGCTCCCATTAAGTGAAGGAGCATAATGAACATATTTAAGAAATTTAGGTAAAGTTGCAAAGCACCCATAATTCCTGCCTTAGCAGCAAACTCTTCCCCTTGGGCTACTCTTAGCTGTAGGTATGTATTTTTAATATTCTGTGTATCATATGCTGTAAGTCCTGCAAAAAGTAATACCCCGATTGCTGAGATAGCAATACTTAGGCCTTCATTGGCCATAAAGATATTAATTATCGATACAACTATAAGACCCACAACGCCAATAATAAGAAAGCTGCCAAGAGGGCCTAGATTTCTTTTTGTCGTGTATCCGTATAAGCTGAGAGCAGCAAAAGCTACTGCGGTGCTAAAAAATGCTTGTCCTATCTCTATGCCTGTATAAATAGCAAAGATATATGAAATTGATAAACCTACTAAGGCAGCAAATGCCCAAAACACGAGTTGAGCTGTTTCATATTTCATTGACATGATTTTAGAGCCAAAAATAAATACAACAACTAATGGGGCAAACATAACTACCCATTTGAGTGGCGTCGCAAAAATTGCCATTAAAAGTGTTGGGCTGGTTCCAACTGCATATGCCACTGCGCCGGTTATTATCATGGCTACAGCCATAAGACCGTATACTTTTGTCATATGAGCTCTTAATCCAGCATCTATGTCTATATTCGCAGCGGTCGCTGTCCGTGCAAATTGTGATTCAGTCATGAAACTCTATCCTTTTCTATTAAAACGGTTACTAAACGTATATATTGTTATAATTAAAGTTGAGTTCAAGAGCAATACCGATTTTTACTATCTTTCATGGGGAATATTGCTTTCTAAATATAAAAAAGAATTTTCAGATTGCCATTTCAACTACAACTTTCCCTTTAGCCTTTCTCTGCCTTATTATTTCTAGTGCTTCATTAGATTTTTTAAGTGGAAATACATCACTTATTAAGGGACCTAAATTGTATGATCTTCTTAGGTTAATTAATTCAATACAATTTTTTCTAAAGCCATCCAAATTAAATTTTTGATAAGCACTCCAGTGCACACCTATCACATCTATGTTTTTTACCATTACGATATTTAAGGGAATTTGTGGAACCGTTCCGCTTGCAAAACCAATAGGAATGATTCTTGCGCATTGATTGGATGCTCTAAATACTTTTTCAAACAAAGTGCCGCCAACTGGATCATAAATAACGTCCGCACCCCCTATGGATTTTATTTTATGAACAAGGTTCTCATCGCTATTTTCAAACAAGTAAGTTGCTCCTAATTCCTTCGCTTTTTCTAGCTTTTCGGCATCATTTGCAACTGCTATAACTGTTGCTCCCAATGCTTTCCCGAGTTCAACGGCAGTTAAGCCAATGCCACCAGAGGCACCAAGTACTAATAAGTTTTCACCACTTTTTAATTTTGCCCTATCTTTAAGGGACAAGTAGCCTGTCCCGTAGGCAATCAAAAAGCCTGCAGCTTCATTGTTTGTCATGCCGTCGGGCACCTTAAAACAAGAGCTGTAACTTGCTGTCACCTTTTCTGAGAGGCCACCACCTTCAACTATCGCTATAACCCTATCTCCCAAACTTAATTCAGATGAGGTGCAGTTAATTCTTTCAATAATGCCACAAACTTCTAGGCCAGGGGCAAAGGGTAAATTTGGTTTTAGTTGATATTTTCCTTGGATTAGTAAAGTATCCGCGAAATTCAAACCGCAAGATAGAACTTTAATGAGGACTTTATTTTTTTCAGGTATTGGGTCAGGGATATTTAAAAGGTCAAGTTTGCCACCTAATTCTCTTAAGATCATGGATTTCATTTACTAACCTATTTTTAATTTTAGGCCATTTATAGCTATTTCAATTATTTTATAAACTAAATATTTGGATTTTATTGTTCAATCTGCTTTCCAAATTATTTGTTATTGTTTATCACACCTTAAACGAAATAAGTATTTATCAATGAAAATAAGAAATATAGCAATAATAGCTCATGTAGATCATGGGAAAACAACTCTAGTTGATGAAATTCTCAAGCAGTCTGGGGTTTTTCATAACAAACAGGAAGTCTCGGAAAGAGCAATGGATAGCAATGAGCTTGAGAGGGAAAGAGGTATAACAATTCTTTCCAAGGTAACCTCAGTAGAATGGTCCAGTTCACGTATCAACATTGTAGATACTCCAGGGCATGCAGATTTTGGAGGAGAAGTTGAACGGATACTCTCAATGGTCGATGGAGTTTTGCTACTAGTAGATGCCTCAGAGGGTCCGATGCCACAAACCAAGTTTGTTACATCAAAGGCACTAAAACAGGGATTAAGACCTATAGTAATCTTAAATAAGGTAGATAAAGCTCAAGCTGAACCTGATAGGGTTCTTAGCCAAGTATTTGATCTTTTTGATAGCTTAGGCGCATCGGAAGAGCAGTTAGATTTTCCTTTCCTTTATGCCAGCGGTCGGTCTGGCTGGGCAGATATTGATTTGATGGGGCAGCGAAAAAACTTAAACTCTCTAATGGAATTGATTTTAAGCCATGTAAGACCACCAGTACAAACTGAGTTTAAGACTGCACCCTTTTCCATGTTGGCAACTATTTTGGAGAGAGATGATTATTTAGGACGTATGTTAACAGGCAGAATAGAGACTGGGAGGATAAAAATAGGGGAAAACATAAAGGGCATGTCTCCTTCTGGAGAGACAATAGAAAACTTCAGAGCGAGCAAAATTTTATTATTTAGGGGCTTGAAAAAGGTAGAAGTTGATGAAGCTATAGCGGGTGACATTGTATCAATATGTGGAATGGTTAAGACGAGCGTGTCTGATACAATTTGTGAAAGAAGTTTAACTGTGCCTTTAAACTCCCAACCTATAGATCCACCTACTATTTCCGTAACTATAGGAATAAATGATAGTCCATTAGCTGGAAAGGAAGGTAAACTCATCCAAAGTAGGGTTATAAGAGATCGACTGTTTAAGGAATCAGAGAGCAATATTGCAATCCAAGTATCTGAGGGTATCTCTGGTGAGAGTTTAGAAGTGTTTGGAAGAGGTGAGCTGCAGATTGGAATTTTATTAGAGAATATGCGGCGAGAAGGTTTTGAGCTCTCGGTATCTAGACCACGGGTTGTATATCAGACTAGGGATGGGAAAAAATTTGAGCCTATTGAAGAAATTACCATTGATGTCGATTCGACTTATTCAGGCGCTGTAATAGAAAAAATATCAAATAGAAAAGGTGCAGTTAAAGAAATAAATCCATCTAGTGGAGATAAGACTAGGATAATTGCTTTGATCCCATCTAGAGGGCTGATAGGTTACCATGGTGAATTTCTTACTGATACAAAAGGAACTGGAATATTGAATAGGGCTTTCCATTCTTATGAAGAATTCAAAGGTGACATTTTAGGTAAGGCCCGAGGGGCACTTATATCAATGGAAAAAGGAAAGGCTGTGCAATACGCCTTATTTCACTTGGAAGATAGAGGTTATTTTTTTATCCGTCCTGGCGAGGAAATTTATCCTGGTATGATAGTAGGAGAGCATAACAGGAATAATGATCTAGAGGTTAATCCAATTCGCGGCAAAAAGTTAACTAATGTTAGGGCGTCAGGCCATGATGAATCATTACGTTTAACAACGGCAAGACGACTTAAGTTAGAGGAGGCTATTTCTTATATTAAGGATGATGAGCTAGTAGAACTCACTCCAACAAGTATTCGATTGAGAAAAAAATATTTGGATTCTAACGAGCGAAAAAAGCAACAAAAACTTTAAATTAAAGATATAAAATTTAGGCGATCTTAATTTTGAAAAATCGTGAGCTAAAACATTATGTAGAAATTGCTAGGCAAGTAGCATTAGCTGGTGGTGCTGAGGCCCTAAAGTATTTTAGATCAAAAAATCTGGTAGTGGAAAGCAAATCTTCGGCCAAATTTGATCCAGTGACTTTAGCAGACAAAAGAACAGAAGAAGTTATGAGAAGGGCGATATTGTCCAATTTTCCAGAGGATGGCATAATTGGGGAAGAACATGAAAACATAAGCGGAACTTCAGGTATTAGTTGGGTTATTGATCCAATTGATGGGACAAGATCCTTCATTGCAGGGGCTCCAACCTGGGGCATACTTGTGGCTGTAAATGATGGAATTGGACCTTTTGCTGGGGTTATTTACCAACCTTTTATTGATGAGCTTTTCTTTGGGGGTTTTGGTAGTGCATACTACGAATTTAAAGGGAAAAGAGAAAAAATATTTACTAGAAAGTGTAAACATTTATCTGATGCGAAATTATTTTCTACTTTTCCTGAAATAGGAACAGCCGAAGAGCATAGAAAATTTCAGATTATAAATAAAAAAGTAAAGCAAACTAGATATGGCTTTGATTGTTATGCATTTGCGTTACTCGCTATGGGGGCTATTGATATTGTAATGGAAGCAGGTTTACAATCTTATGATATTCAGGGCCCTCAGGCTCTTATAGAATCTTCAGGAGGTGTCGTTTCTTCCTGGTCTGGAAATAATCCGCAATATGGTGGAACATTATTAGCGTGTGGGAGCAAAAATATTCATGATGAGATTCTTTTGCTTTTAACCAGAAGCTGATTTAATTCCTTTCGAGAGGAAGTCGTCTATATGACTCCAGGCAGTTTTTTGTATTTTGGGAGTCTCAAGAAAAACTTCGTGTTTGGCTCTATTTATCTCAACTAGCTTAGAATTTACACTTTTCTCTGCAAATCTCTTTATAGCTTCATTGTCAACTACTGTTTCTTCGGCACTCATAAAAATTAAAATTGGAATTTTTGGTGGTTTTGCTTTTTCTAATTTTTCGAGCTCTTGGGCAGTAGCAAGCCCCCAGCCAACTGTTGGAGGCCCCACCAAAAGTTTTGGCTCTGCTTTAACTATGCTTTGCAGGCGTTTAAATTGTTTTTCATCGCTTGTTAAGGCATTTTCTTTGGCTGAGGTCGTAAGTACATAGGGTTGTTTGCCCCCAGGATATAGTTTTATCTTAGCAATTCCCGGTGTTTTTATCACTGGGGCCAGACCTTTTATAAGGTTAAGGACAGCATTTTCAAACATTTTAGCACCCCATGCAGGTGCTGAAAAAATTGCTGCGGAGAAGCAGTGGTTTTTATTACTTATTGCCCGAAGACCTATTAAACCACCCATTGAATGACTTACTAGGACAAAAGGCTTTGGTAATTTTTTAATCTCCTCAAGCGACATTAAGGTTTTTAAGTCAGTTTGGTATTCTTTGTAATCGTTAATGTGGCCGATATCTCGTCGCCCAAAATAGCGTTGGGACAACCCTTGAGAGCGCCAGTCTAGCGAAACTACAGAGAACTGCCGCTTTAAGAATTTTGAAATGGTATCTGAATACTTCTCTATATACTCTGTGCGCCCATTCAGAAAAAAAATAGTACCAATGGTTCCTGTGTTCCAGACACCATAGCGGATTTTAAAGCCATCTGGAGTATTAGTGAACCGTATTTTCCCCCCATCCGGGCGAAAATCTTGCAGTTTTGAATTCATTTTAAGAAAAAATGCTACTTAATTGCATTGCAATAGACATGGAACCTTCTACCTTGAGTCTACCAGACATAAAAGCTCCGGTTGGACTTAATTCACCGGCCATTAGTTCTGACACAGTATCAAAATCAGCAATTAGTGTGCATTCAGCTTCCCCATCCTCAATTCTGATGCCATTTGAATCAACCATTATTGAGCCTTCTCCATCTATTTGAAACTTCACACTTGCTCCGATATCTTCATTCTCTAATTTCTTTTTGACGGCCTCCAAAGCCTTTTCCATTAAATCACTCATTTGTTTTCCTGCAATGTTAATTTAAGCACTTGAAAAGGATGCTTAGCTTTTAAATTTCTTGAGGGTTGCGTATACTAATAGATAAAAAAAATCAAACTATTTAGAATTAGATGCACCGCAATAAAAATATCCATTACCGAGATAACCGGTTACCTAAGGATATAGAATATAAAATTTAATTCATAAAATACTTTGATTT
>Ga0208277_1000877_pt1 | contig 17749 bp, 4 predicted proteins | sample ETNtaG_5_FD_185782 | JGI IMG/M metagenome (GOLD analysis project Ga0208277, IMG submission 185782) | Marine microbial and viral communities from oxygen minimum zone, Eastern Pacific Ocean - ETNP201406SV205 (SPAdes) (version 2) | ecosystem: Environmental > Aquatic > Marine > Oceanic ...
GTGGAGGCTACTTCACCAAATCCAAGATTTTCGGTACAGTTGCGGAAGCAAACGCAACCGATCGTGGCCAACTCTTTGCACAATTCGGACCGATTACGTTCCTTTTGGCACTCGTTATGGGATTGCTTGCGCTCATCGCTGGTATGCGTGAGCGAAAGCACACAAGCCTTGTCTTTGGTGTGTGGATTCTCGCAGCGTCGTACATGGCTTGGTCAGCTGCTCGTTTCATGTTCAACGCTACACCAGCAATGGCCGTGCTTGGCGCATGGGGTATTGTCTCCTTGTGGAAGTGGGCAAACTGGAGTGGTATGGTTCGTTCATGGAAGAAGTACGGCATCCGTACGCCAGAAGATCGAATTCGTGGAGCACGCAAAGCCGTCTGGAGAACACCTAACTTCTCTGCAATTCTGCTCGTGATGATCATGCTCTTTGGGCAACAGGCAACCTATGGTTTGGACGCTGCTATTCCATCAACGGTGACTGCAGAAGATGAACTTGATGAGACCATATTCAACCTCATTCCAGATATTCTTCGTCAAGAGATTGCAGGATTCTCAATTCTTGATGACAGTCCCTATGACGGTGACTGGTACCTAGGTACAATGGGTTCAGGATTCAATGATAACAGTTGGAACAACGCCTATGAATGGCTTGCTCAACAGGACACTAACGAACCATATTCCGAGCGACCTGCATTTGTATCTTGGTGGGACTACGGGTTCCAAGCACTTGCTTCTGGAGAACACCCATCGGTTTCCGACAACTTCCAGTCCGGTATTCCTGCAACAGGAAACATGCTTTTGGCTCAATCTGAAGCCGATCTTGTTTCGATGTTCATCTGGCAACTTGCTGAAGGTGATATTTCCTACAACAGGGCGCGAACAGGCGACCTTGCTTACACCAATGGATACTCAAACATCGTTCAAAACCATCTCTCACACGCTGATGGTGCATACGAGATCTTTGAGAAAATCAATGCCAACGCTGACACAGATGAACTGAAAGCATTCGTCATCGACAACAGTTTCCAAGTGATTCAAACCAACAGAGACATGGTCATGGCACAAGGATACCACCAAACTGATGGTGCTTTCGACACCTCGACCATGGTGTACCGAATCTATGATGACAAAGAAATTGTTGAATGTACTGAACAGTTCTCTCTCACCTGTCAAGGCACAGATTGGACCGTGAAGGGCGAAGCAATGGTTTCATTCAACAACTCGATTCGTTCTGGCCAAGATACCTCTAAAACAACCACACACTACATCATTAACGATTATTGGTACACACAAGATTTGATCGAGGAGTTCAACTCTGTTTCAACCCACATCCACCGAAAGAACGCACGTCTCGCTCTCACGGTGCAGTTGTTAACCAACGTGCTCGACGAATCACAAATCGTCGATCTTTACGATGACCTCATCAACAACATTGACACTTACCAAGTGCAAGATTACCTCGGCGCACCTGGTGAAACTGTGGAGCGTAACCACGAGATTCGATACTTTGCAATCGACAGTCGACTTTACCCTCGTGCTGGACGATACACTGCAGATATGGGCTACAACCAAGGACAACCAATGGGTATCTTTGGTGCACCTACAATCCTTAGCGGTCAAGACATTGGTACCTTCATGGATGAAGTCTACGAAACGACCCGTGGAGAATTCCAAGATGAAATGACTCGAGAAGAAGTCGACGCAGCAATTACAGAAGATTTCCTCAACCAACAAGCAGGAGCTGACATTGACCCATTGCAGGTTCAGGATGTGCGCGTTGATCACAACCCACAGTTCTTCAGCACCATGCTTGCCAACACCTACGTTGGCTACGGTGCTTCAACACTAGGCATTGATGCAGGCTCTTCGAATCCACAGCCAGCTCAGCACTTTGGTCAACAAGGTAGCCCTGGCAGTTCATTGAGTCAAGCATTACCGCTTCCAGGTGCCATGTCCAACCATTTCGTGATCAGCAACTGGTACAATGACGATCCAAACGTCACCATCGGAAACACCAACACCTATGTCAAGATCATGAAGTACTACTCTGGTGCTGAAATCTCTGGACAAGTGTCCATGAGTGACAATGGACAGGGTCTTCCTGGTGTTCGTTTGCTTATTGAGCGGGACGCCTTCTCTGGTGAAGGTGCAGAAGATTTGGACCCAGATACCTATTGGGTGCCAATCGGCTATGTCGATGCTGATGACGAAGGCAAGTGGAGTTTCGATGCTCCTGCCGGACGCATCCGTGTCTCTGCATTTGCAGGTGAATACAATCCAACCGTCGCTCAAGACAGTCTCAGAACAGGGGCTTATGTGGATGGATTGGCCGATATTCTCACCGAAACCAACACCGATCGTCAAATCAACGACATCACAGCAATTCTCGGTCAGGTCGCTAACATGACTTGGCTTGGTGCTTCACAAATGAACGTGACAGCCGAGCAAGCAGACCGTAAGGTCGCAGTCACCGAGGCTATGGACGTCGATGTGCAAAGCAGCGGTGTTTCTGGACTCGTCACATGGTCTGGTGCTGAATCATTCAACGGTGATCCACTTGTGGACACAACCTTTGTTCTCCGAAGCATTTGGTCGATGACAGACAACTACACCTTGACAACCACCAACGGTTCCTTCTCCTCTGAAGAAAGCCGAATCCTCCAAGGAAGCGGTGAGGCAACCTTCACCGAAAACGGTACCTTCGAAAGCGAAGGTGTTGCCTTTGCTCAAGACTTCACAGGAACGTTCACTCGCTCCATTGCTGACAAGCGAACCTACACAAGTAATGGTACATGGAACGGTATTGGTGTTCTTGAAGCCAGTTGGGTTTCCAACGAGTCAGTCATGGACTGCTTCGAAGAAAACGGTACCTATTCAATGCCAACCAACGAAACACTTTGTGTCAAGGACAACAGTGGCGACTTGACAATATACATGCTTGATGGTGAAGCAACAGCAAATGGCCGCCTCACCTCTGAAGGTATTTCCACGCTACGAACAGAACTCGTCAATGCAACATTCGAAGCAACCGGATCATTCGAAGGTACAGGTACCCTCAATGGAACTGGTTTGTTCATCGGAAAAGGTCACTTCTCAGGCTCAATGGTCCAACCTGGTTCCTTCTACATTACTGGTCTCGTTCCGGGCATGTACAACATGATTGCTCAACTTGACAACGGAAAAGAAGTACTCCTTCCTAGCGCTGTTGATGTTGGAATCAACCCTTCATACGATCTTGAGATGACCATGCCTGGTTCGTTGTTCGAAGATGTATTGGAAGACTTCTTCGGTGAAGTCTACGCCAATGAAACCATTGAACTGATCGATGAAGGCCTTGGTGAAGAGTATGCTATACACATCATCACAGATGAAAACGGTAGCTTCTCGTATGGACCATTGGCTGCAGGCGAGTACTTCTATCGAGTCGACGTTGACAACGATGGATGGTATGAAGTCAATGAGAGCCTCTTCGTTCGTGACGACTCCGAGAACTTCTCGATGGGTATGGGCGTGCCCAAAATGCACGACGTGACGGTTCAACTTATCGCACCGACTGACTCTGAAACACAGACGCCTGTGATTTCGGTTGCTGACCGAGTGGTGACCTTCACCAACGACGATTCAATGATGGCTCCAATTAACGCTACATCTGATGAAGCAGGTGTTGTGTACATTGAATTACCAATGGGTGCTTACACCATGTCGGATGATTCTGACGGAGAATACATTCTCTTCTCTCACTTTGAACTTGAAGATGAAGACCTCGAATTTGATGGCAACTATGCTGTCTCCACATGGGTGAATGGAACAATACGAACCCACTTGGATGCATCGAACTACGATCAGTGGGCTCAGGGCACAGATGAAATTAAGTTGGCCGAAAGCGATCCTGCCAGTGGTTTAACCGTTGACTTTGTGGCTGGAGATCTCGAATTCACAACCGTGACGGATGTCGATGGAAACTACAGCATGCGTCTACCAAACGGTGCAGACTTCCATATGACTGCAATCAGCACCTTCTCCACCTACACGGGCGGTCAATTGATTGCTCTTAATGGTGAATTTGAGATGGACATGGGCATCATGTACCTCGCACCAGCGACATCGACCAGCGGATTTGTTTACCTTTACGATAACACTTCCCTGTGGGACAATTTGGTGCCAGGTTGGGCAGCACAAACGTTGACTGCAACCAATGAAGATGGACTCGAATGGCGCACAGAGATCACAGAGGGTGGACAATTCACCTTCTTCCTGCAAGATGGAAACTGGGATTTCAACGCTATTGATTCAGAACTCAACATTACTGGGGTTGAAAACTTCAACGTCACTCGTGAAAGTGGAACACCTCCTTCACCGATTGAATTGTTTGCAAACCCAGCTCATCAAGAGGTCACTCTACAGTTCTTCATGGATGCTGGTAATGACGCCTCCTTTGAGAATGGAACCCTTGTGAGCCCAGACTTCTCAGCAGTGCCACTCAACAACCATGGTACGCAGATGAACTACACGGCTGATGACTACACCTCTCCTGGTGTGATCACCATCACGCTCGAGCCAGGTACCTACTCGGTGCTCCTCAACTTCACAACACCTGACAGTGAAAACGCAAGCGATTATGCCCTTGGTGGTGTTACTGCCTTGCAACCACTTGTGATTGGACTCGACTCGATTGAAGATGCAGTGGACATGCCATTGCGCAACGATTACTTGGTCACAGGAACACTCACCAATGCTTCTGGTGATGCGATCCAAAAGCAATTCATGCTCTATGAGGCAGACCAAGACCTGTACTTCAACCTTGAAAGTGATGAGAATGGAACCTTCTCAGGCTATGTCCCTGCTGGTGATTGGGTCGCAATCGTTGCACCATTTATCGCCAATGAAAACGCCACTGAGGTTCTCCGCTCTGGACTCATCGTTGGTGAAGATTCCAGCCTAAGGACTGGCCTCTCCTATGCGACTGTGGAAACAGTCGAAGTGATGTTCCAACTCCAAGAAACTGCCAGCGGCAACAACATGAGCAACATTCGCGTCACGGCAGTAAGCCACGATGGATATGGAAACATCACCTTGACAAAGTCCAATGAAACTGGTATGGTAAGTGAACAGATGATGCCGGGTACATGGAGCCTTTTCCTTAACGAAACAGCTCCACAACGCCACTGGATGATGGACACTTCCAACGCCCCATTCTCGACCGATGATGCTGTGAATGGCTCTCTAGACCTTGGTGTTGTCACTGCAGATCTTGAAGTTGAAATCGGTGGAAAGGTCTTCTGGGATTTGAACGAAGACGATGAACCTGGTGTGGCTGAGGGTGTCGAAGGCTTCCTTGTTGAAGTGCTGGGTGCAAGCTCAGGCGTCGACACCAATGTGTCAACTGATTCATCTGGTGTTTGGTCGCTCTTTGTACCTGTTGAAGACAACTACACTGTTACAGTAAGCAAGGATGGATTTGACACTGAATCATACAACTTGAGCAACTCAAGCGCTTACCCAGTCGAAAACGAACCTGAATCGCATGACATTGAGGTCATCGCTGGAAACGTCGCAGTTTCTGGTAACGTCACAGACATTAACGACGCCTCCCGACTCGATGGCGCCACAATCGTGCTTTACCCGACACTCGACGCCGTTCGAGATCCTGTGACCATCACAGGTACCATGGATGGCGACGTTTTGACGTGGGATGCAACCATCGCTCCTGGTGAATGGATTGTTGTTGTGTCTGAAGCAAATGCTGACGAAAACGGCGGCGGTGTCGCAGTTGGACTCCTCGATGCAACCATCGCAACCGGCTCCTCTATCGATATGGAAATGGCGCTTGGCGGATGGATTGACCTCGATACAGTCTGGAACGACTTTGCACTTGGCGAACACCACGCAGGTTCAGATGACAACGGATCGAGTATGATTCAAGATCCTGTCGAAGTGACCATTTCGATTGGTGACGACATTGTATGGAACATGCCTATTGGAGCAGATGGAACGTTGACTCTTCTCATGCCAGCCGATGATGTCGACTTCGATTCAACCTTCACAACGATTCAGCATGATGACATGCTTGAGATGGATTACATCGCAGGAAGCAGAACTTCAGTCGGCGAAGGCCGATCGCCTGTGACCCTCTCGTACACACGTTCGGAAAATTCCGACAGCAGTTTGAGTATGGTGAACAGCACACTTGTCAACGCTACAACCATCGATGGCAGCTACACGAATTTGATGGCTGAACCTCTCGCAGAGGGCTACAAGACCATTGAGTTCAACCTCGATGTTGCGTACGAAGGCACCGAAATCAGCGATGTTTTCACCGTCACAGGAAGCATTGGTGTTGCACCTGACAGTGCGCTCTGGTCCGTTGAATTCTACAACGGAACTGCATGGGTTGAATCCTACGACCTTACTCTTGGAATCGGTGTGAATGCATCTGATGACAGCGTCGACAAGACCGCTACGATTTCCGCACGAGTTCACTTGGCGAATCAATCTGAGGCTTGGAACCTCGAAGATGCGCACATGGTCAAGGTTCGAATAAGCACAAGCACCGGTGAATCAAGTGAAATCGCAGTGGACGTTCAAGTTCCACAGACCTTTGGATTTGAGATTACAGAAGAAGTCACTGAACTCGGAATTGCTGCAGGATCAAACCGCCAATTCAGTTTCATGCTCCAGAACACTGGAAATGGAGACGACTCATTCACGATTCAACTGGCAGACAACATCCCAGAAGGCTGGGAAGTCACGCCAATGGAATCAGTGGTGACAATTGCAAAGGATGACACACGTTCACAGGCTTTCACAGTCTTCGCCCCAAGCACATGGCAAGGCGATTCAAAGACAGTGAGCGTCACTGTGACCAGTGAAGATGGTACGACGACCGAAAGCTTCGATGTGGAACTCCAGCAAGCCATGATTTCTCTACGCTTTGACCCTGCGCAAGCAATCCTAGCGAGTGATCAAGTTGCGGATGTGGCAAATTCGATGATTGTAATACCGGTTGAGAACTTTGGCTACCTTGACGCAGACAGCGTTATTGTGACTCTAACTCACCAATCCAGTGGAACGGTTTACGACCCGGTCACCATCAGCATTGGCGCACAATCCACATCGAACGCAGAGTTCAATGTCGGAGCCAAAGCAGCAGGAAGCCAACGGTTCGAGTATCACATTGAAGTTGCAGGCGAGGACGCAGCATTTGTTGCTGACAATGTCGAAGATGGCGATTTCGCAGTGGAATTCAACATCGTGACTGAAAGTACAGATGGACCTTGGACAACCATTGCTATCGTTTTGCTTGTGATTCTGATCGGCTATGGTGGCGTCAAGATTTCACGTAGCGGAAGCGGAGCCAAGCGGTTCTGATGTGGAACAAGCCATTATACACTCGCCAACCCAATACGGTGTACAGGCGTAGCCTGTAGGGTGATGTGATGGAAGAATTGGAACATGTCGAATTTCTTCCTGAACCGGAAGATGCTCGCATTCTTTCTGCCATTGACCCCGCAGCAGTCGGTTTCCAAGGTGCTTGGAGAGCGGAGGTGACCGGTTGGGCGCCACTGCAAGCCGCACCAATACAGCGAAGGAGGCGTCAACGTGCGCTTCTGGCCAATGGCTTCATGTTCGCAATCATCATTTCCGCTATGTTTGCCATTTGGAATTCTGGCCTTCTCATCGTAGAATTGAATCTACCTACATCGGAGTGGGCGAATGAAACAACGCAACTCAATGACGCTTCAGATGCCGGACTCACAGGGGTTGGTGTGCGTGTTTGCATGGTTGATACTGGTATCGACAGCACGCATGATGCGCTTTCTGGTGTTGAATTGACCTTCAAAGATCTTCGTGGTGCATCAACTTCTCCTGTTGATTATGGTCTCATCGCACATGGTACGTTAATGGCAGGCATTCTTGTGGCAGATGGTCACCAAACAGGTGCGGCACCGGGCATCTCACTCGGGGTTGCAGCAGCCCTTGGTGCAGATGACGATGGAGGAAATAGCGGGGATGAACGCACGGTTGCTGAAGCCATTCGATGGTGCCAAGATTCATTCGAAGCTGACATCATTTCGTTGTCATTGGGTGGTGAGCAAGACCTCGATGCCACCCGCGAAGGCGCAACCGCCTCTGCAACACGTAGAGCAGTTGACTCTGGAATCTTTGTTGTGGCTGCAGCCGGTAACGACGGTGGTACTGAGGACGACGGTCTGGTTTCGGTTCCTGCAAATATCCCCCGCGTCATCACAGTTGGAGCAACAAACATTGAAGGTCAAGTTTGGGAAAATTCGTCACGGGGTTCACAAGAACGTGGAAACGGAGAAATGAGAACTCACCCCCATCAGAAACCAGAAGTTGTTGCACCTGGTGTCCAAATCATAAGCACTGGAAGCAACAATGCTTGGTATTCCAGCTCCGGGACTTCTGATGCTACTGTATTTGTCACTGCAGCCCTTGCTTTGCTGTTAGAAACTCACCCTGAGTATAAGCCCGTGTCAGGGAGCGATGGTACATGCATCGATGTGATCAAAACCGCCTTGATGAATTCAGTAGAGCCCCTCCATGAGGAAGGTGTTCACGACGATCGCTCTGGCTATGGTGAGTTGAGGGCTGTCAACTGGATTGACGAGGTCACGGCGACTGCACCATCGTGCTAAAGCTGCTCGTCCGTGCGGTACTAAAGGGTCACTGAGGATTGAATTGTCCTGGAAAATCCATCTCAAAATTGATATTTTAAGTATGAATTGATATTTTTAACCCCTAAAAGGTGATATTTTTAATATTAAATGATACAATTAAGTGGGCAATAGAGGCGCAGTGTTATATCTCTCGTGTGGATGAGCATGAGCAGTGGTGCCAGTTATGACAAAACATACATCCCGAAAAAGCCTATCGTTAGTCGCGCTCCTTTTGCTCTCAAGCATGGCCGGTTTGATTTCCCTACCTTCTGCAACTGCAGTGAATGAAACCACCTCCGGTACCATCACCGGTACAGAGACATGGACTGGAACAATGAACCTCAACGGTGATGTGACAGTTTCTGAAGGATCTAAACTCATTATCAATGCAGGTACGAGCGTCAACCTTCCAGTCGGTGCATTCATCGACGTTGAAGGTGCAATCTGTATCGCAGACACAGCATGTGGTGCAAGCGGTGGTTCATCTTCTAATCCTGTGCGCATGGTCTGGCAGAAGCCGCAAAGCGAAGCAGATTGGTCGAGAGCAGGTCGATGCTTGGTCAACGGGTCCAACACCTACACCAATTCCGATGCGGCATGCGGTTCGGCTCTGATCATTCGAAGCACGGTCGATCAATCCACCAGCGCCACTTCAATCAATTATCTTAACATTCAAGATGCCTATGGATACCCAGTCTATGTTCCATCTCTCCAACAAGTTCAGTATGGTGCACTCGTATTCGACGGCGCATCAATTACTGCCACAGGACTCACCTTCGAAGATGTCAACACATCAAGTGTTCTTGCTGTCGATTTCGCAGCACCGACCCTTCAAGATTCTGAGTTCCAAAACGGAATCGATGGGAACGGCTACGACGCATCTGCAGTCCGAGCATACAATGCTGGTGCAGGTATCCTGGCCACTGTGAACGTCAAGAATTCCAAGTTCACAGGCGATACAGAGCCTGACTGCAGCACCCAAGGTGGCGGCCGAACGGTGATGTTCATGGAAGATTCTTACATCAATCTCGATAATCTAGACATTGGAGAGAATTCCTTCGGTGTGTTCCTCAAGGGCACATCAGGTTGGCTCACCAACTCCACCTTCGATGTCAAGTGCAATGCTATTGACACCAACTCCCACAAAGAAACCGGGACGATTCGCCACACACTCAATGTCGTCAACAATGTGATCACTACCGCTGAAGGTGCTGGCATCACTGCCTATGATGATGCTATTGTGGTGGCTCGAGACAATGTAATCTCAGGCGCATCTGAATCCTCTGGATTTGGTATCCGTTCCTCAACCGTTCACATTCACAACAACGTGATCGGTCCAATCGGTGGTTGGAATGGTCTATGGATCTACGGAACATCTGATGTCATTGCAGAAAACAACACCATTCAAGACACAGCGAAAGAGGCTGTGTTGATCGGTGAGTACCACTTCAACGACCAGGGATGGAACGTACCGACTCCGACTGCTGCACGATTGTACCTCGCAAACAACCAAATTTCCAACAACACCGGTACGTGCAATTCCCAGATGTATGGAGGCGATTTTGCTTGTCCTGCTGTCCACGTGTTCATGTCCTCTGCTACGCTCTACGATAACACCATCATGAACAATGATGGTGATGGATTCCGAATCAAGGGCGGTATTGTCAACGCACAACGAAACACAGTTGCTGTTGGTGGAATTGCTGCAAACGTTTCCATGTACGACGATAACTATGGAAACAAGTACGGTTCGATTGCTTACTTCTCAGGAAACACCTACACCAACGCTTCTCAAGTCTACAACATCACCGAATCCACGGTCACAGTTCAATCCGAATACATGCCCGATCCAGGTGCTGGCGAACTCTATCCGGTCAACCTTCAATGGTTAGGTGCTGAGTGCCCATACGTGCTCGACGAATGTCTGCAAGTACCATCAACCGCTGCGCTACCGCCAGCATTCATGCCAATGGCCCTCGAGGTTATTGACAACTCAACGGTCTTTTCGTTTGCTGATATTCAGAACTTTGATGCAAGTAAAGTCCACGTGCAGAATCAAAACTCAGCATGGGGAAGTCAAGTTCGTGAAGGTGAACTTGTTCGCTACCAAGTCAAAGCTCAGAACAACAATGTGGCCGACGCTACAGTCATCATTAGCGATGCAACAGGGCTACCGCTTTACACACTACAAACCGATGCCTTCGGATTCACACCTGAAATTTCACTCCCGAGTGATTTCTACATCGATCGAAACTGGAACCACTTGGTAGGAGAATCGAACGTAGAAGTGACAATCTCTCCCGGTATCACCGAATTCATGGATGAAAATACCTGTTCAGATGGGTACGATAACGATGGTGACACGTTCGTTGATGCTGCAGATACTTCTCAAACCGCTGAGGACAATTCTCACTGTGATGCAGGAAACCGTGAACTGCCGTTTTACAGTGTCAGCGCTATGAAGTTTGGAAAAGGTACCAAATCCTTCGACATTATCCTCGATGGTGGCATTGATGAAGTCATCAATTTGGACAACCTCAAACCAAGTGTGGATGTGGCTCAAGGCGATGGTGCGTCGTTCGCAACCACGGTGACCATCACAGGAACCGCATGGGACGGTATTGCAGGACCATACCCACTCGATATCGTCGCCTATGAGAAACAATTTGGTCTCGTCAAGCGTGTTGAGATTCAACCTCCTGGTTCGACTGATTGGTTCTATGCCATCGATACGTCTGGTGCAGGTGGAGAAATCACCCTCGCCAATCACCCCTTCAAGACATGGTCGTTTGATTGGGATATGTCGGCTCACCCAGAAGGTGAAGGCGATGTCACCTTCCGTGTCCGTGCCTATGACGGATTGGATTACTCCCCAATCGAAGTTCGAAAGTACAAGCTGAACCTCGTTGCACCAACGATCTTGGTCGAAACACCAAACGATGGTACAACCCACGGTAATGCTAAGGTGTCCTTCACAGGAACCGCAAGCGATCCTTATACAGGTACATGGGGCAGTGATATTGAATCAATTTGGTTTGACATCACTGGTCCAAATGGCTACACCTCACACTTCGCTATTGAAGGTTCGACGGTGTGGTCCTATGACTGGGCATTCGAAGAATTGGATTCGGGCGTTTACGTCTTCAACATCTGGGCTGCTGACAGTGACTTCTGCATTGATCTCGTTGGTGTCTGTACCGCAGAGACTCGAACATTGACCATCAACAACGACAACGCTCTACCGTTTGTCTCAGTGAGCCAACCAGTCCCAAGCGATGTCATTCGTGCCTCAGATGAATACCTGATTCAAGGTGTGGCTCGAGATAACGATGGACAAGTGACTCGGGTTGAGATCGACATTCAAGACCTTGCCAGCGGTCTCATGCTGAACAACGGTCCTAACCCTGTCACCAACTTTGCACCGAACGGTGCATGGGCTGTATCATGGGACACTTCGAAGTTGATTCATGATCAACAATACGAACTCGTTATTCGAGCATATGATGGTGAGGATTATTCCACTGAAAGCCGAATTCGTATCACGATCGATAACCCAACGGACGCAGACAACATTGCCCCAATCTTCGATCAAGAAGGCTGGGTCGCTACGATCACCGTCTTCTGTGACGCTAATTCCAATGCTATCGACCGATGTGGTGATGGTGCTGCAATCGATTTGACAAAATACTTCTCCGACCCTGATGGTACAGGTGAAGCAGAAAATGACCTCTTGTTCGATATCTTCAATGATGCGACCAACCTTGACGACGATTTCTATGCAGACTATGTCTCAATTAACGCAGATGGTGTGGCGACCTACAATCCACCTTGGGTCCAACCTACTTCCGTCATTTCAGAATGGTCGCTCGTTGGTTTGATGTTTGAAGCACGTGATTCTTACGATTCTGTTGCTTATTCATACAAGGTGAACATCATTGTTGTCTCTGTTGCTTTCAGCGCAGAGCGTGTTGATTCAGGGGCTGTGTCGGCAACTGACCCGGCAACGTTTAGCGGTCAGGGCTTGCCAAACAGCATGGTTGCAGCGCGCTTTGATGATGCAAAGGGTGTTCGATTGAACTCAACTCGAGTCGCAGCTGACGGAACTTGGACGATGGACATTGCCAAGAATCAAATGTCTGGTGTGGATAACGCAGCCATCATTTTCGAGATGGATGGACAAGTCTACTCTGCTCCGGGAACAACTGCCGACACTCAATTCCAACTGAGTTCCGATTCTGCAGAATCTGACGGTGGAAGTTTGATGATCATTATCGCTGCAGTTGTTGCCGTCATTGTGCTGCTCGGTGCTGGTGCATTCTTCTTCCAAGTCGAATACGAAGAATTTGATGAAGAAGATGGTATGGAAGCGCAAGGCGCTGCTCCAGAAGAAGACCCTTATGCTTGGGCCAAGGCAAGGCAAGAGCCAGTTCCAATCGCCCAGACTGTTGATCCTGTGGCCACTACGGCCCCCGCTGCAGCACCTGCAGCATCAACTCACCCGGGATGGCTATGGGATGAAACCAGCAACAGTTGGGTCCCAGATCCAAACTACAAGCCTGGTCAGTGAGCAACTGATGCTCAATGAGCCGTAAGAGTTGAAGAGGATAAGAGGAGATGATGATGTATGGCGGTTCACCCTAAACCCGGCGTCCAAGAGAGGATTCTCTTGCATCTTCTCGACTACACCGACTTCAAGAACAGCGTCGAGGTCCCATTTGCTCTCTCGCAAATGGGCATTGCTAACGCTGTTGCCATCGCTCGCTCAAATGTTCCAAGAGCCATTGCTGGATTGAAAGATCAAGGACTTCTCGTGGAACGTCAGGCTCACGTCAAAGGAGTTTCAAGGAAGCGCAAAGCCTACTTTCTCACCGATCCAGGAATGAACCTCAGTGAAGAGACATGGAGAAGGCTTCGTTCCTTCCCACTCCGAGCCATTCTTAACGACGGACAAACGATTCATTCCACCCTTGGTGATGTGAACGAAAAGCTTCCTTTTTCGATGCGACCTGTCGATATCATTCGCTATATGGACGACAATTGCGTTCTGGATGCGCGCGCCCTTTCTGCTGATCTCATTGAACGTGACTTGTCAAAGCATGTGGAAAAGCAATTGGTCACTTCGTTGGGCGACCTTCCGCGTTTGCGTCACTTCTACGGTCGAGAAAAAGAACTTGACAACATGGCGAACTTGATTGAAGCACGTGCAACGACGCTTTTGGTTCCCGGTATTGCTGGCATCGGTAAAACAACGGTCGCGTCGAAACTCATCGAGCGATTCATGCATCGCAGAAATTTGCTCTACCATCGCTGTCAGGATTGGGAGGGCTCTCGTTCCTTTTTCGAATCAGTTGCAGATTGGTTGGCCAACATTGGCAATTCCACTTTTGCAGACTACCTTGCTGCAACGCCTGTCCCACAACCAGCTGATGCCGCTCGACTTCTTGTCGATGCACTCGAAGGTACCCCCTCACTGATCGTCATTGATGACTTCCACAAAGTTGCGGATGTAACCCTTCACCAAACGTTTCAAGCCATGTCGTTGGCGCTTCTGGGGAGCGAAGAAGAAATTGCCCTCGTGTTGTTTTCGAGGTCGTTCAAGCCAGTCGTACCAACAAAAGATGCAGAGGGTCGAATTGCAAGTCTTGTTCTGCCTCTCGATGGACTGGATTCGGATGCTGGACGGAAATTGCTCAGCAGTTTCGATGAACTTGCCGAGGAACAGTGGCTCCATATTCACGGATTATCGCGTGGCCATCCACTCGTCCTTGAACTCATTAATCGTGGTGCATCCGCAGGTGCCTTCCACGAAACGCTGGAGAATTATGTCACCGTGGAAATCTTTTCCAAACTCAGTGCTGAACAGAAGCGAGTTCTATCTGCATTGGCCATCTACAGGGAGCCTGTTGAACTTGCTGCACTCGCAGAACAAGATCTCGATACTGACGAATTGGATTCACTTGTTGAACAAGGTCTTGCAAGGCAAGCTGATACTGAGACGTACGACGTCCACGATTTGATCCGTGAATTTTTACTTCGAAGTTTGGATGATGCGACGCGAAAATCATTCCACTCCAAATGCTGTTCATGGTACGCTAAACAGCCAAAGAATGCAGATTTGACCATCGAACATATTCACCACTTGATCCGCTCTGATGATCACGAAACTGCATCTGAACTCATTGCTGGTGAAGGACGTAACCTTGTTGCTCAGGGCCACATGGAACTTCTTCCACTTATGGAGAATGTCGATGGCTCCGATATCGATTCTAATGTCTACATGCGTGTCTCTCAATTGCAAGGTGAGGTCTTGGTGCTCCTCGGCCGATTCTCTGAAGCCGAAGAAGTGTTCAACCAAGCACAGGAACTTGCTTCAGCCTCTAAATCCACCCTTGTTGAGGCAGAAATTCTTGCAGCCCTCGCTGACATTTCTCTCAAGCAAGGCAATGCAGACAAGGCGTTGAGTATGCACCGTGAGGCTCTAGAGAAATTCATTGAACTTGAAGATGCAAAAGGGGCAGCTCGCTCATACAACAACATGGGTTACCTCCTGCGTCGTAAGAACGATCGAGTCAAAGCGCTGGAAGCCTATGGCGAGGTTGAAGCCATTTTGAAAGAATCAGACGGCACAGATTTGATTGGTTCACAATTAATTCTTGCACGCTCATTCCTTGACCTTGGTGAAATCGATCGTGCACGAGACCATGCATTGGAAGCTTTTGAGCGGACAGATGGTGATGAGGATGCAGTTCTTCATGCACGTGCACAAGCTGTTCTTGGTCGATATTATGCGAAGGTTGGCGATGCTGACGTGGCTTCACATCATTATTCTACAGCGCTAGAGACAATGAGTGAGGCGGGCGACTTACTTTCCCTCGTAGAAATTACCATTCTGTTAGGCGAAGTTCTCCAAGATGCTGGACGAGCAGAGGATGCCATGGAGCATTACCGAGAAGCACTCGTCATCGCTGAGGCCAATGACCTTCGTATGCAAATCGGTGAATTGCTTTCCCGCCTTGGTGGTGTTGCACCCGACAAACCACGTCGAATGGAATACCTGCAACGTGCATTGGCTGTTTTCCGGGAATTGGGCGCTAAATCTCGAATGAAGGAAGTGCAGGCTCAAGTGCACGCAGCTGTCATGGGTCGCTGACCTCATTGATGCTGAGGACGATCGTATTCAATCGATGTCACGCCGTTGTAGTGAACCACCCAAATGCTGTCAATACCAGCAAGAGTAAGTGTACCTTCATGCGTCCCAGCGCCGGTGCCTGAAATGGATATGTTTGTGTCCAAATCGCCTGCATCGTGGATCAGTTCGATGTTCGTGTCGGTGAGCACCAGAGTGAATCTTGATTCATCCGCTTCAGTTGGTCGCCATTCGACTTTTTCAGCATAGTCGATTGAACCCATTCGACTTGCTTCATCTGCTCGCTCAACCGCAGCAGCCAAGTCATCCATATTTGCCTGGATTGCATTTTCATTCCAGCGTTCTCGAGTGGCTGTCTCAATGTCCCACGCCCACAAACTGAACATGGTCAACAACATCACACCGAGGAGGAACGTGAAAATGTATCCAAGTTCGGTTGCAGCAGCAGATGTATCGCGACGCAGTGAGGTTTGCTTCATGAAATCGCCTCCGTCATATGGACGTCAAGCGATGACATCTGCAATGTGAATTGAATCGGTTCCCCGTTGGTATGCCACACGGCTTCACTGGTTCCATAACTTGGATCTGGCACCCATCCGACATAATCTGTCAAGAGGTCAATACGGCCAGGATATATGGTCCAATCTTCACTTGATTCCAGTCCATCGGCGGAAGCAGTGGCAATGGCTGTTCCGTAAGGCTCTGACCATCCACGCCGAATCTCATAGGCGATTGTTGAAGCGAGTGATGAGCGATCGACAAGTTCGATGTCCAGATGCATCGCTCCTGCTCCAGTCGTGCTGTCAGCAGTCGGGTGAAGGGCAGGTACAGTTGCGGCAAACCTAGGTCCAGGGCCACCTCTATCGCTTGGTGGGACGACAACGAAGGCTTCGAATTCAGGATGATTTGTCAGCACTGCTCCACCCGAGTAGGCGACCTCCATGCCCATGATTGATGATGAAAAGCCGTAGGCTAGTCTCGATAGATGGAATCCCCAAACCGTTCCAATGGTTGCGTGGGTCGACTGACCATTTCCTCCAATGAGGGTGATTTGCATGCTTGAGGGGTGGGCGCCAGTTCGCCAAGCGTTCTTGACATCAATTTCTCCTCGTCCACTCATCGTTGTCCACGGAAGTGACATCGCAATCCATCCACTTGCTTCAACGCCAATGGTCAAGCATCGCTCTTCTCCATCGTGTTGAATATGCTGGAGTCCATGTGCGCCGCTTATTCTGGTGGCTCGTAATGTATGCCCCTCAGTCACCAAGAGTGTGGAGGTGCCCGAACTCAAATTCAGCAAGGCCATGCCGTCGTCATCAAACATCGTACCGCTTGCTTGACTGGCACCTGTAAGGTTGTATTCAACAAGTTGTCCCGCACGCATGATTTGAACCGACTGAGGTTCGGTTGAATCCTCGATATGGAAGGTGTGACGTTGGCCAGTTCGAGCTCCGGTATCATCAGCAGCAAGAACAAACATTCCAGATGTATTCGCACCCTGTCCAGAAGTTGCAGACCGCCATGTCATGAACACATCACCCTCTGCTTCAACAATAGGTGCGCCGCTTGATCCCGCAGGTGGCCAATCAAATCCAAGACTCTGATTGGGTGCTACAGATATGCCTCCACCACGCCATGTCACTGTGACCGATGTTGTTCCCGGATTCGTGAAGACCATTTCTCCCTCGAGAGACGGTGCGATGAAGGCATGACCAAGGAATTGACCATCTGTGCTCGGGATCGGAGTTATGCCTTGGTCGCTCTCTAATGAGGTCTGAACGATCAGCCTTGAGGCATCGCTTGAGGAAATATGGACTACGCCAGCAGTTTGCTGTACAATGGTGTGTGTGAAGGCGACTCCAACTTGGTTTTGACCACTTGGGAGTGCGTAGTGGGTCGTTGTCGATGCACCATCATTCAAT